>ERZ1035025.1671-NODE-1671-length-10527-cov-39.788866_pt1 | contig 10527 bp, 5 predicted proteins | sample MGYA00520619_ERZ1035025 | MGnify/ENA primary metagenome ERZ1035025 (study PRJEB33766, sample SAMN09781742) | gut metagenome | biome: gut microbiome | host: Homo sapiens | place: Madagascar | study: EMG produced TPA metagenomics assembly of the PRJNA485056 data...
AGTTGATGTGAATCGCGCAAATGCTGCGTTGCAACGTCGATCGGGAATGCCTGTGCAAATTAGTTCTGGTTCAAGACAGATGTTTTAAGAGCGTTGGTAATTAGAAAGCAAAAAGCCTGCTAGAAAGCAGGCTTTTTTGAATTTGGCTCCTCTGACTGGACTCGAACCAGTGACATACGGATTAACAGTCCGCCGTTCTACCGACTGAACTACAGAGGAATCGTGTGAACGGGGCGCATATTAATGGCAGTGCATGGTGATGTCAAAGGGTGAAATGCATTTTTTTGTTTGTTTGCTGTCAATTTCAACAAAGTGATGAGATTTCAATCTTATTGGTAATGAACCATCGTGGTGCATACCCTCCTTTTATAGGGCAGGGGAACGCGACTGCTGGTGAAAAGAGCCAATGACGAATCTATCATAATCTCTTATTTGACAGTTGGTTAGCTTGTACATCAACGCCAAAATAAAACTGGCAAGCATCTTGCAATCTGGTTGTAAGTAATGGCGGCACTTGGGCCGATTCTTAAAAACCGGAGGCAACATGAACTTCAGACGCCTGAAATACTTCGTAAAAATTGTAGATATTGGTAGCCTGACCCAGGCTGCTGAAGTATTGCATATCGCACAACCAGCGCTCAGCCAGCAGGTTGCCACACTGGAAGGTGAGTTAAATCAACAACTTTTGATTCGCACAAAACGGGGCGTTACGCCAACAGACGCCGGAAAAATTCTCTATACCCATGCGCGGGCCATTTTACGTCAGTGTGAGCAGGCCCAACTGGCGGTGCATAACGTTGGTCAGGCATTATCGGGGCAAGTCTCGATTGGCTTTGCGCCAGGAACCGCTGCGTCATCCATCACCATGCCCTTATTACAGGCGGTTCGCGCTGAATTCCCGGAGGTCGTTATCTATCTTCATGAAAATAGCGGTGCAGTGCTTAACGAAAAACTGATAAATCACCAACTCGATATGGCGGTGATTTATGAGCATTCCCCTGTGGCTGGTGTATCCAGTCAGGCTTTGCTGAAAGAAGATCTTTTTCTGGTAGGAACTCAAGATTGCCCGGGGCAAAGCGTTGATGTTAATGCTATTGCGCAAATGAACCTCTTTCTCCCCAGTGATTACAGTGCTATTAGACTTCGTGTTGATGAGGCTTTTTCCCTACGGCGACTCACGGCAAAAGTCATTGGTGAAATTGAGTCTATTGCCACGCTTACCGCAGCGATTGCCAGCGGCATGGGCGTTGCAGTATTACCCGAATCGGCCGCGCGTTCGTTATGTGGCGCAGTAAATGGGTGGATGTCACGCATTACCACGCCTTCCATGAGTCTCTCTTTGTCATTAAATTTACCCGCCAGAGCGAACTTATCGCCACAGGCACAGGCAGTGAAAGAGTTGTTAATGTCAGTGATTAGTTCTCCAGTGATGGAAAAAAGGCAGTGGCAATTGGTGAGCTAAGCGTTATATCGGGATGGAATAAGATGCGGGTTTTTATTATTTGTTATGCCGGGCGTTAGACTTTAACAATAACGGGATATCTGAACTGCCCGGAGTTTACCGTGAATTTCCAACAACTAAAGATAATCCGCGAAGCTGCACGTCAGGATTACAACCTGACAGAGGTTGCGAATATGCTTTTTACCTCACAGTCAGGCGTCAGCCGTCATATTCGGGAACTGGAGGATGAACTTGGCATCGAAATATTTGTTCGACGAGGTAAGCGACTGCTGGGCATGACTGAACCGGGCAAAGCATTACTGGTCATTGCAGAACGTATTCTGAATGAAGCCAGTAATGTTCGTCGGCTTGCAGACCTGTTTACCAACGATACGTCTGGCGTTCTCACTATTGCAACGACGCATACTCAGGCACGTTATAGCTTGCCAGAGGTCATTAAAGCTTTTCGCGAACTTTTCCCGGAGGTTCGGCTCGAGCTAATCCAGGGGACGCCACAGGAAATTGCGACGTTGTTGCAAAATGGCGAAGCTGATATTGGTATCGCCAGCGAGCGTTTGAGTAATGACCCGCAGCTCGTCGCCTTCCCGTGGTTTCGTTGGCACCATAGTTTGCTTGTTCCACTCGATCATCCCTTGACGCAAATTACACCATTGACGCTGGAATCAATAGCGAAGTGGCCGTTAATCACTTACCGACAGGGGATTACGGGGCGCTCACGTATTGATGACGCATTTGCCCGCAAAGGTTTGCTGGCAGATATTGTATTAAGTGCGCAGGATTCTGATGTCATTAAAACCTATGTTGCTCTTGGGCTTGGGATCGGATTAGTTGCCGAACAATCCAGCGGTGAACAAGAGGAAAAGAATTTAATCCGCCTGGATACGCGGCATCTTTTCGATGCTAATACTGTCTGGTTGGGACTGAAGCGAGGACAACTTCAGCGTAACTATGTCTGGCGCTTTCTGGAACTTTGTAATGCAGGACTGTCAGTTGAGGATATCAAGCGCCAGGTGATGGAAAACAGTGAAGAGGAAATTGATTATCAGATATAGCAAAAAGCCCGCTATAAAAGCGGGCTTTTCAGAAATTTGGCTCCTCTGACTGGACTCGAACCAGTGACATACGGATTAACAGTCCGCCGTTCTACCGACTGAACTACAGAGGAATCGCTGTTGAGGCACATCTTAACGGCGAAAAATCTTTTGTCAAACCCGATTTTTAAATTCCCCAACTGTTTGCCGTTTCTATCAACAGTTTGTTGCATTTGCAGACAATTTGTTGGCGAAAATCTTTGCAGCTTTGCTGATTCTCCCTCATTATTTGAAATGTGGTTTCACTTTCTGCAATTAAGGTCGGCTTTGAATATCTCCTCTGCTTTACGCCAGGTTGTTCACGGCACTCGCTGGCACGCTAAACGCAAGAGCTACAAAGTGTTGTTCTGGCGCGAGATAACCCCGCTTGCTGTTCCTATCTTCATGGAGAATGCCTGTGTCCTGTTGATGGGTGTCCTGAGCACTTTTCTGGTCAGCTGGCTGGGAAAAGATGCGATGGCCGGCGTGGGATTGGCGGACAGCTTCAATATGGTCATTATGGCTTTTTTTGCTGCTATCGATCTTGGTACTACTGTCGTTGTGGCATTTAGTCTCGGTAAGCGGGATCGACGACGAGCGAGGGTGGCGACGCGGCAGTCATTGGTGATCATGACGTTGTTTGCCGTACTGTTGGCAACGCTTATTCATCATTTTGGCGAACAAATTATTGATTTCGTCGCGGGTGATGCCACGACAGAAGTTAAAGCACTGGCGTTGACTTATCTGGAGCTGACGGTACTCAGTTATCCAGCAGCTGCCATCACTTTGATTGGTAGCGGGGCACTTCGTGGTGCAGGGAATACGAAAATACCGCTACTGATTAACGGTAGCCTGAATATTCTTAATATTATTATTAGCGGCATATTGATTTACGGCCTTTTCTCCTGGCCGGGACTGGGATTTGTCGGGGCTGGGTTGGGTTTAACCATTTCTCGTTATATTGGCGCAGTTGCAATTTTGTGGGTGCTGGCGATTGGTTTTAATCCTGCGCTAAGGATTTCGTTAAAGAGCTATTTTAAACCGCTGAATTTTAGCATTATCTGGGAAGTCATGGGGATTGGTATTCCCGCGAGTGTCGAATCAGTGTTATTTACCAGTGGTCGGTTATTAACCCAAATGTTCGTTGCCGGGATGGGGACCAGTGTTATTGCCGGAAATTTTATCGCGTTTTCAATTGCGGCTCTTATCAACTTACCCGGAAGTGCGCTCGGCTCTGCTTCTACGATCATTACAGGCCGAAGGTTGGGGGTAGGGCAGATAGCGCAAGCAGAGATTCAGTTGCGGCATGTGTTCTGGCTGTCCACTCTTGGATTAACGGCCATCGCCTGGCTAACGGCTCCCTTTGCCGGGCTTATGGCATCGTTTTACACCCAGGATCCACAGGTTAAACATGTCGTTGTGATTCTGATTTGGCTAAATGCTTTATTTATGCCTATTTGGTCCGCCTCATGGGTGCTACCCGCTGGATTTAAAGGTGCTCGTGATGCCCGTTACGCCATGTGGGTTTCTATGTTGAGCATGTGGGGTTGCCGGGTTGTCGTCGGTTATGTGCTGGGCATCATGCTTGGCTGGGGTGTGGTTGGTGTCTGGATGGGAATGTTTGCCGACTGGGCTGTGCGGGCCGTGCTGTTTTACTGGCGAATGGTTACTGGACGTTGGCTATGGAAATACCCTCGATCCGAGCCGCAAAAGTGTGAAAAAAAGCCAGTTGTGTCGGAATAAACGACAAAATGCAGATTATTTCAGCAAACGATTTCAAATTTAAAAAACAGGCTTTGACATTGTGGGTGGGCATCGCTAATATTCGCCTCGTTCTCACGATTCCTCTGTAGTTCAGTCGGTAGAACGGCGGACTGTTAATCCGTATGTCACTGGTTCGAGTCCAGTCAGAGGAGCCAAATTTTAGTTGTGAGACATCTCTATGAGTCTCAAGGCAGTTAAAAAATAAAAATTATTTTTACCCGGTCACTTTGTAAAAAAGTGGCCGGGTTTTTTGATTTCTGTGTTTCGTGCGCTTAATCGAGTCTCACGCTTCAGTGAGCAAATTGCCCCTCCCCAACAGACATCACGATTCGCAAGGTCAAAAACTCTGTTCCATGAAGTACCGTACAAAGATAAAGAGAAAAATGCCTTATGCGGGATGTCGCTATCGCGTCTTTATCGGGAAACTATGCGTAATTGCCACTTTGCCTTCTGTAATCAGAAAAAGAAGAACTGGAATTTTAATAAATATTATTTCTCTGGGAACGGGGATTTTTTATAATCAATATGACGAGTTGAACATTATATTTTTTATAAGGGTTATATGAGATTAAAGAAATCTGCCGTAAAGACAGATTTCTTTAAAATATAATTAGAGATTTGCGACGTTATGATAAACTTTTTGTACATCGTCGTCATCTTCAAGGGCATCAACAAGCCCTTCAAAGATTTCTAAATCTTCTGGGGAAAGCTCAACTTCAGATTGAGCAATCATTTCTAATTCTGTTGTTGAGAACTCAGTGATTCCAGCTGCTTTTAGAGCCGCGATTCCTTTATGAAGGTCAGTAGGTTCAGTATAAATAACAATGTTACCTTCTTCTTCAGTCACATCACGAACATCAACTTCAGCTTCAAGTAAAATTTCAAAAATATGGTCAGGGTCTGATCCTTTAAATACAATCACACCCGTATTGTCAAACATATAGCTGACAGAACCTGCCGCTCCGATATTGCCGCCTTTTTTATTGAAAATTGTGCGAACGTTAGCAATCGTACGGTTAACATTTGAAGTCAATGTCTCGGCGATAATCATTGAGCCATTAGGACCAAAGCCTTCATAACGTCCCTGCACGAACGTTTCATCTCCGCCGCCTTTGGCTTTATCAATTGCTTTATCAATAACGTGCTTTGGAACTTGTGCCTGCTTTGCACGTTCAATAACGAATTTTAAAGATGTGTTTAATTCTGGATCGGGTTCACCTTGTTTAGCAGCAGCATAGATTTCTACACCGAATTTTGCATAAATTTTAGACGTTGCACCGTCTTTAGCCGTTTTTTTAGCAACAATATTGGCCCATTTACGTCCCACTGGAATGATCTCCTCGAAAATTTATTTACATTACTGGTAAATCGTTAACATGTGTTAATTCAGCATATTATATCATAACAGGAAAAATCTCGTCTATTAGAAATAAAAATATTCTAAAGCCATAATCTTATATTTAATTTTATAAAAACTTATATTGTTGGCGGGATTTTTTATAATTGTGTTTTGAAAGCATACTTGCTTTTAATATGTGGAAATCATTAAGACGATAATAAAACTCGCATCTGCCCAAGGAAGCAAACAGCCCGCGTTTATTGCAGGCTATTTGCCAGATGTCTTACTTAATCCTTCACATCTATTTCTGATAAGAAGGTTCAGAACTTATTATCGGAACGGCGGCTCATTAAAGGTTCGTAATTTACGTGAATGCAGTCGGTCGCCTTCTGCGCGCAGCAAATCGATCGCCCGAATGCCAATTTGCAGATGTTCGGAAATAGCGCCTTCATAAAAACGGTTAGCCTGGCCGGGAAGTTTAATCTCGCCATGCAACGGTTTATCTGAAACACACAGTAGTGTCCCGTATGGCACGCGGAAACGATATCCTTGCGCGGCAATGGTTGCACTTTCCATATCAATTGCTACGGCCCGGCTTAAGTTAAAACGAAGTGCAGAAGCTGAGTAACGTAATTCCCAGTTCCTGTCATCTGTGGTTACCACAGTGCCAGTACGTAGCCGCTGTTTGACTTCCTCACCGGGCCTGCCGCTCACCAGCTTGGTGGCGTCATAAAGCGCACGTTGCACTTCAGCAATGCTCGGAATAGGAATATCGGGCGGCAGAACCGCATCAAGAACGTGGTCATCGCGTAAATAAGCGTGTGCAAGTACATAATCGCCAATGGCCTGACTTTCACGTAATCCGCCACAGTGACCAATCATCAACCAGACATCCGGGCGTAGCACTGCCAGATGATCGCAGATGGTTTTAGCATTTGACGGTCCCACGCCAATATTCACCAGAGTAATACCCTGACCATCGGCGGTAATTAAATGCCATGCTGGCATCTGGTGTTTTTTCCATGCAAGGTCGGAAATGGCTTCTTCTGGCGCTTCGGTTTCGGCGGTGATCCAGTTCCCGCCAGCACAAGAAAGGGCAATGTAGGGACTATCAGGATCGAGGATCTGGCTGCATCCCCAACGAACGAATTCATCCACATAACGTGTGTAGTTGGTAAACAAGACGAACGGCTGAAAATGTTCAACTGGCGTACCGGTATAATGGCGCAACCGCGCGAGGGAAAAATCGACGCGGCGCGCATCAAAATGCGATAGCGGGGAGAATTCAGTTGGATGATAAATGCCGTCTGCAGTTTCATCGCCAATTTGCGCCAGTTCTGTTGTCGGGAAGTAGCGAGTTAACCCAGCGCTCATTGAGCGATCAAGTGTCAATTCAGAGCCATCGATGACATAAGGATAAGGGATTTCATGCTGCGAGGGTTGCACAGAGATATGCGCACCATAATCCTGATACAGCAACGTAAGTTGTTCATTGAGATACGAACGAAAGAGAGTAGGGCGAGTAATCGTGGTGGTGTAGCTGCCTGCGTGAGTAAAACGACCAAATGCGCGCGTTTTGGGGGGATTGGTTGTGCTACCGTCCCAGGTTACGGTCAGTGATGGATAGACAAAAAGACCTTGTTTGCGGGCGTTTTCATCAGGTAATTCGCCACTTGTAATATAGTTGCCAATGGCGTTGCGTAATGCGACTACAGATTGCTCATACAGCGCGTCGAGTTTATCCAGTGCCTGAGCTGGGGTCAGACCGGAGCCCTTATTATTCATGTGTGTCTCCTGTTCCATACAATTACCGCACATCCGATAGTATGTCACAGGAATGTGAAACAAAAGTGTAAGGCGAAGATCGGATGATCTTCGCCAGGCTATCAAGCGCGTTGATTGTCTTTCATCAACAAAGCGGTCATTGCGGAAATCAGGCATCCAGCCAGCAAATAAATGGCGACGCTATGCCAGTTCCCGGCAAAGTAAGTGATGAGTGCAGCGGCAATAAAAGGTGTAAATCCACCGCCAACCACACTGGCAACCTGATAACCGACTCCAGCGCCACTATAGCGATAACTGGCACCAAACATTTCGGTAAACATCGGTTGTTGCACACACACCACCATGTCATGCGCAATGTTTGCCAGCATTATGGAGAAGAAAACTATCCAGAAAATAGATTGTGCTTCAAGCGCCATAAAGAAAGGAAATGCGCTCAACGTTCCGATTAACGCACCTGTGATATAAACCCTGCGGCGACCAAAACGATCGGCAAGCCAGGCAAAACAGGGAATTGTCAGGCAGCTTAATCCACCTACCAGCAAACCAATATTAAGGAAAAGTTCGCGCGGTAGCCCCATATTCTGGGTTGAATAATTAAGTGCAAAGGCAGTAACGATGTACATCGTCAGCAATTCGCACAGTCGTAGCGCAATAATCTTCAGGAAAGCACCGGGATGTCGTAACAGCGCTTCGATAACCGGGATGCGTTTTTTCGCGGCAGCTTGATAATGTTGCTGTTGTTCAAATTCCGCGGACTCCTCCATGCCATTGCGCACCCACAATGCTCCCAGTACCAGTACGATGCTAAACAGGAAAGGAATGCGCCAGCCCCAGCTTAAAAACTGTTCGTCAGTCGTCATCATACTGATCAATGAAACCAGTCCGGTTGAAAGCAGTAAACCTACACCGTAGCCAACTTGTACACCGCTACTGTAAAAGGCTTTTTTATTTTTCGGTGCACTTTCAACGGAAAGCAACGCCGCGCCTCCCCATTCGCCGCCGACGGCAAATCCCTGAATGGCACGCAGTGTCACCAGCAAAATAGGTGCCCACCACCCAATGGTCGAGAATGAAGGAAGAATACCAATCAAGGCTGTCGCGATGCCCATCATCCAGACGGTCAGCATTAACATGCGCTTACGTCCCAGTCGGTCGCCAAAGTGACCGAAAATGACACCGCCGAGCGGACGGAAAAGGAATCCGACGCCAAAGGTAGCAAATGCGGCGAGCGTTCCCATCGCCGGGCTTACTTGCGGGAAAAACTCGCGATTAAACACCAGTGCGGCGGTGATGCCATAGAGTAAAAAATCATACCAGTCGACGACGGCACCAGCGAAACTGCCTAACGCAGCTCGTCGGGCGCGACTTAACGAAAGCGTCCCTTCATCGGGACGAGTGGAGATGAGCGTGGAGTCCATAATGATCCTGTTTGTACTGTCTTTTTATAATTAGTATGGAAAAGGTAACTCACATTGCCGTCGATCTATAAACGAACCTTATGAGACTACCTCGACAGAGCGCATCTGCAAATGATTTTATGGCTGATTAGCGGCAACATGAAAAATTCGATGGAAGATGAAAGCGCAGGAGTTGCTGGTGTTGTTTAAGGATTAAGCAGAGGACCCACAGGTTAGAGATATGAAACATAAAAGTCCGCATATGCACAAAATGGCACCCTGATGAGTCTGATAGACTGCATTGCATTATAACCAGTAGGGAGGCGAGGTTAGGTATGTTTTTAGCATCATTGTTGAGACGTATTGCATTTAGTTACTACGATTATAAAGCTTATAATTTCAATATTGAAAAAACAGACTTTGTTGTCATCCATATTCCCGATCAGATTGGCGATGCTATGGCCATCTTTCCTGTTATTCGGGCGCTTGAATTGCATAAAATTAAGCATCTTTTAATTGTAACGTCGACAATTAATTTAGAAGTCTTTAATGCGCTTAAACTTGAACAGACTAAATTAACATTAGTCACAATGACTATGCAGGATCACGCAACATTAAAAGAAATAAAAGATTTAGCAAAGAACATAACACAGCAATACGGTACGCCGGATCTTTGTATAGAGGCGATGCGTAAAAAGAACCTGAAAACGATGTTATTTATCAGTCAGTTGAAAGCAAAAACGAATTTTCAGGTTGTTGGTTTAACCATGAAGTGCTACTCCCCTTTGTGCAAGAACGCGTCCCGGATGGATCAGAATCTCCGGGCTCCTGTACCCATGACATGGGCATTTATGATGCGTGAGGCGGGTTTTCCAGCAGTCAGGCCAATATATGAATTGCCACTAAGTGAGGATGTACTCGATGAGGTGCGCGAGGAAATGCGATCGTTAGGATCTTACATTGCGTTCAATTTAGAAGGTAGCTCGCAGGAACGTACATTTTCATTATCGATTGCAGAAAATCTAATAGCAAAAATTCAAAGTGAAACAGATATGCCAATAGTGATCGTTCATGGACCCAAAGGGGAAGATAAAGCCAGGGCATTAGTGGATTGTTATAATAATGTCTACCGTTTATCCTTATCACCCTCGATTAAACGTTCAGCAGCAATCATAAAAGATGCTTATATCGCAATAACTCCTGACACCTCAATATTACATATGGCAAGTGCCTATAATACTCCCGTTGTTGCAATTTATGCTGATTACAAAACGCGATGGCCCGCAATGGCCGATGTTTCGGAGTCAGTCGTCGTTGGGCAAAAAATTGACAATATAAGTCTGGATGAATTCGCAAAGGCATTAAAAAGTGTTTTGGCGAGAATATGAGACAGTACTTATGCATAGTAATGCCGATCTGTTATGAACGGTGGTGTCATCAATACTCTGAGGCTGGTCAATCATCACAGAAAACCAGCCTTTGGATCAAAGCTGTACTCACCGGATACGATCATAGTCACATCGAACGCGATTCTTGCGGTGCAGCAGTTTTATTTATTCATTTTCTGTGAGAGAAGGGCAAGCTCTATAGAGGGAATGTAAAAAAGAGTGCTCCGAATGGAGCACTCTTTAAGAAATTATAACGGAAAATCACAGGTTTTTATAACATGTCGCATAAGCAAACCCAAGCTTTTCAAATACGCTTTGATCA
>ERZ1035025.1679-NODE-1679-length-10499-cov-12.553236_pt1 | contig 10499 bp, 6 predicted proteins | sample MGYA00520619_ERZ1035025 | MGnify/ENA primary metagenome ERZ1035025 (study PRJEB33766, sample SAMN09781742) | gut metagenome | biome: gut microbiome | host: Homo sapiens | place: Madagascar | study: EMG produced TPA metagenomics assembly of the PRJNA485056 data...
CTCAGGTGGTAGAGCACTTGACTTTTAATCAAGTTGTCCGGGGTTCGAATCCCCGCACGCTCATTGTCAAAAGACATGATTTCGATTTGAAATCATGTCTTTTTTCTTGTAAGAAGTTCTATAAAGCAGGATTCTTTTTAATATTATTGTTTCTATAATCTAATTCTAAATAACAATGCCATAGCATTAAAATCTTCTATAATAAAATACCCATACTAAATTAAGCGATGTCAAAAAACAAAAAATCCAATACTCATCAACCAACACAAAAACAAATAGCGCACTTAACACCAAAAATCCAAAAGAAAAATGAAATACTATTCAAATATCTCAAAAGCAAATCCGCTATAACCAAAACCTATAACAAACAAAAAGAAATACATATTTTACAAACCCCTACCGCACTGTTATACTAAACTCAATCAGTTGAAACAATAACACATAAATAACAAACAAAAAATAATAGAAAGAGTATGAGGTAAAAAATATGAGAAAAGGAAAATTAAAAAAAGCCTTAGCATTAGCACTAACAGGAGCAGTTATTATCGGAGCATTTGCAGGATGCGGAGCAAAGAAAGACAGCAGCAGTGATACAAAGAAAGAAGAAACAAAGAAGATCGTTATCGGAGCAAGCCCATCTCCTCACGCTGACATCTTAAAAGTAGCAAAGAAAGAATTAAAGAAAGAAGGGTACGAATTAGAGATCAAAGAATATTCTGATTATGTACAGCCAAATACAGCACTTGAATCTGGAGATTTAGATGCGAACTACTTCCAGCATAAACCATACTTAGATGATTTTAATAAGAAAAAGAAAACACATTTAGTATCCGCTGGAACAATTCATTATGAACCATTTGGAATCTTTCCAGGTAAAACAAAAAGCTTAAAGAACTTAAAGAACGGTGCAACAGTTGCAGTTCCTAACGATACAACAAACGAAGCAAGAGCATTATTATTATTACAGGATCAGGGACTGATCAAATTAAAAGATGGTGCAGGATTAACAGCAACAAAGAAAGACATCGTAGAGAACAAAAAAGACTTAGCGATCAAAGAGATCGAAGCTGCTCAGATTCCAAGATCTTTAAAAGATGTTGATATCGCAGTTGTAAACGGAAACTATGCATTACAGGCAGGATTAAAGGTAAATAAAGATGCTTTAGCAACAGAAGATGCTGATTCTATCGGAGCAAAAACATATGGAAATATCGTGGCCGTTAAAAAAGGAAATGAAAAATCAGCAGCAACAAAAGCTCTGATCAAAGCATTAAAGAGCGATGCAGTGAAAAAATACATCAACGACAAATATGATGGAGCCGTTGTACCTCTGTTCTAAGAACATGAGAAGATGAAAAAACATAAGTAATTTATGGAAGAAGCAAGAAATTATTGAAAAAATCAACTGAAATTGTTATGATGAAGCTATTGTCTGTCAGGAAACTGAGAGGCAATAGCTTATCTGATTCTTGGACAACTATATAAGCTTATAGGATTATATAAGATAAGAGAATTATATAAGATAACGAAAGATAGATAGAAAGGATAAAGTCATGATTGAATTAAAAAATATAGATGTTACCTTCAAAAACGGCAGTCATGAATTCAAAGCGGTTGATAATGTAAGCTTAAAGATCAACAAAGGAGAGATTTTCGGAATCGTGGGACCAAGTGGTGCCGGAAAGAGTACTCTGGTACGTGTGATCAATCTGTTACAGAGACCAACCAATGGAGAAGTGATCATTGAAGGATCAGACATTACAAAATTTAATCGAAAACAATTAAGAAAAACAAGATTAAATATCGGAATGATCTTCCAGCATTTTAATCTGATCAGCGGATCAACAATTGCTGAAAATGTAGCATTTTCATTATATGCAAACAATTATCCAAAGGATAAGATCAAAGACAGAGTCAAAGAACTCTTAGAGATCGTACATCTTCCAGAGAAAGCGAATGCATATCCAGCAAACTTAAGTGGTGGACAGAAACAGAGAGTTGCGATCGCAAGAGCGTTGGCAAACAATCCAGATATCCTGTTATGTGATGAGGCAACATCAGCCCTTGATATTGAGAATACAGAAGAGATTGTTGAATTGTTAAGAGAGATCAACGAAAAAACGCATATCACAATTGTATTTATCACACATGAGATGGATGTGGCAAAGAAATTATTTGACCGTATTGCATTTATGGAAGATGGACAGTTAAAAGAAGTTACTGATATTTATTCTGCATTTGCAGATCCAAAGTCAGATATCGCAAAGAGTCTGGTACAGAGAGTTTTAAATGTAGAAGTACCAGAAGGATTAACAGCTAAATCAAATGAAGAAATTCTTCGCCTAAGCTATACAGGAGATGATTCTTACGATCCTGTGATCAGTGTCGCTTCTAAGAACTACGATATTACAATGGATATTATCAATGGTAAAGTCGATTATATCAGGAATAAACCATTTGGTATGTTGATCGTAATCTTACGCGGGGAAGATGAAGAACGCAAGAAAGCGTTAGAATACATTAGCAAGAATGTATACAAATTAGAAAGGTTAGGAGGAAGATAGTATGAATGAAACAATGGAAATCATCCAGTCAGAATTTGCCCAGGCATCCTTTGAGACCTTCGAGATGGTGCTGATCTCCATGATCGCAGCAGCAATCTTTGGAACAATTTTAGGACTGGTCTTACATTTAGCATCAAATCCGATTTTTTATAAAAACAAAGTTGTCAATGGAATTGCAGGAACGATCATCAATGTGATCCGTTCATTGCCATTTATTATTCTGATCATCGTATTACAGCCATTAGCAAGATTGGTTGTAGGAACAAGTATTGGACCGATCGCAGCATCTGTGTCACTGGCGATTGCAGCGATCGCATTTTATGCAAGACTGGTAGAAGGTGCTTTCAGTGAAGTTGATAAAGGTGTGATCGAAGCAGCGGTTGCAACAGGAGCTGGTATGCCGCTGATCATCCGCAAAGTTTTATTTGTAGAAGCAACACCTGCACTGGTACGTGCATTAACTGTTACATTCGTAAGTGTCATTGGATATTCCGCAATGGCAGGAGCTGTCGGTGGAGGTGGAATCGGTAACCTTGCGATCATGTATGGTTATAACCGTTATGAGACAGGTGTGCTGATCATTACCGTTATTGCACTGGTTATCATTGTTCAGGTTGGACAGTGGATCGGAGATAAGATCGCACTGAAACTCACAAGAAAATAAAAAATTAAAAATAGAAAATTTCGTACAAAAATAAATATTTTCTTTTCTTCTGGACAGAATATAAGTATCAAGATGTTAAGAAGAAAAGGAGATACGACATGAAAAAGACGATCAAATTTACGAGTCTTTTATTTGCACTCATTCTTATGGTATCTGTAGTGTTTACAGGGTGTGGCAATGGGAGAAAAGATTCTACGACCAAAGATACGACACAAAATAACAATGCATCTTCGGCCACAGATGATAATCTTGTAGACGATGCAGAAGATGCGGTGGATGATGTGGCAGATGGAGTTGGAGATGCCATTGACGATGTGGCAAATGGCTTTGATAACTATGATGATGCACATGATTATCTGCTGAATCGTCTGAGTACAGATGATAAGAATGGCAAATACGAGGTGCGAAATGAGACGAAAGAAGAACAGGAATACAAAGATGGAGCCAGTGGATATCATTTTGAGATCTATGATGCATCCGATGATTCCGGAAAGAAATACGGAGATTTCTACGTAGATAAAGACAATGGAAAGATCTACAAAAGAAATACCAAAACAGAGAAATTAGAAGAGTATAAAAAATAAAGGAAACGGCACAAAGGGAGATATCCCATGTGCCGTTTTTGCTGTTTGAAAATATGTGAATGTAAAAATTATACAAGAAAGATAAGAAAAACTTAAGAAAAAATTCCTAGACAGATTTTATCATTTTGTTGTTTAATATTCAAAGAGGGATTTAGGGCTATAAAAGATAGCCATATAACACAATAAGGATAAAAGGAGTAAGTTATGAAAGCTGCGAAACTATTTTATGAAGTCTCAAGCAGGGTCGTGTACATCATATCTTTTGCGATCCTTGCGATCTTAACGATCACAAATCTTAGATTTTCTACGTATGTTACGGATGTCAAAGAGTGGGTAGATGTCCAGACAACGAATCTTTTCCTGACAGGGATCAGTGTTATCTGCCTGTTAGTATTATTTTATATCATCTTAAGATTTTCAGAGAAAATTGGTGAGAAAAAACTATTTATCATATGTTCAGTTCTTTATCTGATCGCAGGAATCTATATGATCATGAATATAAGTTCACTGCTGCGTTATGATGCATTAGCTGTACATAATGCATCGATCGCCATGCATCATGGAGATTTCTCAACGATGGATACTGGACATTATATCTATCGCTATCCACATCAGATCGGCTTTTTGATCTATGAATATCTGGTCGGATTTATCAGTAAAGATCCAAAGATCATTTTTTCTCTGAATCTGGTTGCGATCCTTTTTATTAATTTCTTTTTATATAAGATCGCAAAAGAGATATTTAAAGATCAGCATAAAGTGAATCTGATGACGATCGTATTAAGTTTTTTGTTTTTGCCACAATTTTTCTTTATGACATTTGCATATGGATTGATTCCGGGACTCTTTCTTTTGACAATAGGAATTTATTATCTTTTAAGAGCAGAACAGACAAAAAAGAAGAAATTTATGATCTTAAGCGGCATATTTCTTATGCTTGCAGTATTGATGAAGAAAAACTTTATCATTGCTTTGGCAGCATGCCTTTGTTATCTTTTCTTAAAATACTTGAAAGAAAAAGATAAAAAGATCATTCTTTCAGCAATATTTTTAGCTGTGATATTTGTTGCAGGAAAAGCTGTTATGACGGTTGGATTTGAGGCGTATACAGGTAAGAAGGTAAATAAAGGAGTGCCAGCAGTTTTGTGGGTTGCGATGGGAACAGATCCGGATAATCATCGAAGATCTGGAGGCTGGTATGACAGGAAATATGTCAGTGTGTATAAAGAACATCATTACGATAGAAAAAAGGCAGAACAAGCTGGACAGCAGATGGTTTCAGGATATTTTAGTGAATACAGAAAACATCCGCAAAAAGCTTACGATTTCTTTAGCAAAAAGATTATCACGACATGGACAGATCCATTATACGAAGCAGTTTTTTCAGGTCCAAAGGAGAAAGCTGGACAGCATGTGAAGACAAAACCGTTATATCATATTTTTAATGATCACAAGCGGGATACAGGACTTTACGTTGGAATGAAAGCATATATCATTTTGATCTTTGCGACAACATGGATCTTTCTCATAAAATATTATAAAAAGTATGAAAACATATCTTTGGGATTGATCTTTCTGACTGGTGGTTTTTTATTCCATCTTTTCTGGGAGACAAAAGGACAATATGTTTATCCATATGTATTTATGCAGATTCCTGCAAGTGCATATGTGCTCACAAGATTATTTGAAAAGACGACGGCATAGGAAGTTATTCCTGTGCCGTTTTTAATGCATTTTTGATGGCCTGTTTTAAGAGTGTATAAGTATACTGGCTTTGACCGTCATATTTAATATCGTCAATACTGTTTACTTTAGGCAGTTGCTTGTTGATCTCATCCAGAGATGGTTCGATGAGAGGATACATGGTTGTGATCGATTTATTTAAATGTTTTAAAGAAACTGATCTGGCCTTGCCACCTTTGACTGTAACCTGGAGTTCTAATTCCTTTTCACCAAGTTTTAACGGAGAAGTATAGACTCCTTGTGCATAACCGGAAGTTTCTTTTGATTTCTTTGATGTTTTATGTGCAGGAACAAACATAAAGATCAAGAGAAGGATCAAAAGGATTCCAAGTAAAATAAAAATTCCGGTGTAAATAAGTTCCCGTGCTTTAAATACGACAATTTTCGTTTTTGATGACATAGTTATCCTCCTAAAAGATTCTATCTATAATTTATGCAACGGGAGATAGAATTAGAACATCTTTACGGAAAATAAAGGATAAGATATAATAAAATGATATAAAACGGAGGAAAAGATATGGCATTACAGTTTATATTAGGATCATCAAGATCCGGGAAAACAGAATTTATCTATGATCAGATGATCAAAGACTCCATGGAACATGAGGATGAGGAGTTCTTTTTTATTGTGCCTGACCAGTCAACGTTAAATGCACAAAGACAGCTTGTCACAAAACATCCAAGGCATGGAACATTTAACATTGATGTGGTAGGATTTTTCAGACTGACCTATCGTGTGTTTGAAGAGTTATCTTATATTCCAAAAGATCTGTTAGAAGATGAAGGGAAATCCATGGTATTAAGAAAGGTCATGGAGCAGCATAAAGATGAGCTCAAAGTCTTTGCATCAAGTATGAAGAAACAGGGTTTTATTGATGAACTCAAATCTTTTTTTGCAGAAGTATATCAGTATGATATTTCCATGAACGATCTTCATAAGATCACCGAGAATATGAAGGAAGAAGGACTCCGATCTAAGATGGATGATATCCTTCTTGTCATGGAACAGTTTGAGGATTATATCAAAGAACGCTACTTGATCTCCGAACAGCTCTTAGATGTTCTGGCACAAAAGATTGAACAGTCAGAGAAACTTAGGAATGCTACCTTTTATTTTGATGGGTTTACCGGATTTACACCGATCCAGAGGAAAGTTCTTGAAAAGATATTAAAGATCGGGAAAAATGTTTATATCGCACTCACATTAGATGGCCGTTATGTGCGAAACAGTTACCGGGAATACGAATTGTTTGCTATGTCTAAAAAAGAAAAAAGAGAATTGATCAGACTTGCCCAAAATGCAGGGACGCAGGTACTTCCTGATATCATATGCTGGCCGGATCAGAGGGATTCCAGAGAATTAAGACATTTGGAGCAGAATATCGAACGTTATCCATATGAGACATATAAAGAAGTCCCAGAAGATATAAAGATCTGCTGTTATACAAATCCAAGACAGGAAAGCAGGGCGGTTGCCAATCAGATTGAACATTTTGTGAGAGAAGAAGGATATCGGTATAAAGATATCGTTGTGCTGACTGCGGATTTAGAGAGTTATCAAAATGAACTTGAAAAGAGTTTTGACGATCTGCATATTCCTTACTTTGTTGACGTGAACCGGAAGTTATTAAATAATCCATGTATTGAGACTCTTCTTTCTGTTCTTAAGATGATTCAGAAAGATTTTTCATATGATATGGTGTTTCGTTACTTAAAATCAGGATTTTCAAACTTTACGATGGAAGAAGCAGATTTTCTGGAAAATTATGTACTGGCATGTGGAATCCGTGGGTTTGCAAGGTGGAACCGGCCGTTTACGTCCAAAGCTTTCTCAGATGAAGATGTAGAGAGAGCTGAAAGTTTAAGAATTCGTTTTATCGAAGAAGTAGGAACATTAAAGACAGGATTAAAACGAAGAGGAAGCAGTGTCAGACGAAAATTAGTGTATCTGTATGAATTTCTGGAGGCCTTGGATGTCGAAGGGAAAATGCAGAAAAAGAAAGAGATGTTTGAGGAAGCAGGAGATCTTTTGCAGGCAGCAACGTATGAGAAAGTCTATGATCAGGTGATCGATCTTTTGGAACAGATGGCAGAAATCTTAGGAGATGAAAAGCTTTCGTATGATGATTTCCTGAGTGTTCTTGAAAGCGGACTAGAGGAGATGAAGATTGGAGTGATCCCGCCAAGTCTTGATCAGGTTGTGATCGGAGATATGAAACGAACGAGGACAGAAGAAGTGAAGATCTTATTCTTTTTAGGGGTCAATGAAGGTGTGATACCAGCAGTCAATGATGGTGGAGGCGTTGTAAATGACCATCAAAGAGAGGTGCTTGAAACTTATGGATTAAGTCTTGCGCCAGGAGCAAAGCAGTCTGCCTATATGGAACAGTTTTATTTATATCTTACGGTGTCAAAGCCGACAGATCATCTGTATGTATCGTATCGCATGATGGATGCAGCAGGAAACAATAACCGTCCGTCTTACTTTATCGAAAGGATTCTTCGTATCTTTCCAAAATTAAAAGTATGTATGGAGGAGGAAGATATAAAGACAGGATACACAAAGGAAGAGGGTTTAGATCAGATGATCCTTTGTCTGCAGGAGATGGATCCCTGGAAGAAAGAGGAAGAAGATAAAATAACATGGATGCAGACTTTGTACTATGCATTAAAAGATCTCGAACCTGTCAAAGACTATGTTGATGCCAGATTTTATACAAATGAAGCACTGCCGTTAAGTAAAGAGCTGATCCATGAACTTTATGGAGATACGATCGTTGGAAGTGTGACAAGAATGGAGAAATTTGCAGGATGTGCCTTTTCTCATTTTATGCAGTATGGACTAAAGCTTAGAAAGCGTCTGGTGCATGAGATCCTTCCAACGGATATGGGAAAAGTTTTCCATAAGACGATGGAACTGGTTGGAAAGAGAAGTGACTGGAAGTTTGCTGATGATGATTCAAGAGATGAGTTTGTCGAATCGATGGTAGAAGAAGCTGTGACAGAAGTGCAGAAAGAACTGTTTGAGAGCAGTCATAGAAATGAATATGTCTTAGAACGAATGAAAAGAATCTCCAAACGAGCGGTTTGGGCGATGGAACAGCATATCAAAAGAGGCGATTTTACTCCAGAGGAATATGAGATCGCATTTAGTGAACAAAATCATCTGGATTCCATGACGTTTGAACTGGAAGATGGCGAGAGAATGTTGTTTTCCGGTGTGGTAGACCGTATGGACAGTATTGAGGATGATGAAAATAAATATTTAAAGATCATTGATTACAAATCAGGGAATCAGAAATTTGATTTTGCCAAGATTTTTCATGGGCTTCAGATGCAGCTGATCATTTATATGAATGCGATGATGGAATTATATGAAAAGAAAAGCGGAAAAAGAGTTTATCCGGCTGGGATGTTTTATTTTCATCTGGATGATCCAATTGTCACGGCAGATAATGAAGATATGGCCAAGGAAAAGATTTTAAAGGACCTTAAGATGAGTGGCGTGGTCAATGAAGATTTTCAGTTGATCGATCAGATGGAACATACAGGATCAGAAGGATTTTTAACACTTCCGGTCAAATCGACAAAATCAGGATATGATAAAAGATCTTCCATTTTAAATACGACACAGCTTATGAATCTTGGAAGATTTGTGGAAAAGAAGATGACAGAACTTGGGAATTCTTTGATGCATGGGGATATTTCGATAAAACCATATGAATATGATGGAAAAAAGCCTTGTGATTATTGTGAATTTCGCAATATCTGTGCATATGAAGAAGGGGTTGATCAGACAGAGAAGATAAAAAAAGTATCATTAGAGGAGGGAAAACATGCCTTGGACAAAGCAACAGCAGAAAGTCATTGATCAAAGAGATGCGGATATTTTAGTATCTGCTGCGGCAGGTTCTGGAAAGACAGCGGTATTGGTAGAGCGTATCATACAAAAGATCACAGATGACAAGCATCCGATCGATGTTGACCGACTGCTCGTCGTGACATTTACAAAGGCGGCAGCAGGAGAGATGAAAGAAAGAATCATGGCAGCACTTGACGAGAAAGTGCGGGAATTTCCGGGAAACCAGCATTTTGTCAAACAGCTTTCCCTGATCCATAAAGCACAGATCACAACGATTCACAGCTTTTGCATGAATCTGATCCGTGATTACTTTTATGTACTGGGCATCGATCCGAATACAGCACCCGGAGATGAAGGAAGATTATCATCGATCCGAAAAGAAGTACTGGATGATCTTCTGGAGGAAGCATACGAGAAGAAAGAGGAAGATTTTATCAATCTGATCGAATCTTATTCTCCAGGGAAAAATGATGATGTGATCAGTGACTATATCTTAAAACTGTATCAAAATGCCAGAAGCCACAGAGAACCGATGAAATGGCTTCGTGAGGCAGAGGAAAATATTTCGGTAGAAACAATGGAACAATTTCATCATGCACCATTTTTAAAGATCATTTTAAGAGATGCAAAGATTGTGATCGATGGAGCGGTCAATCTGATAAAAGAAGCGTTAGAATTATCTTTAGAAGAAAACGGACCGTATTTTTATGAAAAGACCTTACGAAAAGATCTGGAGATCATTACAAAAGTCAAAGAAGCACATACATTTTCTGATCTGTGTGAAACTTTTACAAAGATAGAAAAACCAAGACTTTCTGGGAGAAAGAAAAAGACGGATGTGATCGATGAGAATCTTCAGGAACAGTGTAAGAATCTAAGAAAACGTTCGTATGATCTGCTGGAAGATCTTCATGGGGCCTATTTTTATAAAAAGGAGGAAGAGATCTTTCATGAATTAAAAAGAGTCAAGAGCCCGTTAACCGGACTGATCCACCTTACCAGAGAATTTATGACACGATATGAAGAGAAAAAGAAAAATGAAAATATCAGCGTTAAGCAAAAACAGCTTGACGACAAGCTAC
>ERZ1035025.1681-NODE-1681-length-10493-cov-7.290956_pt1 | contig 10493 bp, 9 predicted proteins | sample MGYA00520619_ERZ1035025 | MGnify/ENA primary metagenome ERZ1035025 (study PRJEB33766, sample SAMN09781742) | gut metagenome | biome: gut microbiome | host: Homo sapiens | place: Madagascar | study: EMG produced TPA metagenomics assembly of the PRJNA485056 data...
AACTGTTCCTTATCATCACAAGGACATTTCCATGTTTATTCTAAAAAATCTTGAAAAACAGACAGGCCTATCTCTCAGGAGATAGGCCTCAGACTGTAGATAGAATGTCACTTGGATGCAAATCATAGTAAAATTTTTCTCTGAATTTTAAATAATTTTATATCTTTTAATATTTATGTTGTTATTTGGACATATTACATGGATAATCTCCACTCATCTCCCTGTATTTTTCTAACATTCCTGCTATTTTTAAAATTCATACATACAAAATAAGCCCAGCCTTCATTTCCATGCGTGCTTTTCCTATCATCTGCGTATATCTAAATCCATGGTTCTCTTTAACTGTTTCCAAATGTCTCTCTATTATTTTTTGTAAGTGTAAAGCTACTTCATTCCTATTGATAATCTTATATCTTCACACTTCTCTGTATAATCTTCCCAAATATGTCTAATTACTAACTTCATATGATTTTTGCTTTCGATACTAAATCGTCCATACCAAACATCTGGATCTGTTCTCTTTTTTATCTGCATTTGACACATTTCAATTAATTCTAAAACGAGAATAATCCGAGGCTTTCGCCTCCATATTTATTATCAATATATTTTATTTATCTTGACTTTTCTTTTCATATTCCTTATCATATTTAGTGAGGGGAGGAATTGAATATGGAACAGTTTAAGAAAAACATTCTCAATCTTTTTAAACCACACTACATTGCTATCGTGGTTCTTGCTGTTATCACAGCATTTTTAGCAGGTATTGGCTATTATTTCAGCCACTTCTATTCTATTGACCAGACATTTAGCGCTTTTACAACTAACGGGTATGCAACTCTCGATGTAAAATGTGTCTCTGGTCCATTTGCCGAAGAAACTGATAACGGAAATGTTACCTCCGTTTATTATGTTGCTTACGGAACTGACAATCTCGCTTACATTATCAAGACTAATACCAAGAAAACATTTCCGGTTTATGGTGAAGACGTTCTGACAGATGACGCATTTGCCAAACTTCCAGGAATTACAGTTACCGGCAAGGCAGATAATCTTACATCTGAATTAGCCAGCTATGCTGTTGGATATTTTGACAGCGACGAAACCGGTATTACAATGTCTAATTACAAAACTTACTTTGGCACACTTGTACTTGATACAACCGACACACCAAGGGGAACATCTACTATTTTTTACATAATAGCCGCATTTGCAGCATTTGCCCTTGTTGTTGTCCTGTTAACCAATATAAGCCATAGAAGAAACATCAGCCAGAAGCTTGAAAAGCTGAACAGTCTCGGTGAATTGAACAATATATATCCTGATTTTTCTAACGGATCATGCCTGTATTCTTCAAAGCTTAAGGCTGCTGCATCTAAGAATTATTTTATAGATGTATCTGATGTAAAAAATGGTATAAACATTATTCCACTACAGGATATTGTTAATGTGTTCAAATGTAATTTTATTAATGGAGAACCTTCTATTACTAATTACATTGCTTTCGAGACTTCAACTGGACAACGCTATCTTGGTGCTCCTTCTGAAAAGGAAAGTCAGGAATTTAATTCAATGATTTTATTTTTAAAAAACTGTATTCGTAAGGAGGGCTGCTGATATGTACATTCCTGTTCATTATAGTTATCAGACTATTTTAAAAAGAGACAAGAATCTCGGTGTATCTTTATGCACTAATTGTAATCACACAATCAACCAGACACTAGCCAAACGCTATATGCAATTCAGATTGTACGGCATTCCTTTGATACAATATAGGAAGACACGCGGTATTATGTGTGAGAGCTGCGGTAATATTATTACTCTGAGCAAACAACAGTATAAACAGCAGCTGGCTGCGCCTCAGAATATATAATATTCTGCCGCCCTTTTCCTTGAATTCGACAAACTTAAATAGTATAATTTTGTTATGATTTATTGTGTAATTAAATATTTGTAGTGAAGGAGATATTGATTATGGTTTCATGGAACAATTTAGACACACTTTCATCTTACAAGGAGTTAGCCGATGTTAAACCAGCCTGTCTTACAGAGGTTATGTCTGGTGATAATGGCGCAGAACGCGTTAAGAATTACAGCGTACCTATGGCTGCCGGCCTTTCATATAACTACGCATCTAAGCAAGTTGATGAAAATGTGCTTGCTGCACTTGAAAAACTTGCTGATGAGGCACAGCTTGCAGACAAGTTTAAGGCTTTATATAACGGAGAGGTTATTAACACTGGTGAGAAGAGACTTGTTCTCCATCATTTGACAAGAGGTCAGTTAGGCGACGCTGTTGAAGCTGATGGCGTTGATAAGAGAACATTTTACAAGACTCAGCAGGAAAGAATTGCAGAATTTGCTAACAAAGTACATAATGGTGAGATTACTAATGCAGCTGGTGAGAAGTTCACAACTGTTGTCCAGATTGGTATCGGCGGAAGCGACCTCGGTCCACGCGCAATGTACATAGCACTTGAGAACTGGGCTAAGAAGAACAATGCATTTAAGATGGAAGCTAAGTTCATCAGCAATGTTGATCCTGATGATGCTGCCGCAGTGCTTGCTTCTACTGATGTTGCACATTCTATATTTGTACTTGTTTCTAAGTCAGGAACAACACTTGAGACTCTTACTAATGAGTCATTTGTTAAGGATGCATTAAAGAAGGCAGGACTTGACCCTTCTAAGCATATGATTGCCGTAACAAGCGAGACTTCACCACTTGCCAAGAGTGATGATTATTTAGACGCATTTTTCATGGATGATTATATCGGTGGACGTTTCTCTTCTACTTCATCAGTTGGCGGTGCAGTATTATCACTTGCTTTCGGACCTGAAGTATTTGCAGAATTCCTTGATGGTGCTGCAGAGGAGGACAAGTTATCAGCTAATCCTGATATGCGCAAGAACCCTGAGATGTTAGATGCCCTTATCGGTGTATACGAAAGAAATGTATTAGGCTATCCTTGTACAGCCGTTCTTCCATATTCACAGGCTTTAAGCCGTTTCCCTGCTCATCTTCAGCAGCTTGATATGGAATCTAACGGTAAGTCAGTAAACAGATTTGGTGAGCCAGTTACTTATCCTACAGGACCAGTTATCTTTGGTGAACCAGGAACTAACGGACAGCATTCATTCTATCAGCTTCTTCATCAGGGAACTGACATTGTGCCATTACAGTTCATCGGATTTAAGAACAACCAGTTAGAAACAGATGTTACAATTCAGGACAGCACAAGCCAGCAGAAGCTTTGTGCAAATGTTGCTGCTCAGATTGTTGCATTTGCATGCGGAAAGTCAGATGAGAACCTTAACAAGAACTTCAAAGGCGGCAGACCTTCAAGCATTATTATCGGAGACAAGCTTACTCCTAAGACACTTGGTGCTTTACTTGCCCACTTCGAGAACAAGATTATGTTCCAGGGCTTCGTATGGAATATCAACAGCTTTGACCAGGAAGGTGTCCAGCTTGGTAAAGTACTTGCCAAGAAGGTACTTGCTCATGATACAGATGGTGCTTTGAAAGTATATAGTGATTTACTTAATATCTAACGAAAAAAGGGCAGGGACTTGAAATTTTTAAGTCCCTGCCTTTTTTCTAATATATATTACTGTTCATTAAAAAGTGCTGTTGAAAGATATCTGTCACCTGAATCTGGAAGAAGTGCAACAATTGTCTTTCCTGCATTCTCTGGGCGGGCTGCAAGTATCTGTGCTGCCTTAAGTGCTGCACCTGAAGAGATACCAACAAGTATACCTTCGCTCTTTGCAAAGCTTCTGCCTTCTACGAATGCATCTTCATTCTCGATTGCGATAACTTCATCATATATCTTAGTATTAAGTGTATCTGGAACAAATCCTGCACCAATACCCTGAATCTTATGTGGTCCTGCCTCGCCCTTTGAAAGAACCGGGCTTGTAGCTGGCTCTACAGCAACAATCTTTACATCCGGGTTCTGTGACTTAAGGTATTCACCAACACCTGTAACAGTTCCGCCTGTACCTACACCTGCAACAAATATATCAACCTTTCCCTCTGTCTGCTCCCAGATCTCAGGACCTGTTGTAGCCTTATGAACTGCAGGGTTAGCTGGATTTACGAACTGGCCTAAGATTACTGAACCAGGATTCTGCTCCTTTAATTCCTCAGCCTTAGCGATAGCACCCTTCATACCCTTAGCGCCTTCTGTAAGAACAATCTCTGCGCCATAAGCCTTAAGAAGATTTCTTCTCTCAACTGACATTGTATCTGGAAGAGTAAGAACTGCTCTGTATCCCTTAGCAACAGCAACTGCAGCAAGACCAATACCTGTATTACCTGATGTTGGCTCTATAATCATTGCTCCTGGCTTAAGCTCACCCTTCTTCTCAGCATCCTCAATCATAGCAAGGGCAACTCTGTCCTTAACTGAACCAGCCGGGTTAAGATACTCAAGCTTTGTAAGAAGTGTAACTCCTTCAATTCCTGCATTCTTAGCGTAACGGCTTGCGTTAAGAAGAGGTGTGTTTCCAATAAGTTCCAATGCACTATTAATTACTTTACTCATATTATTCCTCCTTGTATTGAATGCATTTGCAAATATGCTTTTGCGTTCCTATTAACCTACTAACTTGATGTGTAAATGTGTTGTTGAATATAAAATACCACTATCAGCCTTCAATGTCAACACCATTTTCATGACGAGTTTTAACCATTGCATCATGCGTAATATCTTTAATAACTTCACTGGCAATTATAAGTCCTACAACAGATGGTACAAATGCGGTTGAACCCGGAATATCGCGTCTTTCTGTACATTTGTGAGCTGCTCCCGGAGGACATATACAGTTAGTACGACAGCTGATTCCCATATCCTCAATAGGACGAACGGGCTTTTCCTTAGAGTATACGACCTTAAGGTGCTTAACATTCCTCTTTTTTAATTCTCTTCTCATAACTTTGGCAAGTGGGCATACCGATGTCTTATATATATCGGCAACCTCAAACTCTGCAGGATTAAGCTTATTACCAGCACCCATGCTGCTTATAATCGGTGTTCCTGCTTCCTGACAAGCCATTACAAGCGCAATCTTAGCTGTCACAGTATCAACAGCATCTACTACATAGTCATATTTTGAAAAATCAAACTGATCTTTAGTCTCCGGAAGGAAAAAACATTTGTGTACTGTAACCTCACAATTTGGATTAATATCATGGATTCTCTCTTTGCATACATCTGTCTTATACTGTCCTATTGTTTTTCTTGTTGCAATAATCTGCCTGTTAAGATTGGTAAGACACACCTTATCATCATCTATTACATCAATCGCACCTACACCGCTTCTTACAAGCGCCTCCACTGTATATCCACCAACGCCGCCTACACCAAATACTGCAACGCGGGAATTCTCTAATATATCCATAGCTTCTTTTCCAAACAGAAGCTCTGTTCTTGAAAACTGATTTAACATAACTTGTCCTTTCTTTGCTTTTTGTATCTAAATTTTAATTCCTACTTATATGGTATGTCAATAATTATTAATTTTATATAAAATGCTTGCATTATCAAACCATTTGTTATATTATCATATCAACAAGATGTAGTTTTCAATACTACATGTCATTATAGAAGGAGGGATTTATTATGACAACTTTTGCACCAGCACTTCATTTACAGAATGATAATATACACACTAAGATAAAGGCACAGATGATTATTAAAGACCCTGGCAGTTCGATAACACATTTTATCGGCATGCTCTGTGCAATTGCAGGATTATTCCCACTTATCCTTAAAGCAGCCTCTTATGGAACAACCGTTTCTGTTGTTTCAATGACTGTATTTATGGTAAGTATGATTCTTCTGTATGCAGCAAGCACAACTTATCACACATTTGACATATCAAGCAATGTCAATATAGTGCTGAAAAGACTTGATCATTGCATGATTCCTGTTCTTATCGCAGGCTCATACACTCCAGTCTGCCTAATTGTACTTCATAATATATATGGCTATGTTATGTTTGGCATTGTGTGGGGAATCGCCATTCTTGCTATCGCATTCAAGCTTCTCTGGGTAACTTGTCCTAAGTGGATATCTTCAGTTCTCTACATTGTAATGGGCTGGACATGTGTTATGGCTCTTCCTCAGATATATTCAGCACTTGCCGGATCCGCTTTCTTCTGGCTTCTCGCCGGCGGAATCTTCTACACTATTGGCGGTGTAATATATGCAATTAAGATGCCTGCATTTAACGCAAAGCACCCTAACTTCGGAACACATGAAATCTTTCATGTATTTGTTATGGCTGGAAGCCTCTGCCACTTCATACTGATGTATAACTTCGTTGCTATTATGTAATAAACATACCAAATTGCTTTAAACAAGCATTTTTGTATGTATTATAAAAATTCTTATCAATGCGCAATCAGCGCTAAGACCTACCAAACTTGCAATAAGCATAAGTTTAGTAGGTCTTTTTTACTTTTATCATTCCCATAAATATTGGAAAGACCTACGAACTCACAACTATCAATTTCTTTCGTAGGTCTTTTCCAAAATATCATGCATCATTTTCAAAGAAAAAACCCACTAACTCATATCCCCCACTCTCATTAGTAGGTCTTTCCTCAAAAAAAATCCATTCCCCACACAAAAAACACCTACTAATCTTCCAACTTACTTATTCTTAGTAGGTTTCCATCCAGATCACATCGCTAGCCGTCTTGCCAACAACCACAACCCCCTTTTCTACCTTCCACCCATAAAATATGTAAGCGGCGGATTCCCGCCGCCTTTATCTATATTAAGCACCTGCTTTGCCCTTTCAGGCGTTATCCCACTTATATAATGGAGACTGCCGGCTGTTTCTCCGCACACATTGCTTGTAAAATCATTAACAGGTGCCGGTTTTACGCGTATTGTCAACAATTACTCGCCGAGGTAATCCATAGGATTCACAGGAATACCGTCCTTTGTCATTGCAAAATATATTCCTGGGCCCTCTTCTTTATAGTATGCTGTTGGCTCGGCCACGGTACCAAGAAGCTGACCGGCTGTAACTGTATCTCCAATCTTAACATTCACATCTGAAAGCATACCAGTTGTCATCTCATATCCATTACCTGCTGCAACCCTTACAGTAAGTCCTGTTTCAGTATTCTCTGCAACATCAACAACTACACCTGATACCGCTGCACATACCTTAGTTCCGACATCTGAAGCAACTACCATACCAGGACTGCATTTGTACATTCCAAGAGTCTTAAAATACACAGTAGAATCCATGTTGTAACCAAGCGTAACAGTACCACTGACAGGCCAGTATATAAGCTCTCCCTGTTCAAATGTATACTTACTTATAGCATTTGCCATAACCTCAGCTTCTGTCATAGGCTTAACCGTCTGTTCCTCAGTCTGCTGCTCCTTTGTCTGCTCTGTAACCTGATTCTCAGTTCCATCACCATCATCTGACATGCTTGCTCGCGCATTAGCATTGATTATATCGTCATCACCAACAGTTGGTTCTTCCACTGGAATATCCGGGTCATCATCTGTCTTGATAGCCACATTTCCTTCAGTTTCATTCAGATTCACAAGATTGTTATTCTTAGATTTCTTAACATTCTGTGCTACTGAAAATATCCCAAACACAAGCGCAACAATAACTGCCAGCGTAATAACTGCTGACACAACCTTAACCTTGTCGGTTCCACGCGTTCTTACATTCGCCATATTAACATCCTCCTATCATTTCGCAAAGCTTTGATGTTAATATGGTTTCCAGATTCATGGAGTTTATACTGTTTTTAATTGCAAAAATCCCCGCACATAAAGTGCGGGGAAATATTCAATAATCTTCTGACAATTTTGATATTACATCTCAACTGGAGTCTTAGTAAGCTTCCAGATTTCTGTAGCATACTCTTCAATAGTTCTGTCTGATGAGAACTTACCAGCCTTGGCTGTATTAGTCATAACAGTCTTAGCCCAGCCGTTCGTATCTCTGTATCTTTCATCAATCTTTCTCTGAGCCTCTGCATATGAACGGAAGTCCTTAAGAATGAAGTAAGTATCTGCTCTTCTGCCTCCATCATTATTAAGAAGAGAATTGTAGATATCTCTAAACATCTCTGTATCCTCTGGAGAATACTTTCCATTGATAAGTTCCATAAGAACATCTCTTATTTCCTGATCATTGTTAAAGATTTCCATAGGATCATATCCGCCCTCATTCTCGAAACGAATAACTTCATCAGAGCTGAGACCAAATATCTGTGCATTTTCAGCACCAACCTCATTAACGATTTCGACATTAGCTCCGTCCATAGTACCAAGAGTAATGGCACCGTTAAGCATGAACTTCATGTTACCTGTACCTGAAGCCTCCTTAGAAGCTGTAGATATCTGCTCACTTACATCTGCTGCTGCAAATATAATCTCACCATTAGATACTCTGTAGTTCTCAATGAATACAACCTTAATCTTACCCTTGATAGAAGCATCATTATTAATAACGTTAGCTACATTATTGATAAGCTTGATTGTCTGCTTAGCAATCTTGTATCCTGCTGCTGCCTTGGCACCAAAGATAAATGTCCTTGGAACCATATCATAATCAGGATTTCTCTTAATCTGATTGTACAGATACATAACATGTAAGATATTAAGAAGCTGTCTCTTATATTCATGAAGTCTCTTAACCTGTACATCGAAGATAGAATTAGGATCAACATCAATACCATTATGTTCCTTGATATACTTAGCAAGGCGAACCTTATTCTTATACTTAATCTGCATGAAATCCTGCTGTGCCTTAGGATCATCAACATAAAGCATAAGCTTATCAAGCTGGCTTAAATCTGTAATCCATCCATCACCAATCTTATCTGTAATCCAGTCAGAAAGAAGCGGGTTAGCATGCTTTAAGAATCTTCTCTGGGTAATACCGTTAGTCTTATTGTTAAACTTCTCTGGCATCATCTCATAGAAATCTCTTAACTCCTGCTTCTTTAAGATTTCTGTGTGGAGCTTTGCAACACCATTAACAGAATATCCGGCAACAATTGCAAGATTAGCCATCTTAACCTGTCCGTCATAGATAATAGCCATCTTACGAACCTTCTCCTGATTTCCAGGATATTTAGCCTTAATCTCTTCTACGAAACGACGGTTAATCTCTTCTACAATCTGGTAAATTCTTGGAAGAAGTCTTGAGAACAACTCAATAGGCCACTTCTCAAGCGCCTCAGCCATAATTGTATGGTTAGTATAAGCAACCGTCTTAGTTGTGATATCCCATGCCTCATCCCATTCAAGTCCGTTCTCATCCATAAGGATACGCATAAGCTCTGCAACTGCAACAGTTGGATGTGTATCATTAAGCTGGAAAGTAACCTTCTTATAAATGTTCTTAACATCCCCATTATTCATTGACTTATATCTGTCAACAGCTCTCTGTACACTTGCTGATACGAAGAAATACTGCTGCTTAAGTCTTAATTCCTTACCGGCATAATGGTTATCATTAGGATAAAGTACCTCAACGATATTCTTTGCAAGGTTCTCCTCCTCGATAGCCTTCTGGTAATCACCCTTATCGAAAGAGTTAAGGTTAAATGTATTAACAGGCTCTGCGTCCCAGATTCTAAGTGAGTTAACAGTGTTATTGCCATATCCAAGAACCGGAATATCATATGGAACAGCGATTACAGAACGGTAATCTTCCTGAACGAACATATCTCTTCCAGTCTTTTCATCTCTGTAAGAACGAACATATCCACCAAATTTAACTTCATATCTGTATTCAGATCTCTTAATTTCAAATGGATTGCCATCCTTTAACCAGTTATCAGGAACCTCTACCTGATATCCGTCCTTAATCTCCTGCTTGAACATACCGTACTTATAACGAATACCACATCCATATGCAGGATATTCAAGAGTTGCTAAAGAATCCATGAAACATGCTGCAAGACGGCCAAGACCACCATTACCTAAAGCTGCGTCTGGCTCCTGGTCCTCAATAACATTAATATCAAGACCAAGCTCGTCAAGAGCTTCCTTAATCTCATCATAAGCACAGAGATTAATCATGTTGTTACCAAGTGCTCGTCCCATAAGGAACTCCATAGACATATAATAAACCATCTTAGGATCGTCCTTCTCATACTGCTTATGAGTAGCAATCCATTTATCAATGATAATATCCTTAACAGCATAAGAAACTGCCTGGAAAACCTCCTGCTGATTAGCCTCTTCAATATTCTTTCTGTAAAGAGACTTACAGTTACTGATTACATTCTTCTTGAATTCTTCCTTACTGAAATTCTGTGTTAAACTTGTCGCCATGTATTTAAAACTCCCTTCTGACTATGGACGGCTCCCCAATACACCGATATACCCTGTAAAAACTATAATCCGCCCCACAATAGATGTTTTAATTATACATAATAATATTTACAAATGCAAACTTTATTATTCAATTGTTCTCAAGCCATATTTTCAATATTT
>ERZ1035025.1684-NODE-1684-length-10482-cov-7.355903_pt1 | contig 10482 bp, 8 predicted proteins | sample MGYA00520619_ERZ1035025 | MGnify/ENA primary metagenome ERZ1035025 (study PRJEB33766, sample SAMN09781742) | gut metagenome | biome: gut microbiome | host: Homo sapiens | place: Madagascar | study: EMG produced TPA metagenomics assembly of the PRJNA485056 data...
CGTCAGGATTAAGTGCATATGTAGAGCTGTGTAGCGAAGCGGATTGCGAATATCTGTTTGACTTTTGATATGTAATGGGGTGTACACGAGAACAATTTTTGGAAGTGAAAGTTATCTGTATTATATTACAGATGGTGTTATACAGATAATCAGGAGGTATTTTATGCGTTTGGAAAAAGTACAGGAAGCGTTAAAAACAAAGAAAATTCATTATGAATATACAGAGGAAAACGGATGCGGAAGCATCGACTTTATGTTTCGCGGTCTGAGATTCCATATATGGGAATATGAAGATCGTGTCTGGGGAGCGGAGACAAACGTGTTCGAAGCAGGCAGAAGCCAGGACATTGAGGGGGATTATGAGGAAATTATCTCCGGAGAAATCCTCTCATGGCCGGATATGCTGCCTGGGATGTAAGCATGTTACTGTTCACAGCAACACACTCCAGGGAGTTGAGATATGTGAAAAGTAACGTAAGTATTACTGCAGAAGGGAATGATATTTACGAAAAAATATAGAACCGGACAAATCGTATTAACCGCATGTATTGCAGCTGTCTGTATGTTTTCAGATGTCCATGGGGCAGAAGTGGCAGGTCCGCCGGCACCGAAATCCAAATCGGCACTGACACAAAAACCTGAAGCAACACCAATGCCTGAAGCAACACCAATACCTGCATCTACTCCAACACCGGAGCAGGAAACTGAGACAGATAAACAGAATCCGGCAGACCAGGGAACTTTAAGCAAGCCAGACCATCCGGACACTATCTCCGCAGATAAACTGGTATTTATCGGAGATTCCAGAACAGAGGGATTGAGGGATGCGGTAAACGATGACAGCATTTGGTCCTGTCTTTCTTCTATGGGATATGACTGGATGGTATCTACAGGAGTGCCGCAGGTAGAAGATCAGATTGAGGACAATACAGCGGTTATTATCCTGATGGGTGTTAATGATCTTTATCATGTCAATGACTACATCAGTTATATTAATTCCAAAGCTGCTGAATGGGGGAACAGAGGAGCGCAGACTTATTTCGTGTCTGTAGGTCCGGTGCAGAATGATCCCTATTGCAGTAATGCGGAGATTGAAAGTTTTAACGCGGCAATGCAGGCAAGCCTGAGTGGAGTTACCTACATAGACGTATATTCCCATCTGGTATCTGAGGGATTTTCCACCGTAGACGGAACCCACTATCCGGACAGTGTGTCTGTAGATATTTATAATTATATCCTGGACCATCTGGAGGAACAGATGAGTGGAATCTGGGGATAACAACATATGAACAGCAACTTCGGGGGCGACAATTCAGCGAAAATTTTGATGTTGTGTTGAGCCTGGAAGCATTTGGTGATATGATATGCAGATAAGGAAACGGAAATGAGCGGAATTTCGTTTCTCTGTGAAGTGGCTGAAAGTTCAGCGGGAGGAAAAATGAGTGTGCTGATTGCAGCAGTGATGAAATTATAAATGGAAATTGTTCGGTGTCCCTGCATTGGATTGCCGTACAGTTATCCGAATCGAAAATCAGGAGGAAAAAATGAGAGGACTGTATTCATCCAAAACAGAAATCAGACACAAAATTTTTACGGAAATTGCGAGGATGGCATATGAAGGCCAGTCTCCGGAGATGCTGGAAGAGCTTCCCTACAAGATCGTACCCGGTGAAATTGCGACTTATCGTGACAGTATTTTTCTGGAAAGAGCGGTAGTTGGTGAGAGACTTCGCGTTGCAATGGGGATGTCACTGAGAAAGGTTACAGAGCATGCGCCAATTTCCAAAGGTGTGGAGGCCAGCGTTATTGAGGAAAAGTATTATGAACCGCCGCTTATCAATGTGATCAAGTTTGCCTGTAATTCCTGCCCTGAAAAAAGGGTAATGATCACAGAGGGCTGTCAGGGGTGCCTGGAGCATCCCTGTGTGGAAGTCTGTCCAAAGAAAGCAGTGCATATGGAAGGCGGCAGATCCCATATTGATGAAGATGCCTGTATCAAATGCGGAAAGTGTCTGGAAGCCTGTCCGTATAATGCAATCATCAAACAGGAACGTCCATGTTCAAAGGCATGCGGTATGAATGCTATTGGCTCTGATGAATATGGAAGAGCAGAGATTGATCAGGATAAATGTGTATCCTGCGGACAATGTCTGGTAAGTTGTCCGTTCAGTGCTATTGTAGACAAAGGACAGATTTTCCAGACTATTATGGCATTAAAAAGTGAAACACCGGTGTATGCAATCGTGGCGCCTGCCATTGCAGGCCAGTTTCCGGGTATGGAGAATAATAAGATACGGGGAGCATTTCAGGCACTTGGCTTTACAGATGTAAGAGAGGTTGCCGTCGGTGCAGATCTGTGCACAGTGGAGGAGGCAAAGGACTTTTTGGAAGAAGTTCCTGAGAAACTTCCTTTCATGGCTACATCCTGTTGTCCGTCCTGGTCTATGATGGCTAAGAAATTATTCCCAGAACAGGCGAAATGTATCTCTATGGCACTGACACCTATGGTTCTCACTGCAAGGCTGATCAAGCAGAAGGAACCAGATTGTAAGATCGTTTTCGTAGGTCCCTGTGCAGCCAAGAAGCTGGAAGCCAGCCGTAAGAGTATCCGCAGCTATGTGGATTTTGTGCTGACCTTCGAGGAAGTAGCAGGAATGTTTGATGCCAAAGGCGTGGACTGGAAAGATATTCCGGAAGGAGAACCACTGTTTCATGCCAGTGCTGACGGAAGAGGTTTCGCAGTCAGCGGTGGTGTGGCAGAAGCGGTTGTCCATGCGGTGAAGCGTATTGATCCTGATCGGGAAGTAAAGGTAATGAATGCAGAAGGTCTGCAGAACTGTAAGAAGATGCTCCAGATGGCCAAGATTGGTAAATATAATGGATATCTTTTGGAAGGAATGGCATGTCCGGGCGGCTGTGTAGCAGGTGCCGGTACTATCCAGACAGTTAAAAAAGCAGCAGCAGCTCTCGAAAAAATGAAGAAAGAGGCTTTGTTTACAGATGCCTATGACTCCAAATACAGAGCAAGACTGAAAAGCCTGGAGAAATTTGACGCGGAGTGAAATCCTGACTGAATCAGTGAAATTTTATATGGATTGCGAATATCCACCTGAACATTTGTTCCTGTTTGGGGTTTATTCGCTTCGTGGATGGTGTTACAATTTAAGAAAATCCCCAGAGATGCGAACTCTGGGGATTTTCTATTCTGTCTCCGTAACCTTGATTTTTTTCCGGAAGTCTTTGGTATAGTGAATCTCATAATCAGAAGTTACGAAAAATGCCTGTACATCGTCCAGGGATTCAGCAAGCTTCATGCCGTCTTCCAGACCCAAGGCAAAGCAGGTGGTACTCAGTGCATCTCCGTCTACAGACTGGTCAGAAATAATGGTAACTGCGATCAGTCCATTGTCATAGGGATAGCCGGTTTTGGGATTGAGCAGATGATGATACAAAGTACCATCCTGTTCAAAGCATCTCTCATAAATTCCGGAAGAAACCACGGACTTATCTCTGATATCCATAACAGCAATGGTTTCACTGCGGTCTGCAAACGGCTTCTGAATTCCAATCTTAAATGAAGAATCATCCGGCTTTCCGCCGATACAGAGAACATTTCCGCCAAGATTAATAATCGCACTTTTTACATCCTGAGAGATCAGATATTCTTTCAGGCGGTCCGCAATATATCCCTTGGCAATAGCACCTAACTCAATCGCAGTGTCGTCAGCTTTTAATGTAATTTCGTTATTGTCTTTTCCACCAACGGAAATGTTGTGATAATCACATTTCGACAGTGCATTCTGAATCAGGCTGTCTTTTGGAACCTGTGGATCTTCTGCGGTAAAATCCCACAAGGAAGTCAATGGCTCAATCGCAATATCGAAAGCACCATCTGACAAATCAGAATAATAAAGTCCCTTCTGAATCAGTTCCGTCAGAGAATCTGATAACTGATAGGTATGATCTGTCCCATTCACTGGTGTAAGCCGTCTGTGGTTTAGTTTATATAATTCACTGTCGCTTGCAGTACGGCTGAATATTTTCTCATATTTATCACATAAATTCATACATTCGGTAAGCAGATTTCTATCCTGGGAATCATAAATAGTGACAGTAACTGCGGTATTCAATTTAATCGCGGTAGTAGAAATTGGTTCCTGAGATTCTGAATCAGCGGTTTGTGCGGTGTTTGTTTTTACAGAACATCCGGACGTAATCGCAGAAGACAGAATAAGAGTTCCTGCGAGTATTGAAAAAGTACAGTGTTTTATTATTTTTTTTATAGATATATGATATAATGTCATAAATGTAACCTCTTTAATAAGTATGTCTATAGCGTGTTTGAAGAATTATTTCCGCAATCTGTATGCTCCGCTTACAGGACCTGCCGTTGACAGTTCTTTACGGATGAATAGCGACTTTATAGCATATTTTGTAGAAAGCTTTTTTTAAACACGTTTATAATGAATAATGTAATGTACGGATATCACAGATTCAGACAATATTGTTGATAACAATTTATCATTATAGAAACATACTCTAGTATATCAGAAAAGACAGAACCTGCACAGGTAGAAGACAATCTTTTCGGAAAGGAGATTCCAGATGGGAAGTTATTTAAATCCTGGAACGATTGAATTTCAGGAAAGCCTTAATTCAGAAATCTATATAGATAAAACCGGCCTGATCGAGAAAACAAATGCACTTCTGCGTACTAAACAGAAGTTTGTATGTATCAGCCGACCGAGAAGATTTGGAAAATCCATGGCAGCGGATATGCTGGCTGCTTATTATGAACGTGGAGAAGATACAGAAGAGTTGTTTGCTGATTTTGCAATTGGTAAGGCAGAATCATTTCGAAAACATTTAAATCAATATGATGTCCTGAAAATCAATATGCAGGAATTTCTGAGTGCAACACAAAATATAGATGAAATGCTTCAGATGCTGAAAAAATATTTGATTTTTGATCTGAAGGAATCTTACGGACAGGTTCGTTTCCGGGATGAAGAAAATCTTGTACAGGTCATGAAGGATATTTATACTGCTACAAAACATGCTTTCGTGATACTCATTGATGAATGGGACTGTCTTTTCAGGGAATATAAAGAGGATAAAGAGGCACAGAGAAAATATCTGGATTTTCTCAGAGCGTGGCTGAAGGACAAGGCTTATGTAGTACTGGCGTATATGACAGGTATCTTGCCGATAAAGAAATACGGTTCACATTCTGCGTTGAATATGTTTACGGAATATTCTATGACAGACCCGGGAAATATGGCAGAATATTTTGGATTCACTGAGGAAGAAGTAAGTACTTTATGTGAAAAATATTCTATGAATTTTGAAGAGGCGAAAGCCTGGTATAATGGTTATCATCTCATTACACATAGCAAGAATGGAGATCAGAGATATTCCATATACAATCCGAAATCTGTTGTGGAATCAATGCTTCGTCATAAATTTGGAACTTACTGGAATCAGACGGAAACATATGAAGCCCTTAAGATTTATATTCAGATGAATATGGATGGTCTGAAAGATGCAGTGGTTGAAATGCTTGCAGGTGGAAGTATTCCGATTAATATTGGTACGTTTAGCAACGACATGACTACATTCGCAACCAGAGATGATGTCCTGACATTGCTTGTTCATCTGGGGTACTTGACTTATGATGGCGAGAAGGAAAGTGTTTCCGTTCCTGACAGAGAGGTAGCACAGGAATACGTAAATGCTATTACAACTATGGACTGGCATGAAGTGGCAGAATCCATACAGAATTCCCGGAAATTATTAGAAGCATTATGGAAATTGGATGAAAACGCTGTGGCAGAAGGAATTGATAAAGCGCATAAAGAAATTTCTATTTTGCAGTATAACGATGAGAATTCTCTGAGTTGCACCATACATCTGGCATTTTATTTTGCAAGGGAATACTACACTATTATTCGTGAATTACCATCCGGGAAGGGATTTGCTGACGTATGTTTTGTTCCAAGGAAATTATACGCAGATAAACCGGCAGTTGTAATTGAACTTAAATGGGATAAAAGTGCAGAAGGAGCAATTACCCAGATAAAAGATAAACAGTATGTAGAGGCATTGAAAGACTATCAGGGAAATCTGATTCTTGCGGGAATAAACTATGATAAAAAGACTAAGAAGCATAGTTGCAAAATCGAGAAGCTGGAGATATGTAAAAGTTAAATATACATGAATTAAAAAATGTACCGTTTGCGAAGCAGGCTTGAGCCGGAATCGCAAACGGTATTTTTTTGACCGCCAACTGAGTTTGACAGTCGGGAGAGGTGCATTTATAGTGATATTATAAGAAAAATGTCATTGTTCATGGAGTGAACAGTAACTTGTTATTCTATAAGGTGTGGAACAAAAAATATGACGAAATAAAAATCGGGAGGGTATTTTAATATGGCATCTATCTGTATTCTGGATGAATTTGAAGTACATAAAAATGAGAAATTTCTTGCAATTGCAGAGCAGTTAAAACCGGAACTATACAAAAAAGAAATCAAACCGGTAAGTTTGCTCACTCTGGAGACGAAGGGACATCCGGAACCGGTGATCGTGGACAGTGAACCGATCGAGGAACTGAGCAGGAAACAGTTAAAAAGAAACGAATCCGTAATCCTGGATTTCGGAAATCATCATGTAGGATATGTAACCTTAGACCTGGCTTCAGCAGGAAGTCATCAAGACGCACCGGCGTATATTTTCCTGAAATTTGCAGAACGTCTGGATGAACTGGCAGCAGACAGTAACCAGTATGATGGCTGGTTAAGCAGAAGCTGGATTCAGGAAGAACGTATTCATGTTGATGTGCTTCCTGCGAAACTGGAACTGACGAGACGTTATGCGTTCCGTTATCTGGAAATCAAGGTGCTCGATGTCTCACCTAAATATTCTCTCGTGATCAATAACGTGACAGGAACATCCGTATCAGCAGTAGAGAAAGAAGAAATACAGCCTGTTTCCGCGAAAGAACCGATTCTTCAGGAAATTGACAAGGTAAGTATCCGCACCCTGAGAAACTGTATGCAGCTTGTATTTGAAGACGGTCCGAAGCGTGACCGCAGAATGTGGCTTGGAGATCTGAGACTGCAGGCAAGAGCGAACTATAAAACTTTTCACAATACAGACCTGGTGAAGCGCTGCCTCTATCTCTTTGGCGGTCTGACATTTAATGAAGGAAAAGTTCCGGCGTGTCTTTTCCTGGAACCGGAGCTGGAGCCGGATGATACTTATCTGTTTGACTATGCATTATTATATGGCTCTGTTCTGCTCGACTATTATGAAGAAACAAAAGACAGAGAAACCCTGGAAGACCTTTATCCGGTAGCAATTCGTCAGATAGAGATCGGAATGTCCTATCTGAATGAGGAAAATATCGTACCGGACAGAAGTGGAGAATTCTGGTGTTTCGTAGACTGGGGCGAAGGTCTGAATACACAGGCAGCTTCCCTGGCAATTCTGATTTATTCCATGAGATATGGAATCCGTCTTGCTAACTATATGGAGGATGAAAAAACTGTCGCATGGCTGGCTGAAAAAATGAAGATTTTAAAAAAATCAGCAGTAGAGCATTTCTGGGATGAAGAGCAGCAGCTCTTTGTCAGTGGAAAGGACAGACAGGTATCCTGGGCAACACAGGTCTGGATGATCCTTGCCAGAGTATTTGACAAAAAACAGAATCAGAAACTGATTCTTCATACGATAGAAGTAAATCCTCGTATCCGCATGGTGACACCTTATATGTATCACCATTATATTGATGCGCTGATCCGTTCAGATGAGAAAGAACGTGCATTGGATGAGATGAAACGTTACTGGGGAGAGATGGTAAGAGACGGTGCGGATACGTTCTGGGAATTATATAATCCGTATAATAAATTTGAGTCACCGTATGGGTCTGTAGCAGTCAACAGTTTCTGTCATGCATGGAGCTGCACACCGACGTACTTCCTGCGAAAATTTTATGTATAAATACGAGGAAAAAGAAATTATGGGAAAAAATTATTGGATCTGGTATCCGGGAGATTTTGAGTTATATCATGGAATGAAGCAGAACTTCAGTCGAGTGGAAAGAGGCTATGGATGGCCTGCTTTCTGGAAGAGTGAAGGTTTCCGCAATCGTGTGGCGTTTCGCCGTATATATGAACTGAAAGAAGAAACTACATTTACGGTATTTTCGAATTCAGTGGGGCATGTCCTTGTGGAAGAAGAAAAAGGAGATAAGAAGTATCCGTTTGGAAGAGAAATTACAGCGGGCCCGGGAAAGGTGAGAATTTCTGTTCATGCCGGCTGCATAGAAGCATTTCCATGTATTTATGTAAAAGGAGATGTCATCTGCTCTGATAAGGGCTGGCTGGCAGAAGATTATAACACACCAGCAGTTCAGGCTGGACGAAGCAAATATTTCACAGAGCCGCAGCAGACGCCGACGGTTTGGGAATATAAAGAAAAAGAATACGATCCTGTCAGGGTGACGCCATGTCATGGCGGCTTGTTATTTGAATTTGAAACAGAACTGGATGCGGTTCTGGAAGTAAAATTCCAGAGAGGATATATGCCGATCAAAGTCTGCTGCGGAGAATCAATGGAAGAAGCATTGGATGTGGAATGCTGTTATTACAGCTGGCAGCCAGACGAGAAAACGGGCAGATGTCCGAGATGTGCGGTAAGATTTGCCTTTGTACCGGATATGGGACCATGGGAAATTAAGATGAAAGCTATCCACCAGTATGTGGATATACCTGTGAAAGCGAGCTTTACATGTGGAGAAAAGCGGCTGAATGATATCTGGTCAGTGGCAGAGCATACATTCCGACTCTGCAGCGGAATTTTTTTCATAGATGGAGTAAAGCGTGACAAGTGGATCTGGTCCGGAGATGCGTATCAGAGTCTGTTTGTGAATAAATATCTTATGGCAGATACCGAGATCGATCAGAGAACATTGGTGGCACTTCGCGGAAATGATCCGGTAACCTGCCACATCAATACGATCGTGGATTATTCTTTGTTATGGATTCTGGGAGTTGTGGAGCATTACCAGGCTTATGGTGATAAGGAATTTCTGACTCAGATTTATCCCAAAATGAAATCTCTGATGGAATTTTGCGCAGACCGCAGAGAGGAACATGGATTCCTTATCGGGAAGGAAAAAGACTGGGTATATATTGACTGGGCAGATATGGATAAGGATGGTCCGTTCTGCGCAGAACAGATACTGTTTGCGGCCTGCTGGAGAGTTATGGCACAGGCAGGTGCAATGCTTGGCAGAGAGGTTGATGTGCAGACATACCGGAAAGAGTATGAAAATCTGAAAACGATGATTCAGAAATATTTCTGGGATGAGGAAAAGGGAGCATATATTGATTCCTTTACATCTGGCAGAAGAAATGTTACCCGACATGCCAATATTTTTGCAATTCTTTTTGACATTGCAGAGGAAGAACAGCAGGAACAGATTCTGGAGCATGTCCTTGACAATGATGAGATTCCTCAAATCACTACGCCGTATTTCAATTTCTTTGAACTGGATGTACTTTGTAAGAAAGGCAGACTGCAGCAGGTTCTGGATAAGATCCGTGCCTACTGGGGCGGAATGTTGGACCGCGGCGCGGTAACATTCTGGGAGCAGTTTGATCCTGAGGCACCGTTGGAAGAGCAGTACGATATGTACGGAGACCGGTTTGGTAAGAGTCTCTGCCATGCCTGGGCGGCAAGCCCGATTTATTTCCTTGCGAAATATTTTATGGGAGTAAATATTACAGAGGCTGGTGGTAAGAGTTTTGAGGTGACACCGCATACAGAATTTTTTGACAGCTTTGACTGTACATTGCCGGTGGGCAATGGTGAAGTCCGCCTGATCTGGGATGGAAAAGAACTGAGTGTGAAGACGACGGTATCTGGTGGGATTCTTAAATATAGCGGAGAGATTCGTCAGCTTGAAGTCGTAAATGAATAAATGATAAAGGGGTATTTTACAGTATGAAGAAGGTGGACTTTAACAAGGGCTGGATGTGTAAATGTCTGACCAGAGAAGAGACCGCTTATGAAGTGACGCTTCCCCATGATGCCATGCGCAGTGAACCTCGCACAGAGGAGAGTACCGGTGAGGGGAACATTGGCTGGTATATTGGCGGTGATTACGAGTATACAAAGAAATTTTCAGTGCCGAAGGAATATGAAGATAAAAAACTGGTGCTGGAATTCGAGAGTGTTTACAGGAATGCGGAAGTTTATATAAATGGGAAGAAAGCGGCATTTCGTCCGTATGGATACACCAATTTCTATGTGGAGATGAATGATTTCCTAAAGTACGGAGAGGAAAATATGATTCGTGTAGTTGCGCATAATGCTGATCAGCCAAACAGCCGCTGGTATTCCGGAACAGGTATTTACCGTCCGGTGTATCTGTATATAGGTGAGGAAAATTACATTCCGGTAAATGGTGTAAAAATC
>ERZ1035025.1685-NODE-1685-length-10480-cov-15.766427_pt1 | contig 10480 bp, 10 predicted proteins | sample MGYA00520619_ERZ1035025 | MGnify/ENA primary metagenome ERZ1035025 (study PRJEB33766, sample SAMN09781742) | gut metagenome | biome: gut microbiome | host: Homo sapiens | place: Madagascar | study: EMG produced TPA metagenomics assembly of the PRJNA485056 data...
GTTGATGAGATAAAATGCTAATTCTTAACTTAATGACATTGCAATCCGGCTGCGAACTTATCAAAACGCCTATGAAATTCTATTATTTCGTACTCCACACTATTTTTCTGTTTCTATTTATACACAGGAGACACGTGGATTTTAAAATGAAGAGTATTTCAAGCCAATACACAAACACAGGCATTCCTCACGGGATTTCACAGCCTTCGTTGTATATGATAAAAGCCTACAAATCCTTACCAGTAAGCATCTTATAAGCCTGGAAATACTTATCAATTGTCTTATCAACAATATCCTGAGGCAGTTTCCAGTCATGCTCATTGTTCTTTAACCAGTCGCGGGCGAACTGTTTGTCAAAGGATGGCTGTCCATGACCTGGTTCGTATTCGTCTGCTGGCCAGAAACGAGAGCTGTCTGGTGTTAACATCTCATCACCGATGACCATGTTACCGTCTTCATCAAGACCAAATTCAAATTTAGTATCTGCGATAATGATTCCGTGTTCTAATGCATAATCAGCACATTTCTTATATAATGCGATTGTGTTATCACGTAACTGTTCAGCATATTCCTTACCTTTTCCAGGAAATTCTTTCTCAAGAACTTCGACACTTCTTTCAAAAGAAATGTTCTCGTCATGATCACCGATTTCTGCTTTTGTAGATGGTGTGTAGATTGGTTCAGGAAGTTTGTCTGATTCTTTTAATCCTTCAGGAAGTTTGATTCCGCAGACTGTTCCGTTTTCCTGATAACTTGCCCAGCCGCTGCCTGTGATATATCCACGAACGATACATTCAATAGGAAGCATTGTAAGTTTCTTGCACATCATGCTGTTTCCGTCATATTTTTCCTGCTGGAAGAATTCAGGCATGTCTTTGACATCAACTGAGATCATGTGGTTTGGTACGATATCTTTTGTAAGGTCGAACCAGAACTTGGACATCTGTGTTAAAACAGTTCCTTTCTTTGTTACATCATTCTTTAAGATGACATCAAAACAGCTGATACGGTCAGTTGCAACCATGATCAGGCTGTCACCATTGTCATAAATCTCACGAACTTTACCTTCTTTGATCGGTTTCATTTCTTTCATTACTAATACCTCGCTGATAAATTGTCTCAATGTTTCTCAATTTTTCACTCTTTGTCTAATAATATAACATCAAATGTCGAAAAAATAAAGTCTGGATTGGAATCGTAAGGATAAGATATATAGAAAGAAAAAGAAATTGTTTTGTGCAATATCACCAAAAAAAATCAAAAGGTCTTATACATAATCATGAAAAGGCAATGTTTGATTGATAATACATAAAAGATATGTTAAATTCTAAATAAAGATATATCTTTTGTAACATAAAACATATCCTATGAATAGATTAAAGAAGGATTTTGGATATGGGAGGGAACAACAAGTTTATTGATAAGTTTTCCAATGTCGCGATGCGAGTTGGAGGGCAGATCCATCTAAAGGCACTGCGTGATACATTCGCAACGATCATGCCACTATACATCCTGGCAGGGGTAGCGGTACTGATCAACAACGTCGTATTACCGCTCATCTTAAAAGGAAATGCACTTGTAAATGCACAGTATTGGGGCACTGTCATTACAAATGGTACATTAAATATCTCAGGATTACTTGTGGCACCAATCGTTGCTTATATGTTATCACAAAGCAAACGATTTGAAAACCCACTTGCAGCAGCGATCATCGCATTAGCAAGTTTGATCGTTATGATGCCAAACGTATTAGAAGTTACACCAGTTGGTGCAGACAAAGCCGTTCAGGTATCAGGAATCTTAGGATTTTCTAACATCGGAACAACAGGACTTTTTGCAGGAATCATCATTGGTCTTATTACATGCGAATTATTTATTAACATTTCCCATGTAGAGAAATTACAGATCAAATTAGGAGACAACATTCCACCAGCAGTTGGAAATTCATTTAACGTATTAATTCCAGTTATCTTAGTATTAGCGTTCTGGGGAATCATTTCTACAGTATTATTTGTATGTTTTGATACAAACCTTGTAGCACTGATCTCTAAATTTATTCAGGAACCATTAAGAAAAGTCAACACAAGTTTATTTGGAGTTATCTTCTTATACAGCTTAGGAAACTTCTTATTTACATTAGGTATCCATCAGACAGTTATCTATGGAACATTACTGGAGCCATTACTTATTGCAAATATCAACGAGAACATGCTTGCTTATGCAAACCATCAGGCAATTCCACATATCATGAACGTAGCATTCGTACCTACATTCGGAATGATCGGTGGATCAGGAAGTACAATCGTATTATTGATCGTAACATTCTTATTCAGTAAGAACAAAGCATCAAAGAGTATCGCCAAATTAGGATTTGCACCAGGAATCTTTAACATCAATGAACCAGTTATTTTCGGATATCCAATCGTATATAACATGGCACTGATGATTCCATTCGTAGCATTACCAGCGATCGGAATCGCAATCGCTTATGCGGCAACAGCCATCGGATTTATGAATCCATGCGTAGTGTATATCCCATGGACAACACCACCACTAGTAAATGCTTATCTTGCAACAGCAGGAGATTTCAGAGCCGTGATCGTACAGTTAGTGATCATTGCAGTTGGTATTTTATTATATCTTCCATTTGTAAAAGTAAATGACAGAATCATGGAAAAACAGATGGCAGAAGCAAATATTGAAGAGTAAATAATTAATTTAACAAATACAAACAAAGTCATATTTCATGCACAGGAGGGTAAATCATGAAAAATATTTTATTAGTATGTAACGCAGGAATGTCAACAAGTATGTTAGTTCAGAAAATGCAGGCAGCAGCCAAAGAACAGGGAATCGAAGCAAATATTCAGGCAAAATCCGTAACAGAAGCAGCCAATGAAATTGACAGTGCTGATGTATTATTACTTGGACCACAGGTTGGATACCAGAAAGCAGAGATGGAAGGTCTTGCAGCAGGAAGAATCCCAGTGGAAGTTATCGACATGAGAGATTATGGAACAATGAACGGTAAAAAAGTATTAGCACATGCATTAGAACTGATTGGAGAATAAAAATGGAAGGTTTAGAATTAGCTTGTTTTGAGATCATCTCAAATGTAGGAACAGCAAAATCATGCTATATCAATGCGATTCATAAAGCCAAAGAAGGAAATTATGAAGAAGCAAAAAAACTGATCGAAGAAGGAAATGGACACTATGCCGAAGGACATAAGGCACATGTAGAAATGATCCAGAAAGAAGCATCAGGAGAATCTGTAGAAACATGCCTTCTTCTGATCCATGCAGAAGATCAGATGATGTCCGCAGAGACATTCCAGGTACTTGCAGGTGAATTTATCGACCTGTGCAAAATGATCAATAAATAGAAAAGACACAGATTATCAAAAGGAGTGTCAAAGATTATGAAATATGCAGTAGGAATCGATGTTGGAGGAACCAACACAAGAGTTGCGCTGATCAATGAGGAATATGAGATCTTAGAGCGTATCCAGTTTTCTACAGACAGCAAAGATCCAGAAGTTACATTAAACAAAATAGGAGAGATCATCAAAGGGTTTGGAAAAGAAGTTGAAGGAATTGGGATTTCATGCCCGGGACCATTAGACTTGATCGAAGGCGTTGTCTTAACGCCTCCGAACCTTCCTGGATGGCATCATCTTGCGTTAAGCAAACGCTTAGAAGAGATCACAGGAGTGAAAGTCTGCCTTGAAAATGATGCCAATCTCGCCTGTCTTGCAGAAGCCTTGGAAGGTGCAGGGGCAGGAAAACATTTTGTACAGTTTTTAACGATCTCAACAGGAGTCGGAGCAGGACTTTGCATTAACGGAAAGATCTATCACGGAGCAAAAGGATACGGACAGGAAGTTGCCAACTCAGTTGTATGGAAAAATGGACCACAGCAGGGAGATTTAAAATCAGGATCAATAGAATCGATCGCAAGTGGAACAGCCATTACCAAACGTGCCAACGATGCAGGACTTAGTGCTGCACATGCAGGGGAAGTCTATGAACTTGCCAAAGAAGGAAATGAAACAGCCATACAGATTATGGAAGATACCTATGAATATCTGTCTAATTTCCTTGGAATCCTTTATGGAGTCTTAGATCCTGAAATCTTTATCTTAAGTGGAAGTGTCGCATTAAAGATTCCTGGATTTATCGAAGAAGTAGAAAAAAGAACAAAAGAAAAGGTATATGATGCCTTAAAAGAGAATATAAAAATCGTGCCGGCGGCATTAGGGGAAGACTGTGGACTTATTGGAGCCGCATGCCTGATCCTTCATGATCCGTCGTAAGGAAAGGACACATGAATATGAGTCAGAAAGTAACATTTCCAGAAGATTTTTGGTGGGGAGCTGCAATGAGCGGGCCTCAGATGGAAGGAACATTTGAGAAACCTCACGAAAATGTGATGGATTATTGGTATAGAACAAGCAAGGAAGAATTTTTTAATGGCGTAGGACCAACAGTAGCTACAGATTTCTTCCATCATTATAAAGAAGACATCAAAATGATGAAAAGCATCGGAATGAACTCTTTCCGTACATCCATCCAGTGGTCAAGACTGATCAAAGATCTTGAAACAGGAGAACCTGATGAAAATGCAGTGAAGTTTTATCAGGATGTCATCGATGAGTGTAAGAAAAATGATATCATCTTAGTATTAAATCTTCATCATTTCGATCTTCCGATTGAATTATTTAAAAAATACGGTGGATGGGAAAGTAAGCATGTCGTAGATCTTTATGCCAAGTTTGCAAAAACAGCCTTTGAACTGTTTGGAGACCAGGTTCATTACTGGACAACATTTAACGAACCAATGGTAATTCCAGAAGCTGGATACTTATGTGGATTCCATTATCCAAAGTATGTCAATAAAGGAAAAGAAGCAATGCAGGTGATCTATAATCTGAACCTTGCAAGTGCAAAAGCAATCGCATTATGCCATGAAATGTGTGATGCCAAGATTGGAAATATCTTAAATCTGACACCAGCATATCCAGCAACAGATTCCAAAGAAGATCAGGAGACATCAAAGATCGTTGATGCCTTTTATAATAGAAGCTTCTTAGAACCAGCTGTTCATGGACATTTTCCACAGGAAATGATCGATATCATGAAAGAAAATGATGTGCTGTGGGATCAGACAGAGGAAGAATTAGAGATCATCAAGAAGAATACCATTGATTTCCTTGGTGTAAACTATTACCATCCAAAACGTGTCAAGACAAGAACAACACCGCTTGACTGTGATCATTGGACTCCAGAGCAGTATTATGAAGAATATGATATGCCAGGAAAACGAGTGAATCCATATAGAGGATGGGAAATCTATCCAAAAGCTATTTATGATATTGCTAAAAATGTACAGGAAAACTATGGAAATATTCCTTGGTATATTTCTGAAAATGGTATGGGTGTTGAAGGTGAAGAACGCTACATTAATGAAGAAGGAAAGATTGAAGACGATTACAGAATCGATTTCTATGAAGAACATCTTCAGCTGTTAGCAAAAGCCATCGAAGAAGGAAGCAACTGCTTTGGATACCATGCATGGACAGGAATCGACTGCTGGTCATGGAATAATGCATACAAAAACCGTTATGGTTTCATCGCACTGGATTTGGAAACACAGAAACGTACGGTAAAGAAATCCGGGGAATGGCTTAAGAAAGTAACAAAAGAACACGGTTATATCGCAAAAGATTCTTATCAGTAAGAGTGGCTTAATAGTTTGCAATATATATTTTGCCCTCTGATCGTAAATCGTGTATAATAAAAACTAAAGTGTGCCTAGGCATACTTGAATGGAGGGAACAACAAATTGACAAAATACGAACGTATTGCAAACGATATGAAAGAAAAGATAGAAAACGGTGTCTACAAACCAAATGACCAGCTGCCATTTGAATCAGAGATGTGCGAGTCCTACGGGGTGAGCCGTATCACAGTCAAGAAAGCAATGGATCTTTTGGTGAATCAGGGACTGGTTGTGAAACGACGTGGTGCCGGAACCTTCGTGAAGAATATCACACTGATGACAGACACAGATCACCCTTATTCTACATCAAATCAGTTTTCAGGATTTGCACACACAGAAGGGCATACGAATGTTACATCGATGGTACATGATTTTCAGGTAATTCCTGCAACCAAAGAAGTAGCATCCCGTTTAAAGATCGAAGAAGGAGATTTTGTTTATTATATCGAGCGAACAAGATGTTCAGAAGGTGAACCATATGTCGTGGAATACACCTATATGCCGATCGAAGTGATCCCAGGAGTCAAAAGAGAAGTGTTAGAAAACTCCATTTATGAATACATTTCCAAAGACTTAGGATTAAAGATCAAGAGCGCACACAGAACAGTCCGCGCAACACTTCCGACGAAGAAAGAAGAAGAATATCTAAAGGTTGACCATTGTTTCCCAATCCTTGAAGTGGAACAGGTCGCATTCCTTGATGATGGAAGAATCTTTGAATATTCCAAATCAAGACACCGCGGAGACAGATTTGAATTAAAGACTGTCAGTGTACAATAAAAAATTAAGCCAGAAAAGGAGAAGCCTGAAACTGCATTGCCGGTTTCAGGCTGATTGTATTATTATGAAATTTTATTATGCACCAATGGAAAGCATCACGATTTACTTATACCGTAACATTTACGAACAGCTATTTGGAGAAATCGATAAATATTACACACCATTTATTATGCCAAATGGTAAAAGAACCTTCAAAACAAGAGAATTTCAGGATGTTCTGCCAGAACACAACGAAGGACTTCACATCGTACCACAGATTCTTACGAAAAGTTCTGAAGATTTTATCAGAACAGCCAAAGAATTAAAAGAACTTGGATACGACGAGGTCAATCTGAATCTAGGCTGCCCGTCAAGAACCGTCGTAGCCAAGCAAAAAGGCTCTGGGTTTTTACGAGAACCAGAAGTATTAGACGATTTTCTTACAGAGATCTTTGAAGCATTAGATATGAAGATTTCCATCAAAACAAGAATCGGACTCAGAGGCACAGATGAATTTGAAGAAATCCTAAGCATCTACAACCGCCATCCAGTCTACGAATTAACGATTCATCCAAGACTGCAGCAGGAATTTTATAAAGGCAAACCACACTTAGATGTCTTTGAATACGCAGTAGAACACAGCGAGAATCCACTCTGCTACAACGGAGACATCGTCACCAAAGAAGACTACGACAATATCACAACCCGCTTTCCACAAGTCGATGCCGTCATGATCGGAAGAGGTTTATTAAGAAACCCAGCCTTAGTCCGCGAGATCAAATACGGACAAAAACTAACCAAAAGAGAATTAATGGCAATGCACGATGCCCTGTACGAAGGCTATCAAGAATACTTAAGCGGAGACAAAAATGTTCTCTATAAGATGAAAGAATTCTGGAACAACGCAGCAGTGATGTTCACAAACCACGAAAAATACGCCAAAAAGATTCGAAAAGTCCAGACACTAAAAAACTACAAACAGGCAGTGGATGCATTATTCAGTGATCAGGAATTAATTCAGTAAAATAATTTATAATTCATAGAAAACGGAATCCCAATACTAACAGGATTCCGTTTCTTTTACCGATTTTGTAAAAACAAGCAGCATATCATAAGAAACCATATAAAAATCACGAGACTTAGAACTCCTCAAAGAAACCACCTGTCTTACATGATCTACTCCGGCAAGATCTGTAAAATCAAAACAAGAAACATGAGAATGCACAACGGTATTTCCAGAACTAAACAACAAGACCTCAGAATTTGGATAAATGGAACAGATAAAATCTAGTTCTTTGGAAACGTTATGGTCTGTGACTACTACAATTTTATTATTCATTGATACTACCTCCTGAAAAATCATTTGAATGGATTATTGCCAGAAAAATTAATTGTATACACCGGTAGGTTGTTGACGTATAAAAAGAAACAGAAGGCTGAGATGGTTATAAATGAAGGTGTTTCGGACAGAAGGTGTGTACGTTTTTTACGAATTCGCAGCGGGCATGGGCAATGTTTGAGCGAAGCGAGTTTTGCAGGAATGCCCGCGAAAAGGCGATTTGTAAAAAACGTTCATGTAAAATTGCGGGTTGCCACCATATTATAGATAAAGAAAAATTCAAATCCAAATATACATACACAAAGACTATTGACAATTTAAATCCAAATATACTATAATGATTCAATAGGCAACGACGGAGAAAAGTACCATAAATTATCGTTCCCAGTGAGCAGGCGATAGTGAGAATCCTGTAAAGTGAATTTATGCGAAGAACACTCCCGAGCATCAATCTGAACGCAGCAGATGGATCAAAGCAGATTCAGCCTCTGTCAGTAGGTGCGACGTAAGCTGGGCGTTAACTGGCACACAAGAGAGACTGCAAGACAGTAAATCAGGTGGTACCGCGGACTAGAGATATACAGTTCGTCCTGAAGTAACAATTTCAGGACGGACTTTTTTTGTACCTGTTTTTGAGGACATAGGACATTTCCAAGGCAGATGAAACAGTAAAAAACCGCCTGAACATAAGATAGAGAATAGAAAGAATACAAGAAAAAGGAGAAAAAGAAAATGTCAGACATGTACCGTACCAGAACCATGGACCAGATTTCTGAAGGTGACATCGGAGCAGAGTTAAAGATCGCCGGATGGGTAGAGAATATCCGTGACCACGGTGGAGTATCATTTATCGATTTACGCGATATGTATGGAGTAATGCAGGTCGTATTAAGAGATACAAGTTTATTAGACCATGTAAGAAAAGAAGAATGTTTATCTGTAGAAGGTGTGATCCAGCACAGAGACGAAGAAACATACAACCCTAAGATTCCTACAGGAACGATCGAATTAGAAGCACACAAGATCGATATCTTAGGAAAAGTATACAGAGATCTTCCATTTGAGATCGCAACAAGTAAAGAGATCCGTGAAGATGTTCGTTTAAAATACCGCTATCTTGATCTGAGAAACAGAAAGGTAAAAGATAATATCTTATTCCGTTCTAAAGTTATCCGTTTCTTAAGAGAAAAGATGGAAGACATGGGATTTGTAGAAGTTCAGACACCAATCCTTTGTGCATCATCACCAGAAGGAGCTCGTGACTATGTAGTACCTTCAAGAAAATACAAAGGTAAATTTTACGCATTACCACAGGCACCACAGCAGTACAAACAGTTACTGATGGTATCTGGAATCGACAAATATTATCAGATCGCACCATGCTTCAGAGATGAAGATGCACGTGCAGACCGTTCTCCAGGAGAATTTTATCAGTTAGACTTCGAGATGGCTTTCGCAACGCAGGAAGACGTTTTCAAGATCGGAGAAGAAGTATTAACAGAGACATTTAAGAAATTTGCACCAGAAGGAAGCAAGATCACAGAAGCACCATACCCAATCTTCAGTTATAAAGAAGCAATGCTGCAGTTCGGTAGTGATAAACCAGACCTTCGTAACCCATTAAGAATCATCGATGTGACAGATTTCTTCCAGAGATGTACATTCAAACCATTCCACGGACAGACAGTACGTGCGATCAATGTTCATGCAAAACTTTCCAAAGGACAGCATGAAAAACTGTTAAAATTCGCTCAGTCAATCGGTATGGGTGGACTTGGATACTTAGAAGTCAAAGAAGAACTGAAATACAAAGGACCGATCGATAAGTTCATTCCAGATGATATGAAGATGGAATTAGCCAAGATGGCAGGATTACAGGAAGGAGACACAATCTTCTTCATCGCAGCACCAGAAAAAGCTGCATGCATCTACGCAGGACAGATCCGTAACGAATTAGGAAGCAGATTAGACCTGTTAGAAAAAGACGCATATCGTTTCTGCTACATCAACGATTTCCCAATGTACGAGATCGACGAAGAAACAGGTAAATTAGGATTTACACATAACCCATTCTCTATGCCACAGGGTGGATTAGAAGCATTAAATGAAAAAGATCCATTAGATATCTTAGCATACCAGTATGATATCGTATGTAACGGAGTTGAATTATCTTCAGGAGCCGTTCGTAACCACGACATGGAGATCATGGAAAAAGCATTCGATATCGCAGGATATGATAAAGAAACATTAAAAGACAAATTCGGAGCATTATACAACGCATTCCAGTTCGGTGCACCACCACACGCAGGAATGGCACCAGGAGTAGATCGTATGATCATGTTACTCCGCAACGAAGAAAACATCCGAGAGATCATCGCCTTCCCAATGAGCGGAACAGCACAGGATCTCATGTGCGGAGCACCAAACGAAATCACAGAACAGCAGCTTCGTGAAGTGCATATTAAGGTTAGAGATTAATTGAATAGTTATTGATCAAATAATAAATGTGAGGAGATATTTTCGATATAAGAGAATATCTCCTTGTTTTATGGGCTTTAGCCTGTGGAGTGGAATGGAGTTTTTCGCAGCTCCGAAAAATGG
>ERZ1035025.1693-NODE-1693-length-10443-cov-5.862726_pt1 | contig 10443 bp, 10 predicted proteins | sample MGYA00520619_ERZ1035025 | MGnify/ENA primary metagenome ERZ1035025 (study PRJEB33766, sample SAMN09781742) | gut metagenome | biome: gut microbiome | host: Homo sapiens | place: Madagascar | study: EMG produced TPA metagenomics assembly of the PRJNA485056 data...
ATATCGGCAATCGCCGCCAGGCCGAGGTTCGCCTCCTGCAGACGCACGCCGCCGGTTTCGAGGCACAGTACCGCCTGAGTCGGAATGCCGTTGCGGTTATCTTCCGCCGCCAGCTCCAGCGCCGCCGCCATTTTGGCGCCGGACACTTCGCCCATGCTGCCGCCCTGGAACGCGCCTTCAATCGCCACGACGACGGCAGGCTTACCGTTGATGGTGCCCTTCGCCACCACCATGCCGTCGTCCGCCTGCGGCACAATGCCCTGTGGTCCAAGCCACGGAGAAATAATGCCTTCAAACGGATCCAGCAGTTCGCGGTAGCTGCCCTCGTCGAGCAGGGCCTGCGCGCGCTGGCGCGCTTTCAGTTCGATAAAGCTGTTGTCATCACGCATGGCTCACCCCCTCAAAAACCTGTTCGATGCGAATGCGCGCCACGCCCGGCGTCGCGCCGAAGTCGTGGATGGTCAGCTTCCCTGCGGGCAGGCTGCTGACGGTTTGCAGACGGTTGAACAGCGCCTCCCAGCGCCCCCGGCTGTTATCCACGGAGGTGGTGATATCAATGGTTAACGTCTGACCCGGTTCGGCGGTGAAGAGCACCTCCATATCCCCGGAACCGACTACCCCTGCCAGCGCCCTGCCGCTTAACGTGCGGCTGGCTGGCACGGTCAATGTGATTTTTTCCATAACATCCTCTTAATGCTTTGAATTTGGCGTTTCGACGCGGTCGAGAAACAGCGTGGCGGCAAGCAGGTCGGCAGCGCCGCCCGGTGAGGCGTTGAGCGCCAGCATCTGACGGTCTAACCTCGCCAGCGCCTGCTGGCCCGCAGGCGTTGCGCTGCCGCCGGCATTCAGCACCGCACGGGCGCCGTCCTGCATGGCATCAAGCCCTTCCATTCCGGCACGTGACAGCACGCAGGTGTCGGTGAGTGAGGTCATGATGGCCATCAGCGCGTCGAGCCTGGCGTGCGTTTCGCTGCTGCCGTTGAGGCGGCTCAGACGAAGCTGCGGCAGCGCGCGCTGCATAACGTGCGGGAACGCCTGCTGCGCCTCTTCACGCGCGCCCGGCACGCGGTAACGGTGCGTGGCGCGCAGGCCTTTACTGAACACCTTCGGCGCCGCATCATCCGGCAGCTTTGCCAGCTGCGCGGCGGTGCGGGCGACGTCTTGCGCCCTGGCATCACCGCCGAGCATCGCCACCGCGCTGACCAGCAGCCCCAGCGCCCAAATCGCGCCGCGATGGGTGTTTACGCCACCGGTTGCGACCATCATCTGCTGCTCGCCTTCGCGACCGAGTCGCCCGACGGTTTGCCGAAGTGCGATATCTGCCGGGCGCTGCCAGCTTTGCAGCGCCAGCGCCTGAAACGTGGAGGTCAGGCTGTGCGCGGAGCGCTCCATCAGCGCAAGGGATAAATCGTGGTGCGCGCCGTTCCCCCGACTGTCCACCAGACCGGGTTTCGGGCTTAAACGTGCTTCGTCAATCAGACACTGCGTGGCGGTTCGCGCCAGCCATTCGGCACCGCCTTCAACCTGAATCTGGGGGAGAAGTTTCATTACCAGCTCCGGAATTTCGCAGGTGGGTTATAGAGACCGCCGGACCATTCCACGAGATCAGACACGCTGCCTGCCGCCAGCAGAGAGCGGGTGGCATCAGTGCGGCGAATCCCCATATCTTCCGGATAGAGCACCTTGCCGCTCTGACGCAGTTCCGCCACGCGTTTGGCATCCACGCCCAGACCGATGTCGGTGATCCCCGCGACGGCGGCGACCATGGCACGACGCTCTTCCAGATCTTTCGCCCGATAGAGGTAGGCAATCCCCTCTTCCGTCAGCACGTGGGTGACGTCATCGCCATAGATCATCACCGGCGCCAGCGGCATACCGGAGGCTTTCGCCACGTCAATGGCATCGAGTTTTTCCACGAAGGTCGGCTTCACACCCGCCTGGAAGGTTTCCACCATCTGCACGACCAGTTTTTTGCCGCGCTGCATTGGGTCAGGTTCGGTGATCATGTTCAGCCAGGCTGGCGTGGCGTGGCGACGACCGTGCGGGTCGTGACCCATGTTTGGCGCACCGCCGAAGCCGGACAGACGACCACGGGTCACGGTTGAGGAGTTGGCGTAGCCGTCCACCTGCAGCGTAGAGCCGATGAACATATCCACCGCGTACTGACCTGCCAGCTGGCAGAACGCGCGGTTGGAGCGCATGGAGCCGTCGGCACCGGTAAAGAAGACGTCCGGACGCGCGCGGATGTACTCTTCCATCCCCAGCTCGCCGCCGAAGCAGTGCACGCTCTCGACCCAGCCGCTTTCAATAGCCGGGATCAGCGTCGGATGCGGGTTCAGCGTCCAGTGTTTACAGATTTTGCCTTTAAGACCGAGCTGTTCACCGTAGGTAGGCAGCAGCAGCTCAATCGCCGCAGTGTTAAAGCCGATCCCGTGGTTCAGGGACTGCACCTGGTGTTCCGCATAAATACCCTTGATGGCCATCATCGCCATCAGGATGTGTTCCTGTTTAATCAGGCGCGGGTCACGGGTAAACAGCGGTTCGATAAAGAACGGCTTATCGGCCACCACCACAAAGTCAATCCACGAACCCGGAATGTCCACGCGCGGCAGGTCACACTCGTCATCCACCAGCTCGTTCACCTGCGCGATGACGATGCCGTCATGGAACGCGGCGGCTTCCACCAGCGCCGGGGTATCTTCGGTGCTCGCCCCGGTATAGAGGTTGCCTTTGCGGTCAGCTTTAAAGCCAGCAATCAGCGCCACGTTGGGCGACAGGTCGACGTAGAGACGGGAGTAGAGTTCGATGTAGGTGTGAATCGCGCCGATTTCGAGCTGACCATCCTCCAGCAGCTGGGAGATGCGCAGGCTCTGCGTCCCGGAGAAGGAGAAATCCAGCTTGCGGGCGATGCCTTTCTCAAAGATATCCAGATGTTCGCTACGGCCAACGCTCGGCATGATCATATGCAGGTCGTGGACGATCTGCGGGTTCACTTCGGCCAGCGAGCGGGAAAGGAAATCGGCCTGCTTCTGGTTGTTACCTTCCAGCACGACCTTGTCGCCTGGCGCGATCAGTTTTTCCAGCATGGCGACGAGATCGCCGGTTGGCAGTACCTTGCCCTGCACCGGTACGGAGGCCAGACGACGTGCTTTTTCGCTGCGTCGCGTGTTCCATTGCCGGGTGGGTGTTTGCCCAGATAACATTATTAACCTCCTGATTCAGCTAATCATTTTGATTTGCTTAACGTTGAGTAAAGTGTGCGCTCTGGTGAGAAAGGCATCAATTAAGCGTAGAGCTGAATCATTAGCCTGAGAGTAATAATCAAGGTAAATATTTGTGATCGGGATCAGTTCATGTTTCGGAAAACCAGGCTAAACGGGGTACAATTCGGAAAGTATCGTTAATTTCTGACAAGAATCAGCATCGCGCTTATGACCCAAATCATTCCATCAGGCTTCGAGATTGCAGCCGAAGACAGCACTGAGTTCGTGCCTATGCGCGGCGTCGCCAATCGCCATTTGCAGACCATGCTGCCGCGGCTGATCCGCCGCAAGGTGCAATTCACCCCACACTGGCAGCGGCTAGACCTGCCAGACGGTGACTTTCTGGATCTCGCCTGGAGCGAAGCGCCGGATCAGGCTCGCCATAAGCCGCGGCTGGTGGTTTTTCACGGTCTGGAAGGCAGCCTGCACAGCCCGTATGCGCACGGGTTAATTGAGGCGGCCAAAGCGCGCGGCTGGCTCGGCGTGGTGATGCATTTTCGCGGCTGCAGCGGCGAACCGAATCGTCAGAAACGCATCTATCACTCGGGTGAAACCGAAGACGGCACGTGGTTTTTACACTGGCTACGGGACAACTTCGGCACCGTACCCACCGCGGCCGTAGGCTACTCGCTGGGCGGCAATATGCTGGCCTGCCTGCTGGCTAAAGAGGGTGAAAGCGTCCCGCTGGATGCCGCCGTCATCGTCTCCGCCCCGTTCATGCTGGAGCAGTGCAGCTACCACATGGATAAAGGCTTTTCCCGCGTCTATCAGCGCTACCTGCTCAACCTGCTGAAGGCCAACGCGGCGCGTAAGCTGAAGGCCTACCCGGACACCCTCCCGGTCAGCCTGCGCCAGCTGAAAAAAGTGCGCCGCATTCGCGAATTCGACGATCTGATCACCGCGAAAATTCACGGCTTCGTCGATGCGATTGACTATTATCGTCAGTGCAGCGCCATGCCGCTGCTCAGCAAGATCACGCAGCCGACGCTGATCATTCATGCCAAAGATGACCCATTTATGGATCATCACTCGATTCCCGCTCAGGAATTCCTGCCCGACAACGTTCACTATCAGTTGACCGAGCACGGCGGCCACGTCGGGTTTATCGGCGGCACGCTGCGCCGCCCGAAAATGTGGCTTGAGACGCGTATTCCTGACTGGCTAACCCCTTATCTGGACGGTGCAACATGATTATTCCCTGGCAGGATCTGGCTCCCGAAACGCTCGATAATCTGATTGAAAGCTTTGTATTACGCGAAGGCACCGATTATGGTGAACAGGAACGCTCGCTTGAGCAAAAGGTCAACGATGTAAAGCGCCAGCTGAAAAGCGGCGACGTGGTGCTGGTGTGGTCAGAACTGCATGAGACGGTCAATATCATGCCCCGCAACGCGTTTCACGGCTGATCTTCCACCCTTTTCAGTCAGGGAGTTGCTATGTCTGCCAGACATCCGGTTATTGCCGTTACGGGGTCGAGTGGTGCGGGAACCACCACCACCAGCCTCGCATTTCGCAAGATTTTCGCCCAGCTGAATCTCCGTGCGGCGGAGGTCGAAGGCGACAGCTTTCACCGCTACACGCGTCCGGAGATGGACATGGCCATCCGTAAGGCGCGCGATCTGGGAAAACACATCAGCTACTTCGGTCCGGAAGCCAATGACTTCGGCCTGCTGGAACAAACCTTTATTGAGTACGGTCAGAGCGGCAAAGGGCAGTCCCGCAAGTATCTGCATACCTATGATGAAGCCGTTCCCTGGAATCAGGTGCCGGGTACCTTTACCCCCTGGCAGCCCCTGCCGGAACCCACCGACGTGCTGTTTTACGAAGGATTACACGGCGGCGTGGTCACACCGCAACACGACGTGGCGCGCCACGTGGACCTGCTGGTTGGCGTGGTGCCTATCGTTAACCTGGAGTGGATCCAGAAGCTGACGCGTGACATGAGCGAACGCGGCCATTCGCGAGAGGCGGTAATGGACTCTGTGGTGCGCTCCATGGAAGATTACATCAACTTCCTGACGCCGCAGTTCTCCCGCACCCATATCAACTTCCAGCGCGTGCCGACGGTGGATACCTCCAACCCGTTCGCGGCCAAAAGTATCCCATCTCTGGATGAGAGCTTTGTGGTGATTCATTTCCGCAATCTCGAAGGCATTGATTACCCCTGGCTGCTGGCGATGCTGCAGGGCTCGTTTATTTCTCACATGAATACATTGGTCGTACCGGGCGGAAAAATGGGGCTGGCGATGGAGCTCATCATGACGCCGCTGGTGGAGCGGTTGATGGAAGGAAAGCAGATCGCGTGACGTCTGTTGCCGGATGGCGCTTCGCTTATCCGGCCTACGTTCGTGCAGTTGTAGGGCGGGTTAGCGAAGCGCCACCCGCCAAAAGATTAAGCCTCGATCACTTCATACGAATGGGTGATTTTTACCGCTTTCTCCAGCATTAACGCCACAGAGCAGTACTTCTCGGCAGACAGGTCCACCGCACGTGAAACCGCCGCGTCTTTCAGCGCTTTACCGGTGACCACAAAGTGCAGATTAATGTGGGTGAACAGGCGTGGCGCCTCTTCGCGACGTTCTGACGTCAGTTTCACCTCACAATCCGTCACGTCATGACGGCCTTTTTGCAGAATCGACACCACGTCAATGGCGCTGCATCCCCCTGCCGCCATCAGCACCATTTCCATTGGGCTGGGCGCTTTATCGCCGGAGTTACCGTCCATCAAAATCTGGTGCCCTGACGCGGATTCGCCCAGGAACGTTAAACCTTCAACCCACTTCACGCGCGCTTGCATATTCTTAAACTCCAACGTTGCATTTTTGGTGACAGATTACGCGTGCGTTACATTTCTCGCAATGGAAGGCGACCTGCATCATGCTGAAGCGAGACACCAGGAGACACGCGGCGAAAGCTATGCTAAAACACTCAGGATGCTACAGTAATACATTGACGTTACACATGTATGCAGAGGACATCAAACTTTACTGGCTGCGAAACGTTACGGTAGCCGACTTCCCAGGGTATGGGTAAGAATTCGATTGCAACCCCAGAGTCCGGATGCATCTGATGACTCTGGTGACAGCTTATAACAGAGGATAACAGCGCATGGTGCTTGGCAAACCGCAAACAGACCCGACTCTCGAATGGTTCTTGTCTCATTGCCACATTCATAAGTACCCATCGAAGAGCACGCTGATTCACCAGGGTGAAAAAGCGGAAACGTTGTATTACATCGTTAAAGGCTCGGTGGCAGTGCTGATCAAAGATGAAGAAGGGAAAGAGATGATCCTTTCTTATCTGAACCAGGGCGATTTCATCGGTGAACTGGGCCTGTTTGAAGAGGGCCAGGAACGTAGCGCCTGGGTTCGTGCAAAGACAGCATGTGAAGTGGCTGAAATTTCTTACAAGAAGTTCCGTCAGCTGATTCAGGTTAACCCTGACATCCTGATGCGTCTTTCTTCCCAGATGGCGCGCCGCCTGCAGGTCACCTCAGAGAAAGTGGGCAACCTCGCCTTCCTGGACGTGACGGGCCGCATCGCACAAACTCTGCTGAACCTGGCGAAACAGCCGGACGCCATGACCCACCCGGACGGCATGCAAATTAAAATTACCCGTCAGGAAATTGGTCAGATCGTTGGTTGCTCCCGTGAAACAGTGGGCCGTATCCTGAAAATGCTGGAAGATCAAAACCTGATTTCCGCCCACGGTAAAACCATCGTGGTCTACGGAACGCGTTAATTCCGCTCAAACGGCGTGCCATCGCAAGGTGTCACGCCGTTTTTGTCTCTACTCCCCATGTGGCGCAGGCTGATCTATCACCCGGAAGTTAACTACGCACTGCGACAAACGCTGGTGTTGTGTCTACCCGTGGCCATAGGCCTGATCCTCGGACATCTTCAGCAAGGTCTGCTGTTTTCCCTCGTGCCCGCCTGCTGCAACATCGCCGGTCTGGACACGCCGCATAAGCGCTTTTTCAAACGCCTGATTATTGGTGGCTGCCTGTTTGCCGGCTGTAGCCTCGCCGTACAGCTGTTACTGGCTCGTGATATCCCGCTGCCGCTGATCCTGACCGTGCTGGCGATGACGCTCGGCGTCACGGCGGAAATCAGTTCGCTGCACGCTCGCCTGCTTCCCGCGTCGCTGATTGCGGCCATCTTCACGCTGAGCCTCGCCGGGAATATGCCGGTGTGGGAGCCGCTGCTGATCTACGCCCTGGGGACACTGTGGTACGGGCTGTTCAACTGGTTCTGGTTCTGGCTGTGGCGGGAACAGCCGCTGCGCGAATCCCTGAGCCTGCTCTATGTGCAGCTAGCGGAGTACTGCGAAGCCAAATACACCCTGCTGACCCAGCATACCGATCCGGAAAAAGCCTTACCGCCGCTGCTGACGCGCCAGCAGAAGGTGGTGGATCTGATAAGCCAGTGCTATCAGCAGCTGCATATGCTCGCCGCCAACAAGAACCACGAGTACAAACGGCTGCTGCGCACCTTCCAGGTCGGGCTGGATCTGCAGGAGCATATCTCCGTGAGCCTGCACCATCCGCAGGAGGTGCAAAAGCTGGTCGAGCGCAGCCACGCCGAAGCGGTGATCCGCTGGAACGCGCAGACCGTCTCGGCACGACTGCGGGTGCTGGCTGACGACATTCTTTACCACCGCTACCCCACGCGTTTTAACATGGAAAAACAGCTCGGCGCGCTGGAGAAAATCGCCCGTCAGCATCCGGATAACCCGGTCGGCCAGTTTGCCGCCTGGCACTTCAGCCGCATCGCCCGCGTGCTGCGCACCCAGCGCCCGCTCTATCCGCGCGATCTGATGGCGGATAAGCAAAAACGGCTGCCGCTATTGCCCGCGCTCAGGAGCTATCTTTCGCTTAAATCGTCCGCCCTGCGCAACGCCGCACGGATTAGCGTGATGCTCAGTACCGCCAGCCTGATGGGCATGGCGCTGCATCTGCCGAAACCCTACTGGATCTTAATGACCGTGCTGTTTGTCACCCAGAACGGCTACGGCGCCACGCGGGTGCGTATTCTGCATCGGGCGGGCGGCACCATGGCCGGGCTGATCATTGCGGGCGTGACGCTGCACTTCCACGTGCCGGAAGGCTACACCCTGGCAGGGATGCTGGCGATCACGCTGGTTAGCTACCTGATTATCCGCAAAAACTACGGCTGGGCGATGGTGGGCTTCACGGTGACGGCGGTATACACCCTGCAGCTACTCACGCTCAATGGCGAACAGTTTATTGTCGCCAGGCTGATCGATACCCTGATCGGCTGTCTGATTGCCTTCGGCGGTATGGTCTGGCTCTGGCCGCAGTGGCAAAGCGGACTGCTGCGCCAGAACGCCCATGACGCGCTGGAAGCCGACCAGCAGGCCATTCGCCTGATCCTGAGCGACGACCCGCAGCCCTCCCCGCTGGCGTATCAGCGCATGAAGGTCAACCAGGCGCACAACGCCCTGTTTAACTCGCTCAATCAGGCGATGCAGGAGCCGGGCTTTAACTCGCACTATCTGGCCGATATGAAGCTCTGGGTGACGCACAGCCAGTTTATCGTCGAGCACATTAACGCCATGACCACTCTGGCGCGCGAGCACACGATGCTCACGCCGGATCTGGCGCAGCGCTATTTGCAGTCGTGTGAAATTGCGTTGCAACGGTGTCAGCAGCGTCTGGAGTATGACTCGCCGGGTGAGTCGGGGGATTCAAATATTCTGGAAGCGCCGGAAACGCTGACCCACGGCCCAATGAGCACCCTGGAACAGCATTTACAGCGCGTGCTGGGGCATCTGAACACCATGCACACCATTTCGTCGGTGGCATGGCGTCAGCGTCCGCATCATGGGGTTTGGTTAACGCGCGTGTTGAAACGAACGCCGTACTAATTCTGCTGGACGATCTTTGCAACCGCCGCGGCAAAGCGGGTTAATCCGTCTTCAATATCCTTATCTTCCACCACCAGCGACGGCGCAAAGCGCATGACGTCCGGCCCGGCGTTGAGCACCATCACCCCTTCGCGAGCGGCGGCGTGCAGGAAATCACGCGCGCGGCCCTTGTACTGCGGCTTCAGCTCAGCGCCAATCAGCAGCCCCATCCCACGGATCTCGCTGAACACGTCGTACTGCTCATCAATCTTTTTCAGGTGTTTCACAAACAGCTCGCGCTTCGCGCTAACGCCGTTCAACACCTCTGGCGTGTTGATGATATCGAACGCGGCACCCGCCACGGCGCTCGCCAGCGGGTTACCGCCGTAGGTTGAGCCGTGAGAACCGACGTGGAACGCGGAGGCGATCTCCTGCGTCGTCAAGACCGCACTTACCGGGAATCCACCGCCGAGCGCTTTCGCGCTGGTCAGAATATCCGGCGTCACGCCGTAGTGCATATAGGCAAACAGGTCCCCGGTACGTCCCATTCCGCACTGCACTTCATCAAACACCAGCAGGGCCTGATGTTCGTCGCACAGCGCACGCAGCCCTTTCAGGAATTCCGGGGTTGCCGCGGTCACGCCACCTTCTCCCTGAATAGGTTCCACCACCACCGCGCAGGTGTGGTCGTCCATCACCGCTTTTACCGCGTGCAGATCGTTAAACGGCACGTGGACGATGTCGGCCGGCTTCGGGCCAAACCCGTCGGAATACTTCGGCTGGCCGCCAACGGAGACGGTAAAGAAGGAGCGCCCGTGGAAAGCGTTATGGAAGGCGATGATTTTGGTTTTATACGGGCTGTGGCGCGTAGTCGCGTAGTAGCGCGCCAGCTTAAAGGCGGTTTCGTTGGCTTCGGTGCCGGAGTTCATAAACAGCACGCGCTCGGCAAACGTGGCATCAATGATCTTGCGGCCCAGGCGCAGCGCCGGTTCGTTGGTGAAGACGTTGCTGGTGTGCCACAGGGTTTCGCCCTGGGTTTTCAGCGCCTCCACCAGCGCGGGATGGCAATGACCCAGCGCCGTGACCGCAATTCCGCCCGCGAAATCCACATACTCTTTACCCTGCTGATCCCAGACGCGGCTGCCTTTCCCCTTCACCGGGATAAATTCAGCCGGTGCATAAATCGGCAGGATCACTTCATCGAATGTTGCGCGGGTAATTGCTGGTTGTTCAGTTGCCATGTCATGACCATCCATTTTTATGTCACAGTGCTTGTGAAAATATAATCACAAAATATGCATAAAAAATCACAACA
>ERZ1035025.1698-NODE-1698-length-10416-cov-7.306438_pt1 | contig 10416 bp, 9 predicted proteins | sample MGYA00520619_ERZ1035025 | MGnify/ENA primary metagenome ERZ1035025 (study PRJEB33766, sample SAMN09781742) | gut metagenome | biome: gut microbiome | host: Homo sapiens | place: Madagascar | study: EMG produced TPA metagenomics assembly of the PRJNA485056 data...
AGATGAAGGTGTTGGCCTGACCAGCCACCTTGCTGCCCTTGCACTTGACCTGTGCAACCTCGGGAGCAACGGCAGCGTCAAACTGCAGCTCGCCGTCCACAGCCAGCTCGGGATCCATTTCCTGAGCCTTGATGACAGCGTCATGGCTCAGAGCGACCGTGCCGCCCTTGCCGGAGCCCTTGGTGGAGAAGCTCAGCACTGCGACCTTCGGGTCAATGCCGAACAGCTTTGCGGTCTTGGCAGTCTCAACAGCGACCTCAGCCAGCTTTGCAGCAGCAGGGATCTTGACCTCGCCGGTAGCCTTATCAACGGTATCGGTGTAGTCGATGTTCACGGCGCAGTCGCCCATGGCAATGCGCTTCAGGCCCTCTTCGCCGCAGTCGCGGTCCAGAATAAAGCAGGAGCTCACCAGATGTGCGCCCTTCTTGGTCTTGACCAGCTGCAGAGCGGGACGGATGGTGTCGGCGGTGGAGTAGGTAGCGCCGCCCAGCAGGCAGTCAGCCTTGCCCATCTTCACCAGCATGGTGCCAAAGTAGTTGGACTTTTTCAGCAGAGCAGTGCACTCCTCAGCGGTCTGCTTGCCCTTGCGCAGCTCCACCATGGTGTTGACCATCTCATCGAAGCCTGCGTAGTTCTCAGGGTCGATGATCTCGGCAGCGGAAATATCAAAATTACCGGCGGCGGCAGCAGCCTTGCACTCAGCCTCGTTGCCCACCATGACGACCTTCAGCACACCCTCAGCCAGCAGCTTTGCAGCAGCCTCCAGAATGCGGGGATCATTGCCCTCGGTGAAAACGATCGTCTTGGGATTTGCCTTCAGCTGTGCTACCAGCGGTGCAAACATATCAGCCATTGTGATTACCTCCGAATTAACTTTCCAATATTCGCATCCCGGCGTCTGTTGGACACAAGGATGCCTTTCTTCTTTATTCTAGCACACCCGGCAAAAAGTTCAAGACAAAATTAGCTTTTTGTGCTATTATTTTAGGAGAAAAAGCGTTTCTATTTGTGAATAAAATATCATACTGTTTCAAGAGGAGATCGTGTCGTCATGGATTGGGAAACTTTGCGATCGGGCTGTCTGGCCTGCACACGCTGCGAGCTGTGCAAGACCCGCACCAACGTGGTGTTCGGTCAGGGTGTTGAAAATGCCGAAGTATTGTTTGTAGGCGAAGGCCCCGGCCAGAGCGAGGATGAACAGGGCCTGCCTTTTGTGGGCCGCAGCGGCCAGCTGCTGGATCGATATCTGTTCGCCATCGATCTGGACCGCAGCCGGAACTGCTATATTGCCAACATCGTCAAATGCCGCCCGCCCCAGAACCGCGACCCGCTGCCCGCCGAGAGCGAGGCCTGCATGCCCTGGCTGCGGGAGCAGTTCCGTCTGCTGCGGCCAAAGATCGTGGTCTGTCTGGGCCGCATTGCCGCGCAGCGGATGATCCGCCCGGACTTTTCGGTGACAAAGGAGCACGGGCAGTTCATCGAGAAGGGCGGCATCCTGTTCATGGGCACCTTCCACCCTGCTGCCCTGCTGCGTCAGCCGCAGAATAAGCCCACTGCCTTCGAGGATTTTGCCGCCCTGCGGGAGACCATTGAAAAGGTGTGTGACCATACCTATCAATAAGAACGAACCAAACCCTTCCCTTTTGCATACTGTAAAGCAAAAGAGAGGTGTTCAGTTATGGAAACCACACGGCACGATCCCATTGATTTTTTTCTGGGTGCGACCACACCCGCCGGGTTCAAGGGCTACTTTGAACCGCTGCGCCGCGAACCCGGGATGCAGATGTACCTGATCAAAAGCGGGCCGGGCTGCGGCAAATCCACTTTGATGAAGCGGCTGGCCCGCGCTGCAGAGCAGAACGGCCTGCTTACCCAGCGCATCCACTGCGCCAGCGACCCGGACAGTCTGGACGGCGTGATCCTGCCCGGGCAGCACCGGGCCATCGTGGACGCCACCGCGCCCCACGTGGTGGAACCGGATGCCCCGGGAGCGGATGAGGTGGTGGTGAGTCTGTATCATACCATCGACGCTGAAAAGCTGCATCTGCACACTGAGGAGGTAAAAGCGCTGTTTGCCCGCAACGCCATCCTGCGCAGCCGGGCGGCGCGGTATATTGCTTCGGCGGGCAGTCTGCTTCTGGACAGTCGCCGGGCCGAGGCATGCAGTGCCAATTTTGACAAGGTGCGCCGCTACGTCAAGCGTTTGTGCGCCCGGGTGCTGCCGCGCACCGAGGGCACCGGCACCGAGGAGCTGCGGCTGCTCTCCGCCGTCACGCCCAAGGGTGAGGTATTCTATCAGGGCACCGTGCAGGCACTTGCCAGCAAGTTCATCGTGTTCCGGGACGATTACGGCGCAGTGTCGCGGCTTTTGCTGGAACTCATCCGCGCCGAAGCCCTGACCCGGGGCTATCACCTCATCACCTGCCCCTGCGCCATGCACCCGGATGACAAGATCGACCACATCCTTATCCCGGAGCTGAAGCTTGCCTTCCTCACGGACAATCGCTGGCATCCGGTGCAGCTGCCCGGCGTGCAGGCCGTGCGCTGCAGCCGCTTCCTTGACCGGGAAAATCTGGCCGGGTATCGTGCACGGCTGCGCTTCAATGAGCGCGCGGCTGCAGAATTGCTGGAACAGGCCAGTGCCCTGATGGCACAGGCCAAGAGCTGCCACGACGAGCTGGAGACCTACTACCGTGCAGCCGTGGATTTTGGCAAGGTGGATGCGGCAGCAAAGGAATGCATTAGAATGTTTGAATTGGATTAGCTTTTTTACGGAAAGAACATTTCAAAGCAAAGGAAGTGAACCGCCTTGTCCTCTATCCATCTGCCCATCCGCCAGCTGGTGGAGTTTCTGCTGCGCACCGGCAGCATCGACAGCCGTTTTACCGGCTTTGACCGCGCACTGGAAGGTGCACGCATCCACCGCAAGCTGCAAAAAGCGGCCGGAGAGGACTATCAGGCCGAGGTGTTTCTCTCTGCCGAGCGGCAGGCAGAGGGGCTCACGTTCCTTCTGGAAGGACGTGCAGACGGCATTTTTACCGACGGTTCCGGCACGACGGTCATTGACGAGATCAAGACCACCGCTGTCCCCTATGAAGCGATCACCGAGGATATGAACCCCTGTCACTGGGCGCAGGGCATGGTATACGGTGCCATTTACTGTTCCCGGCAAAGTCTGCCGGAATTGAACGTCCAGCTGACCTATTATCAGATCGATACGGATCAGATCATCCGCTTTGTGCGTCACTTTTCCGCACCGGAGCTGGAGCAGTTTCTGCACAAACTTCTTTGTCAGTACGCCCCATGGGCACGGCGGCAGCTGGACTGGGCGGCAAGGCGCAGCCAGAGCCTTGCCGCTTTGCCGTTTCCTTTTGCGCAGTACCGCCCCGGGCAGCGGGCACTGGCGGGGGAAGTCTACCGCGCCTGCCGCACCGGAAGGGATGCCGACCACAAAGGCGGCAGCCGTCTGTTCTGTCAGGCACCCACCGGCATCGGCAAGACCATGAGCGTCCTCTTCCCCGCCCTGCGGGCCATGGGTGAGGGCAGCGGCGAAAAGCTCTTTTACCTCACCGCCCGCAATACGACTCAGGCCGCGGCCGAGGATGCCATTGCCCGGCTGCGCATTGCCGCGCCGGAGCTTGCGCTGCGCAGCGTGACCCTGACCGCCAAGGAAAAGGTCTGTCTTCACCCGGACCCGGAAGGGCATCCTGCCTGTCTGCCGGAGCTCTGTCCCTATGCCAACGGCTACTATGATCGCATCAGGGACGCCCTGTCCGCACTGCTGGACGGTACCGGCAGCTTTGACCGCGCCGCGCTGGCCGGGGCAGCAAAGCGTTTTTCGGTGTGTCCCTTTGAGCTGGGGCTGGACCTGAGCGAATGGTGCGATGTGGTGATTGGCGACTATAATTATCTGTTCGACCCCGTCGTACACCTGAAGCGGTTCTTTGATGCTTCCGGCGACTGGCTGTTCCTGATCGACGAGGCACACAATCTTCCGGACCGGGCCAGAGCCATGTACTCCGCCCGCTTTTCCAAAAGCAGTCTGACCGAGGCAAAACGCGCCCTCGGCAAAGGAAAAAGCTCCCTCCGGACCGCGCTGACCCGCGCTGACCGGGCGTTTCTGGATATCCGGAAAGCCTGCGTGCGTCTGGCACCGCGCCGCGGCCAGACCGGCGCACCGGAAACCGACACCGCTCAGACCACTCTTCTGCCGTCTTTGCAGGACCCTGTGCCGGAGCTGCCCGAGCCGCTGTATGCACAGGACGGTACCGTGTTTTTGCGGGAGCTTCCGTCTGCCCTGCTCAGCCCGCTGCGGGCGGTGCAGGCTCCCTTGCAGGATTGGCTGGAAGCGAACCCGGACGCGGATGCTCACGCGCAGCTGTTGGAGCTTTATTTTGCAGTGCAGGATATTCTCCGCTCTTCCGAACGGTACGACAGCCATTTTGTTACCCAGCTGACTGCCCGCGGCAGTGAGCTGGAACTGCAGCTGTTGTGTCTGGACCCGGCGCCCTTTGTGGAGGCCAGCCTTTCCGCCGGGCGCAGTGCAGCCCTGTTCAGTGCAACACTTACCCCGCCCAGCTATTATCGTGGCGTACTGGGCTGCGCGGATGCCCGGGCCGTGGCGCTGCCCAGCCCCTTTCCCGCCGAAAATCTCGGTCTTTACTGCATGGCAAATATCTCCACCCGCTACCGCGACCGGGAAACCAGTGTGCAGGCCGTTTCGGATGCACTGGCCCGGCTGACCAGCGGAAAAGCCGGCAACTATCTGGCGTTTTTCCCAAGCTACGCCTATCTCCGGCAGGTATATGAAGATTTTGCAGCGCGTCACCCGGACATCCGCACGCTTGTGCAGGAGAGCGGCGCAGACGATGCTGCCCGGGCAGAATTTCTTGCACAATTTGTGCCGCAGCCAAAAGAAACTCTGCTGGGTTTTGGGGTGCTGGGCGGTGTTTTTGGCGAGGGTGTGGATCTTGCAGGCGACCGGCTCATCGGGTGTGCGATCGTGGGGGTCGGTCTGCCGCAGGTGAACCCCCAGCAGGAAATGCTGCGCCGCTACTACGATGCACAAAACGGCTCCGGATTCGACTATGCCTACCGCTATCCCGGCATGAACAAGGTGCTGCAGGCCGCCGGGAGGGTCATCCGCACACCGGAGGACAGGGGTGTGGTGCTTTTGCTGGACGACCGCTTTGCCCGGCCGGATTATGCCCGGCTGTTCCCGCCGCACTGGCAGCACATCCGGTATCTGCACAGCGCCGAGGAGCTTGGGCAGGCGCTGCAGGATTTTTGGCAGAAATAGCCGCAGACAAAAACCACCGCCTTTCCGATCTTCTGATCGGTCCGGCGGTGGTATTTTTTTGTCTTATTTGCGACGGCCCGGCATCATTTCTGGTGCTGCAGCGTCTCCCAGGGCGGCATCTCGCTGCGCAGCTTTTCCCACATGGGCATTGCCGTACCGGTCTGCCTGCGCAGAGCCTCAAAGGCCTCGTCCAGATATTTCATTTCGGACACCGCGTTCATTGCGTGGTCCGATGCACACAAACGGCCCAGCGGCGTTTTTGCCATCACGAGCACCATGGCTTCCACCTGACGGCGGCCTGCAGAACCCGGCTTGTAAACATCCGTGTTTTCCTTGTCATTCACCGGGATGCCGGCGTCCTTGAGCATCAGACAGGCTTCATAGGCGGCATCGATCATGGCTCCGCGCTGTTGTCGGGTGGCGCGGGTCAGGTCTCCATTGCAGGCGTAGCAGACATAGCACACCGGCAGGATAAAAGCAATGTGACACTTGAGCCACTCGTCCATATCACTGTAGAAGGTAAGCTTATATTTCGTGCCGTCAAAGGCAGTCTTGAGCCGGATGCGGAACGCACCGGACAGCGGTGCTGTTGCGCCGCCCACCGTCATGCCCACCCCGACGTGCGCGCTGACCACGCGGCCATGTTCCCGGTGCCCTGCGGAGTTCTGGAAGCCGAATGCGATCTTATCAGCCGGACGCTGCATGTACTCCAAGACCTGCTTTGCATGAGGGTCGTTGCCCACGAACACAAAGTACTGGCTCCTGTTCGCCTTGAGCACAGGCAGCACATCCGGCAGCTGCCCTGCCTGCACCACCACAAAAACAAGGTCATAGAAGTCATCCGGCGCAAGGGCATCAATGGTCTTTACACGTTCTGTGGTCGTTCTGCGCTGCGCCCAGTGGCGGATGACCAGACCTTTCTGGTCGATCATCTCCTTCCACTCACCGCGTGCAAGCAGCGTTACAACGTTCTTTTTGTTCTGCAGCAGCACATGTGTCAGCTCACAGCCCAAAACGCCCGCACCATAAACCAGGATCCTCATACCGATACGCCTCCCTTGATGTGTGTTAGGGTGTATCTGAAAACAAAGAAAATGACGAATATTTCGCAAGCACAAGCGGGATTTAAGGCAAATAGCCGCAGGAATCCTTTGTGGATTTCAAGGCTGTTTCACGCAAAATCCAGCTGTGTTTGTAGAAATAGGCTAAATTTTCGACTTTTCGGATACACCTTAGGGTCTGCTTATTTTTTCAAGAACGAGAAAAAGCCTTTTTTCTCGTAAGGTGCACTCTTTACGCCTTTGACCTCGTAACCGGTGGCATTGATGGCATCCCGCAGCTTCTGCTCATCCAGCGGCTGCTCCGAGTGGATCACGGTCTGCCCCTTGGCCTGCGAGGATGTGACCTTTTTCGCCTCCGGAAAGGCCTTGCGCACTGCTTCGTTGACATGGCTCTCGCACATGCCGCACATCATACCATCTACTTTTACGATCGTTTCAATCATTTTATTCCCCTCCAGATGTCCTGCGCACACCGGCCCACAGGCATCCGCTCTGTTAGGAAATACTAACCGCCGCTTCAAACAAAACGCCGCCGAGAACTGCCCCGGCAGCGGTGCGGAGCGGTTCCCTGTCTGCTGTCGGGTCTGCTCAGAAAAATGCACGCATGGTTTCTTGCCTTCATCATATCACACCGGTCGGATAAATGCAAGATAAAAATACCCCGCACCGGTGTCCTGTCTGTGTCAGTATTCAATGCCCTTCCGGGCCGCGATGCCCTTCTGGTACGGGTGGCGGCAGCACTTCATCTCGGTCACATAGTCCGCAGCATCCAGCATCCACTGCGGAGCGGCATGAGCGGTCAGGACACACTCCTGTGCTGCAGGCCGGGCCAGCACAGCTTTTTGCAGCAGGGCCTTATCCACCATATCCAGTTCCCACGCACTGCCCGCTTCGTCCAGCACCAGCAGGTCGGCGTCTTCGGTCGTGGCAGCAGCAAGGTTCCGGTTTTGCAGATCGCGGGTGGCGGCCTTTTCTGCTTCGTTCATCTGGAACACAAATTTCTGCCCGGCCTTGCCCCGGTAGATCTTTGCGCCCAGCTGTTCCAGCAGCGGGATCTCGCCGCTCTGTCCTCCCTTGAGAAACTGCAGAACCACCACCTTTTTTCCGCTGCCCAGTGCCCGCAGCGCAAGGCCCATGGCAGCGGTGGTCTTGCCCTTGCCGTCGCCGTAGTATAGATGTAACAGCCCTGTACGCTCCATGGTCATTTCTCCTTTTGTCTTTGCGTTTATGGTAACACAAACTCTGCAAAAAAGAAAGAGGAAGCACCCGAAGGCACTTCCTCTTTCAAACAGAGCGATATTTACTGATACAGCGGGAAGTCCTGAGTCAGCTTCAGCACACGGTCGCTGATTTCGTCCTTCTTTTCGTCATAATGCCAGATGCAGTCGGCAATGCAGTCCGCAATGACCTTCATTTCGGCCACGCCCATGCCGCGGGTGGTGACAGCCGGAGTGCCCAGACGCACGCCGGAAGTCACAAAGGGGCTGCGGGTCTCGCCGGGAACGGTGTTTTTGTTGGCGGTGATGTGTACACTGTCCAGACGTGCTTCCAGCTCCTTGCCGGTGCACTCCTCGTCGCGCAGGTCAATGAGCATCAGGTGGTTGTCGGTGCCGCCGGATACCAGCTTGACGCCGCGAGCCTGCAGCGCATCTGCCAGAGCCTTTGCATTTTCCACGATCTTGCGGGCATACTCCTTGAACTCAGGCTTCAGCGCCTCGCCAAAGCAGACAGCCTTTGCAGCGATGACATGCTCCAGCGGGCCGCCCTGCGTGCCGGGGAACACAGCGGAGTTGATGCGCTTTGCAAGGATCGGGTTGTTGGTCAGGATCAGGCCGCCGCGGGGGCCGCGCAGGGTCTTGTGAGTGGTGGTGGTAACAACATCAGCATACGGCACAGGGCTCTGGTGATAGCCGCCTGCCACCAGACCGGCAATGTGGGCCATATCCACCATCAGATATGCACCATAGCCGTGGGCGATCTCAGCGATCTTTTCAAAGTCGATGGCACGCGGATAGGCGGATGCACCGGCCACGATCAGCTTGGGGCGGACCTTCCTGACCTGCTTTTCCAGCTCGGCGTAATCGATCACGCCGTCGGCGTTGACACCGTAAGAGACGAAGTTATAGTTCTTGCCGGACATGTTCACGGGAGAGCCGTGGGTCAGATGACCGCCCTGAGACAGATCCATGCCCATGACGGTATCGCCCAGATCCAGCAGAGCAAAATAAACTGCCAGATTGGCCTGTGCACCGGAGTGCGGCTGAACATTGGCATATTTTGCGCCGAACAGTTTGCAGGCACGCTCAATGGCGATGTTCTCCACCTCGTCCACATAGACGCAGCCGCCATAGTAGCGCTTGCCGGGCAGGCCCTCAGCGTACTTGTTGGTCAGGATGCTGCCCATTGCGGCCATGACGGCGGGAGAGACGATGTTCTCGCTGGCGATCAGTTCAATGTTCTGGCGCTGACGGTTCAGCTCGCGATCCATGGCTGCAGCCAGCTCCGGATCAACGGTATTGACCAGACCGATGGTGTCCATCATTTCATTGTACATAATATTCTACCCCTCTCAATTTCCGGAGAAAGCCCCGGATCTCTTCAAGCCACCCTGCTCCGCGCACGAACCGAATTGCTTTTTCTTATCATAGCAGAAAGCTGCAGAATCTTCAACTTCCATTTTGACAAAAGGCTTGCTTTTTTCATCTGAAGTGTTTATTATACTTGTATAAAAATGCAATGTTGTTTTTGTATATTTTTCAAGTCAATCAACCTTCAGATGAAGCGAGGTGTTCTCCGGTGACGGTCAGTGAACAAAAGCAGGCACAGCGCCGGGCAGGCCGTACCGCACGCAGGGCGCTTTCTGCTCAGGCACGCGCCGCAGCAAATGCAGCCCTGTGTGCGAACCTCTGGCAGCTGGATGCCGTACAGAATGCGCAGACCATCCTGCTGTACGCGGCGTTTGGCTCTGAAGCCGACCTTTCTGCCTTTGCGGAAAAGGCGCAGGCGCAAGGCAAAACGCTGGCCTATCCGGTGTGCGGCGAGGCGTATTCCCTTACCGCCGCTGTGCCCGGCCCGGACGGCTGGGAGGTGGGGCAGTACGGCATCCGCACCCCCATCCTGAGCCGGTCGGAGATTCTGCTGCCGGAAGCGCTGGATCTGGTCCTTGTGCCCTGCACGGCTTTTGATGCAGACTGCTTCCGGGTCGGCATGGGCAAGGGTTACTACGACCGCTTTCTTCCCCGCTGCACCCATGCGGGAAAGATCGGTATTGCATTTGAAGCGCAGCGGGTCGCCCATGCCGCCGTGGACGGGCATGACCAGCGGCTGGACGCCTATGTAACAGAGCGAGGTATTTACCAATGGAAATGATAAAGCAGAGCTGTGAGCAGTTTCTGGCAGAATTGGCCAGCAAAGCGCCCACGCCGGGCGGCGGCGGCACAGCGGCACTGGTGGGTGCCGCCGGTGTAGCACTGGGCAGCATGGTGGGCAGCCTGACCATCGGCAAAAAGAAATATGCCGCTGTGGAAGCGGACATTCAGGCCCTGAATGCCCGGGCTGAAGTCCTGCGCAAAGAGCTGGAAGCTCTGGTGCAGGCCGACGCGGAGGCCTTTGCGCCGCTGGCCGCAGCCTATGGCCTGCCGAAGGACACGCCGGAACAGGCCGCACACAAAGCCGCCGTGCTGGAAAGCGCACTGGACGCCGCCTGTGCGGTGCCGCTGCAGATCATGGAAAAATGCGCCGAGGGCATTGTGCTGGTAGAAGAATACGCCGCCAAGGGCAGCGTGCTGGCCGTCTCGGACGCAGGCTGTGCAGCCGCTCTGTGCAAGGCAGCCTTGCAGGCCGCAAGCCTGAATGTGTTCATCAACACAAAGCTGATGACAGACCGTGCGCATGCTGCGGAACTGGACGCAAAAGCGGATAAATTGCTGGGTGAATTTGTACCGAAAGCAGATGCCGTGTTTGCATCGGTGACGGAGAAATTACGGATGCGGTGACCTACGGTCGAAGGCGGGAAGCTTTCTCCGCGAACAGCCCGGGACTCCAGTCCCGCCCCAA
>ERZ1035025.1703-NODE-1703-length-10393-cov-34.093151_pt1 | contig 10393 bp, 11 predicted proteins | sample MGYA00520619_ERZ1035025 | MGnify/ENA primary metagenome ERZ1035025 (study PRJEB33766, sample SAMN09781742) | gut metagenome | biome: gut microbiome | host: Homo sapiens | place: Madagascar | study: EMG produced TPA metagenomics assembly of the PRJNA485056 data...
CACGGTCAACGCCAAATTTTTTTCAAAAAAAATTCACGTTTACCGTGGAAAATCAAAGATTTTTTGTCGTTTGAAACAATCAAAAAAACCGCCTTGTTAGGCGGTTTTAAAAAATCAAATTGTTTTCAAAAAATTATTTGGATTTTTTGCTCGGTGCCAAGGCTTTGCTTGTGGCAGTGCCGGCGTTTTTAATGCTTGCTTCTGTGATGTCGCTAAATTGCTTGGCAATGTTGGACATATTGCCAAAAGCTTGGTTAGAAGCATTCAAAAAGGATTGTAAAGTAGCCGCAAAAACTTCGCCGCCCACCGGCGCGCTGGTTTTCACTTTTTCTACCGTGTCCGTTGCCTTTTGGGCAAAGCTGGAATACTGCGATTCCACAACGCTGGTTACTTCACGTTGAATGTCGCTTGCCAAGTCATACAAACTTCTGGAATATTCCATCCATTTGTTCAAAGACGGTTGTGCCAAAGCGGAATTGATTTGTGTCAATTCGTTGGCATCTTTGGCGCTTAACGCTTGTTGCGTGTTGGCGACGCTTGAAGCAAAAAAATCGCGCGTTGCCGCCATATTCAAAGCGGTTAAGCGTTCAACACCGTTGAAAGCCGTGCGAATTAAAGCCATCAAAACTTCTGTGTTGGCGCGTTGCGCCGCCACAATTTGCTCAAAGTTGTTTTCCATAATTGTCCCCTTGCGTGTGATTGTCACAAAAAGATAGTATCACTTTGTGCCAAAAAAAGCGCGATAAGTCTTAAAAAAAACCCCGAGCATTTCAGCAGGGGGTTCATTTCAAAATATACCGACTTATTTTTTCTTGGAAGAAGAAGTCGTAGAGCCAGCAGCGGCACCAGTTGCTTTCACCGCGGCGTTGGTGGCAGCGGTTACATTGGCTTCGGCAATTTCAGCCACTTGTTTGGCGGCTTTGTTCATATTGTCAAAAGCGGAGTTGGCAGCGGCAATGGCGCTTTTCACAGCGGCAACCGCCACATCAGAGCCAGCAGGAGCAGAAGATGCGGCGCTATCCAACAAGGAACTTACGGTTTTTTGAAAATCACCAAATTGGGATTCCACCATTTTGGACAATTCTTCTTGGGTTTGTGCGGTGATTTCATAAACAGAGCGGCTATAAGCAACAGCTTTTTCCACATGGGGTTGCACTTGGGCGGCGGCAATGCTGGCAGCTTCTTGTGCGTCTTTGGCAGAAGCCAAAGCACGTGCATTGGAAACAGAATCTTCAATCACAGAACGCGCGGCGTTTAAATTTAAAGCGGCAATGCGTTCGGCAGAAGCCAAAGCGGTGTTTGCCAAAGAAAGTAAAGAATCAACCGTTGCTTTGTTGGCAGCGGCGAATTGTTCAGGGGTTTTGAACATAAAAAAGCTCCTCAGTTTGGTTTTGAAAAAACGGATCGTTGTGAACTTTGCATTCAAAAAAATAACGCAAGTCCTTGCGAGTTTTGCGTTTTTTGGTGCTTTTTTTGCAGTGCAATAATTCAAGCGGAATTATTGTCGTTTGCACTTGAAACGTCAAGCGTTTTTTTTGGAGGCTTTTTAGAATTTTATAACTTTAATTTTTTTTAAGAAAATCGCCAAAAGCCATTTTTTCCACGGTAAACAAGTGATTTTTTTCAAAAAAGTTTGTGGTTGACCGTGGAAAATCGCTTGGAAAATCGTAAAATGCGCCTTTTTTAAGATAAAGCAAAAAAAGGATTTTTATGTTGCCCTCGCTTGTTTGCCCGGCGGGAAGCCTGCCAGCCTTAAAAGCCGCTGTGGATAACGGCGCAAATGAAGTTTATTTGGGTTTTAAAAATAACACCAACGCACGCAATTTTGCGGGATTAAATTTTAAAGACGATGCCATTGAAAAAGGCATTGCTTATGCGCATGAGCGCCATGTTAAGGTTTTAACGGCAATTAATACCTTTCCGCAAGCGGGCTTGGTTCAAAATTGGCACAATGCTGTGGATAAAGCCATTGACTTGGGCGTGGATGCCTTGATTTTGGCGGATTTGGGTCTGCTTTCTTATGCGCGCAAAAAATACGACAAAGCGCGCCTACATTTTTCTGTTCAAGGTTCGGCAACCAATTACGAAGCCATCAATTTTTGTCAAAAAGAGTTTGGCATTTCGCGCGCCGTTTTGCCGCGCGTTTTAACCTTAAACCAAATTGCGCAGGTGATTGAAAAAACCACCGTTGGCATTGAAGTTTTTGGTTTTGGCGGTTTGTGCGTGATGAATGAAGGGCGTTGTTGGTTATCCAGTTACGCCACGGGTGAATCGCCAAACACCGTTGGCGCTTGCTCGCCTGCCAAGTTTGTGGAATGGCGGCAAAAGGATGAAGTGATGGAAACGCGTTTGAATCACATTTTGATTGACCGCTTTAATAATGACGAATCAGCAGGTTACCCTACGCTTTGCAAAGGGCGCTTTGAAGTCAAAGGCGAGACTTATTACGCGCTGGAAGAACCAACAAGTTTGAACGTTTTGGAAATTTTGCCCGAATTGCAAAAAATTGGTGTTTGCGCCATCAAAATTGAAGGGCGGCAACGCTCACCCGCTTATGTGGCGCAGGTGACCAAGGTGATGCGCGCCGCCATTGACGCTTTGCAAAATCCAAACTTTGCCGTGCAATCCGCTTGGCAAGCGGATTTGGCAAATATATCTGAGGGCAATCAAGCAACTTTGGGTGCTTACAACCGCCCGTGGCGTTAGTTTTTTGAAAAAAAATTTAGGTTTACCGTGGAAAATCATCTCAAAATTAGTTTGGGGCCCTTGTTATTCTTTTGGCCAAAAGAAGAAATTCTCAATTTTTATGCCGAAATGGCGCAAATTGAAACAATTGATACTTTTTATATTGGCGAATCCGTTTGTGCACGCCGCCAGCAATTAAAGGTGAATGATTGGCTCGCACTGGCGCGCGATTTAAAAAGCGCCGGCAAGGACGTGGTTTTGTGCGCACAATCTTTATTAGAATCCGAATCGGATTTAAAAAACTTGCGCCGCTTGATTGAAGGCGCGGATTCTTTAATAGAAATCAATGATTTAGGCGCATTGAGTTTGATGAACGGCAGAGCTTTTGTGGCAGGCGCGCATTTGAATATTTATAACGAAGAGACGCTGCAAACTTTTGCGCAATACGGATTAAAGCGTTTTGTGCCGCCTTTGGAAGCCGATAAAAATCTCATTCAAAAACTCATTGATGCCAAGCCCTGCAATGTTGAAGCCGAGCTTTTTGTTTTTGGCAAATTGCCGCTTGCTTTTTCGGCGCGTTGCTTTACCGCGCGGCATTACGAATTGAACAAAGACGATTGCCAATTCAAATGCATGGAACACGAAGAAGGTTTAACCTTAAAAACGCGTGAAGGGCAGGATTTTTTGTGCATCAACGGCATTCAAACCATGAGCGCGCAAACTTATTGTTTGTTAGAACAAATGCCCAAAATCCTTACAATGGATGTTGCGCATATCCGCATTTCTCCTCAAAAACATTTTATGCCTGAAATTTTGCAGGCTTTTGATGCGGCGCGAAAAGGCGCGTTTTTAAAACCCGATGAAGCGTGGAGCCAGCACGGCTTTGTCAATGGCTATTGGCACGGCACGGCAGGAATTGTTAAAGAATAAAGGAATAAAAATGGCGTTATTTGACCGTTTTGTGGAATTTTTTAGCGAATCCCAGCGCATTAACGTGCCTGATTTTGAATTGCCGAAGTTTGTGGCAAAAATCAACCAAAAATTGCCAGATTATCCGCACGCTTTGATTCTTTGCACCGCCTTAAATTACGCCAAAAAACGCGGCATTTTGCCCGAAGAGGATTTGGAATTTTTACAAGGCAAAAGCTTTTGTGTGGCAATGATTGACGGCGGCACTTCGGCTTTTTTTACTTATGATTCAGCGCAACAAAAATTCAAACCCATCGCTCAACAAACGGCGGATGTTTATTTCAAAGCCAAACTTTCTGGCTTTTTGCAACTTTTATTGCGCCAAGAAGACCCCGACACCTTGTTTTTCAAGCGCCATTTGCAGTTGGAAGGCGACACAGAATTGGGTTTATTCATCAAAAATATGTTGGATGCGGTAGAAATTCCAAAAATTGTGCCGCCCGGATTTTCACATTAAAAAAAATTTGGCGTTTACCGTGGAAAAAATCTTCATCACTGGCGCAAACGGTTTTATCGGGCAGTTTTTGTTGCCGTATTTTCAAAATTTGGACAATTTTGCAATGCCAACAGCCTTGGCGCGCCAAGCGGTATCAAACTTTTCTACGGTTATTAAAGATTTAAACGCCATCACACCAGACGACTTAAAAGGCACAACAACCTTGATTCACGCTGCTGGCAAAGCGCACGCGCAGGAAGTGCCGTGGGCGATATTGCAGCGCGAAAATATTGACAACACCGCCAAACTTGCCGAATGCGCGGCTATTGCAGGCGTTCAGCATTTCATCTTTTTGAGTTCGGTGAAGGTTTATGGCGAAAAAACGCAAGATGGCGAAAAATGGCGTTTTGATTCGCCTTTGAATCCCTTGGACGACTTTGCCCGTTCCAAAATTTTGGCAGAAGAAAAATTGTTGGGTTTTCAAAATCAAATGCGCATTAGCATTTTGCGTTTACCTTTGTGTTACGCACGCCACCCCAAAGCCAACTTTGCCGCACTTTTAAAACTGGTGCAAAAAGGCGTGCCGTTGCCCTTTGCTTCATGGACGCACAACCGCCGCAGTTTTTTGTATTTGGGCAATTTGGCAGATTTTTTAAAACATTTGATTAAAACCAAACAAGAATCAGGCGTTTATTTGTTAAGCGATGATGAAGATTTATCCACCGCTGTTTTGGTTTCCAAACTCGGCAAAGCGGTTCATCGCCCTGTGCGCTTATTCACCTTTCCCACTGCTTTCACGCAAATGGCGGCAAGTTGGGCAGGGCAGGTCAAACGTATGAGTTTGTTATACGATTCTCAATCGCTTGATATTCATCAAACCAAACGTGTTTTTTCTTGGGTGCCGCCGTTTTCGGTTGATGCCGCTTTTGCTCAATCTTTTTCCATTCTTTAAAGAATGAAACGCATTTTTGATTTTTCGCTTGCTGTGTTGTTATCGGTTTTGTTTTTGCCGATTTTGCTTGTTGTGTGGTTGGCGGTAAAGGTAACTTCCAAAGGTCCCGCCATTCACTGGTCAAAGCGCATTGGGCAAAACAACACGGTATTTTTAATGCCCAAATTTCGCAGTATGAAAATCAACACGCCACAACTTGCCACGCATTTGATGACCAACCCCGATGCTTATTTAACCCCCATCGGTTCTTTTTTAAGAAAAACAAGCTTGGATGAATTGCCGCAGTTGTGGAGCATTTTGACTGGCAAAATGAGTTTTGTGGGGCCGCGCCCAGCTTTATTTAACCAAGATGATTTGGTCGCCTTGCGCACCCAATTTGGCATAGAAAAATTGCGCCCGGGGCTAACAGGTTGGGCGCAAATCAACGGCCGCGATGAATTAGCCATCCCCGACAAAGTGAAGTTAGAAGTGCAATACAAAGAACAACAATCCTTTTGGTTTGACTTAAAAATCATGTGGCTGACCGCTTGGCGCGTGTTGTTTGAAAAAGGGGTATCCCATTGATTTTAAACAAATTTTTGCTTTTGCCGCGCCGCCAAAAACAAATTGTTGCCCTTGTTATTGATGTGGCGTTGTTGTGGCTTGCTTTTTATTCTGCGCTTGTTTTGCGTTTTGAAAATCCATTGCCGCCAGTAAGTCCGTATTTTTGGCAACTTTTTTGTGCGCCTTTTGTATCTTTGCCATTTTTCATCAAATTAGGCTTATACCGCGCGGTTGTGCGGTATATGGAAGACAAGGTCGTGTTGGTTGTGGTTGTTGGCACATCGCTTGGCGTGGTTTGTTTGGCTGCTTTTTCCGCTTGGATGCACACACCAATTTCCCGTGGGGTTTTTATCATTTATTGGTTGTTGGCTATTGTTTATGTTGGTGCCACGCGATTTTTGGCGCGGGCTTATTTTTTGCGCGCCGAACGCGCTGAAATTCAAAAACGCATCGCCATTTTTGGCGCGGGCAGGGCTGGAATGCAGTTGGCTTATGCCTTGCGCGCTTCTCGCAAGGCAGCGCCTGTTGCGTTTTTTGATGAAAACGAATCTTTGCAAAAAATGGAAGTGGCAGCAATTCAAGTTTTTGCGCCGCAAAAAATAGTGGAGATTATTAAAACTAAAAAAATAGATGAAATTTGGGTTGCTATTCCATCGGCTTCCAAAGCGCGCCGCGCCAAAATTTTGGAGGAATTGTGCAAACTACCTTGCCGCGTGCGGGTGATGCCATCCGTTGCCGATATGGCAGAAGATTCAGGCATCAACGCCATTCGCGATGTGGAAATTGAAGATTTGTTGGGGCGGGAATCGGTGGTGCCAGACGAATCTTTATTAAAAGAACCGATTGAGGGCAAATCTGTGTTGGTCTCGGGCGCGGGCGGCTCCATTGGCTCGGAGTTGTGCCGACAAATTTTGGCAGAAAAACCCGCCGTTTTGGTGTTGGTGGAGCAAAATGAATTTGCGCTTTATGCCATTGAAAAAGAATTGCGCCAAAAGGCTGGCAGCGTTGAAGTGGTTGCCGTTTTGGGGTCGGTTTTAAACCAAGAACGCATGTCGGTGTTGATGCGTGCTTTTGCCGTGACTGTTGTCTACCACGCCGCCGCTTACAAACACGTGCCGCTTGTGGAACACAATCCTGTGGAAGGTTTGCACAATAATGTTATCGGCACTTTGCGCTTGGCAAGGGCGGCTCAAAAAGCCCAAGTTGCCGATTTTGTTTTGATTTCCACCGACAAAGCCGTTCGCCCAACCAACATTATGGGCGCTTCCAAACGCTTGGCAGAGTTGGTGTTGCAAGCGCTTGCCAAAACCGCCACCACGCGATTTTCTATGGTGCGTTTTGGCAATGTTTTGGGTTCTTCTGGTTCGGTTGTGCCTTTGTTTCGTGAACAAATTGCCAAGGGCGGACCTATCACTTTAACGCATCCCGATATCACGCGTTTTTTTATGACCATTCCTGAGGCCGTGCAACTGGTTATTCAAGCAGGCGCTATGAGCAGACGGCATAATGAAACGGGCGTGGTCTATGTTTTGGATATGGGCGAACCCATCAAAATTTACGATTTGGCACTCAAAATGTTGCATTTGAGCGGACTTTCTTTAAAAACAAAAGAAAATCCAAAAGGCGACATTGAAATCAAAATCATCGGTTTGCGCCCGGGTGAAAAATTGTTTGAAGAATTGTTAATTGGTGAAAACGTGCAAAAAACCGAACATCCATTGATTATGAAAGCCAGTGAATATGCTTTGGAATCTGAAGAATTGTTTCATAAAATCAATCAGATGGAAGAATACGCCCGCCAATTTTATTATGAAAAAATCATTGCGCTTTTGAGCCAAACCGTTCGCGAATACCAAACCACGCGCCACGATGATGCGCTTTTGCTTTGGCAAACCTTGCAACACGCCAAAAACAAATAACATTACAATGCTTTTTTTTAACTTTGAAAAGGACTTCAAATGCCAAACATTACTTTTGCCGGCAAGGCTTTGACTTTGGAAGGCACGCCACAAATCGTGGGCAACATTGCGCCCGACTTTACCTTGTTGGACAAAAATTTGAACAAAAAATCGCTCAAAGACTTCAAAGAAAAGGTGATTATCATCAGCGTGGTGCCGTCTTTGGATACGCCGGTGTGCGATGCGCAAACCCGCCGTTTTAATGAAGAAGCGGCAAAATTGCCGAATGTAAAAATTTTGACCATCTCTGCCGACTTGCCTTTTGCACAAGCGCGTTGGTGCGGCGCTGCGGGCATTACGGCAAATGAAACCTTATCTGACCATTTGAACACCAATTTTGGTTTAGCCTATGGCTTGTTGGTTAAAGAATTGCGGCTTTTAGCCCGCGCGGTTTTGGTTTTAAATGCCGAGCGGCGCATTGTTTATCAAGAAGTCGTGCCCGAGATGACTAATCCTGTCAATTTTGACGCCGCACTTGCTTGCGCCAAAAAGGCATTGGGATAGTTTTAATTTTTTTCCACGGTAAACCAAATATTTTTTTGAAAAAATAAAAGGTTTACCGTGGAATTGAATTATAAGTTTTGCCAAAGGCAAGCGTTTTCGGTTTTTTTTGCAATGGCATTTAGAATGGCTTCGTGCGCTTGAATTTCATCACTGTTTGCCAAAATAATTTTGGTTTTTTGAAATGCCTCAGCTGCCATTTCGTCTGGCATTTGGGCTTGTTGCGGCAAGGTTTTAGTGGCGCTCAGAGTTTCAAAACTAAAACTTTCTTGGCCGCGCGTTAGCGCCAAATAAACCTTTGCCAATAATTCGCTATCAATTAACGCGCCGTGCATTGTGCGGTTTTTGCGGTTGATTTTAAAATAATCGCAAAGGTGGTCAAGCGAATAACCTTTGCCCGGCAAGGTTTTTTTGGCAAGGGCGATGGAATCGGTGATTTTCTCTGCCACGCTCTCCAAACTCGGTTTGTTGGCGCGCGCCAATTCCATATTTAAAAATGAAACGTCAAAGGCAGCGTTGTGGATGATAAGTTCCGCACCGTTGATAAACTCCAAAAAATCATCAACCACCGTGGCAAATAGCGGTTCATTTTTTAAGCGTTCGGTTGTTAAACCGTGGATGCGCACCGATTCAGCAGGCACGTCGCGCTCGGGGTTCAAATAGCAGTGGAAAGTGTGTTCGGTAACGCGCCGATTTTGAATTTCCACCGCACCGATTTCAATAATGCGGTCGCCTTTATCTGGATAAAGTCCGGTGGTTTCTGTATCTAATGCAATTTGTCTCATTTTTTCAAAAAAATAAAAGGTTTACCGTGGATTTTTGCGGTTTGTTAGAACTCAATTGGCCACAGTCATCGTTTCAATCAAAAGCGAAGGCGTTGATTTTGCGCCTCGCACCAAAACGTCATTGCCTACTGCTGCGATGTTTAAAAACATATCTTGCAAATTGCCAGCGATGGTAATTTCTTCAACAGGGTGTTGGATTTCGCCGTTTTCCACCCAAAATCCGCACGCTCCGCGCGAATAATCGCCCGTGATTAAATTGACGCCTTGCCCCAATAATTCGGTGATGAGAACGCCTTTGTGCATTTTTTTGATAAGCGATTCAAAGGAATCATCGCCCGCATCAATTGCCAAATTATGCACGCCGCCGGCGTGCCCGGTTGGTTTTTCGTTTAATTTTCGGGCGCTGTAAGCAGATAAAAAATAAGATTGCAAAATGCCTTCATCCACAATTTTTTGCGTGCGCGTGGCAACACCTTCATCATCAAAGGATGAAGAGGACAAACGCTCCACCAAAAAAGGATTTTCAGAAATGCTAACAATCGGCGAAAAAATCCGCTCGCCTTTTTTGTTCAATAAAAAACTCGCCCCGCGATACAAATTGCCGCCAGATGCCGCACCTATAAAATGCGCGAGCAAACTTGCTGCCGCGCTGTTTTCAAACAAAACGGGGTAAGCATTGGTTATGATTTTTTTAGGATTCAAACGTTTTAAAGCACGCGCGGCGGCGGTTTTTCCTATTGATTCGACTTGTTGCAATTTATCCAAATTGCAATGCGAATCAAACCAAAAATCGCGTTGCATGGCGTTGTTTTCTTCGGCAATAACGGCGGCAGAGATGGAATAACGCGAATAAGGAAAACCCGCGCAAAAGTTATGCGTGTGGGCAGAAATAAAAAAACCTTGGGAAGTGGAAAAATTCGCGCCTTCTGAATTTATTATGCGTGAATCAATAGAAAAAGCCGCATCTTCTGCCGTTTTGGCATAAGCAATGGCTGAATCCATCGGCAAATCCACAGGATGATTTTGTTTTAAATCGGGAAAATCGCGGCAAATAAATTCTGCATCAGGCAAACCCGCGCAATCGTCATCCGCGCCGAATTTGGCAATGGCAAGGGCGGCATCCACGCTTTCTTTTAAGGTGGGCTGGGTCAAAATGCTGCACGTGGCGGCGGCGCGTTTTTTGCCTAAAAAAACGGCAACGCTGGCGGATTGTTCCTGCGCGTATTCCAAGTTTTCAACATTGCCACAACGCACGCTTGCGGACTGCCCGATGGAAACCGACAAATCCACTGCGGCATCTGATGCGCCTTTTGTTTTGGCATAAGCCAAAATGTCGTTTGCCAAACTTTTTAAATCGTCCAAAGAAAGCATAAAATTTTGCTTTAAAAAAAGCCGTTATCATAGCGGAAATAAACGCTGCCCGCCTTGCCAAAAACTTGTTGTGAAAGTTGTTGTGCATTGTTCGCCTAGTCGGCGGCATCTGCGCAAAAAACACACATAAAAAAACATTTTTCCACGGTCAACCTTTTATTTTTTCAAAAAAATATTTTGTTCACCGTGGATT
>ERZ1035025.1704-NODE-1704-length-10392-cov-5.407468_pt1 | contig 10392 bp, 7 predicted proteins | sample MGYA00520619_ERZ1035025 | MGnify/ENA primary metagenome ERZ1035025 (study PRJEB33766, sample SAMN09781742) | gut metagenome | biome: gut microbiome | host: Homo sapiens | place: Madagascar | study: EMG produced TPA metagenomics assembly of the PRJNA485056 data...
GCCGCCGCTTGTGCTTCGATCAGCACGATCCCAAGCCCCTCATACCGCGAGGGCAGAACAAAGGCATCCATGGCCTGATAAAACTTTGCGGGATCGCTCTGTCGGCCCAGAAAGCGGACATTCTCCTGCAGCCCCAGCGCCTCCGCTTTCCGGCGGGCAGCGGCCTCGTTTTCCCCTTCTCCGATCAGCAGTAAAACGGCATCCGGCCGTTGTTTGCAGACCTCCGCCATTACATCCAGCAGAAATTCGTGATTTTTGGCATAGCAGAACCGCCCGACATGGCCCAGCACCAGTTCATCCCCCAGGCCAAGCTCCTGCCGGACGGCTTTCCGTTGGGCGGCATCATAAGTAAAGCGGCCGAGCTCAATGGCATTGTTGAACACCCGGAAAGGCTTTTCACCATAAAGCCAGCTGCCTGCCGTTCTGGAGCAGGCACAGAGCCGGGTGGGATACACTGCGGCAAAGGGACGGAGCAGGTACTTCATCACATTTTTTGCCCCTTCTCCCCTGCCCACCGTAGAATGGTTATGCGCGATCCGGTTGGGCACCCCTGCACGCTTTGCCCCCCAGAGGGAAAGCACGCTCAGGGTGTTCATGTGGGAGTGAACGATCTGGTATCCGTTCTGACGGAACAGCCGCCCGATCTCCCGTTCATACTGCGGCAGGTGGGTATATTTTGGCACCACATACACCCGGCCGCCCAGCCGTTCGATCTCTTCTCGCTGGGGCAGAGTCGAGCCTTCCAGCGCGAAAAAATCAAACTGAACTCTGGAACGGTCCATGTGGCGGTAGTAGTTCATCACCACCATCTCCACACCGCCGTAGTTCATATCCGTCATCATCTGGGCCACACGGATGGGCTGTGCATTCTGCTCCATGGTCATACCAGCTCCTTGCGGTCACAATCCTCGAACCAGTCCCGGAAGCTCTCCTCCAGCGTATAGTGGAACTTGTAATCAGTGGCGGCCAGCTTTCTGCCGCAGACATTGGTGGATACCATCAGTTTCCGGACACGGGCGGGATGGATGCCCACCTTTTTGCCCCCGATGGGTCCCAGAATGCCCGCCGCAAACAGCAGCAGTCCGGCGGGCACCAAGGGCACATGGCGGTGCAGGCCGGTCGCCTTCTGCATTGTATCGCAGATTTCTTCAATGGTATAGGCCGGCTCGTAGGTACAGTTATAGATCTCTGCTCCGGGGAAGGAATGATCCAGCATCCGATACTTGAAGAAGCGCACCAGCTCCTTGACATAGATGCACGCCTTGATGGTGTCCTTCCGGCCGGCATAAAAAAAGTAGCCCTTCTTCTGCCCCCTGTACAGGCGGGTCATGTTGCCGTGCTCCCCTTTGCCATAAACGATGCCTGGCCGCACGATGGTCAGCTCCCGGGCCGGATCACGGGCCTGCCAGATCTGGTGGATCTTTTCTGCCACCAGCTTGCTGATCCCATACGGCGTGTTGGGCATCGGCAGAGTTTCCTCCGTCTTAAGTTCCTCAGACGCGCCATAGGGTGCAATGGAGCTGGTGAACAGGATCTTCCGGATGCCGTATTTTTCCGCAAATGCGGTCACATTTTCCGCGCCCCGGATATTTGTTTCAAAATAGGCTTCTTCCGGGTGGCCGGGGGTGCGGTGGACCGCTGCCAGATCAAAGATCACGTCCTCCGGAGTCGGAACGAACTCAAAATCGATGGGCTTGCGCACATCCAGCCGGATATACTGCACCCCATCGTTCTTTTCCACAATGCCCGGCACCACGCCCTCTTCCCCGGGCATCACAAGATCCAGGTCGTAGATCACGTCGCCGGGTCTGACGCACTCCTTCAGCAGCAAATGAATGAGATGGGTGCCGATAAAACCAGATCCACCAAAAAGAATATAATTCATTTTGCCCCTTTCCGGTCAAACACAACGCCCACCGTCCTGAACAGCAGGTAGATATCCATCCAGATGGACCAGTTGTCGATGTACTGGACATCCAGCTTGACCACTTCTTCAAAATCATCAATATCGCTGCGGCCGCTTACCTGCCACAGGCCGGTAATTCCCGGCTTCATGGAAAGGCGGCGCTTGTGATGGCTCTCGTACTGCCGGTACTCATCCAGCGTGGGCGGACGGGTACCCACCAGGCTCATGGAGCCCCGCACAACGTCAAAAAACTGCGGCAACTCATCGATGCTGGTGCGCCGGATGAAGCGGCCCACCCGGGTGATCCGGGGGTCATCCTCCATCTTGAACATCAGGCCGTTCATTTCGTTCTGGGCCATCAGCTCCTTTTTGCGTGCTTCCGCATCCACATACATGCTGCGCAGCTTGTGGATGTAGAACACACGTCCATTCCGGCCCACCCGGCGCTGCTTGAAGATCAGCGGGCCGGGGCTTTCCAGCTTGAGCGGGATGGCCACCAACGCAATGATGGGGATACTGATGATGCACCCCACGATACCGCCTACGATATCCATGGTCCGTTTCAGCACCTGATCCCGCAGCTTGAGTTCCACCGTGCCCATCGTCACAACATTGCCGCCCGCACAGCGGCTCAGTTCCCGGCTGATGCGCACCGCACTGGTCTCATCGCAGCAGGCTTTTTCGATCCGATCCAGCACCGGCAGACGGAAATGGACCGTCAGACCCATGCTCTCCATCTCCTCGAGATAGGGCAGCATGTACTCCTCACTCTCCTGCGCCACATCCAGATACACTTCATCCAGCGCTGCCTGCCGCAGCCAGTCCATGAAATTATCGAAGTTCGCCTCGATCTTCACCCCATCGATCTCAGTGTGAAGCTGCTCCGGGGCGACATCTAAAATGGCAAAACCGGTCACGCGCTTGGACCAGTCCTTTTTCAGCTCTTCCAGAATGGGGCTTGCGTTCTCCTGCGTAGTCACCACCCCCACAAGGCTCTGAATCCCCTTGGTATAACGGGAGCGCACCAGCATCTTTTTGAGGACAGCATGAGCGCCCGTCATCACAAAGACATCGATGACGGGCACAAACACCAGAAAATAGCGGGAGTGCAGCATGGGAGCCTTGGTCAGTGCCAGACAGGCCGCATCAATGAGAGTCAGCAAAAAATTGAACCGCACCGCAATTTCAACTTCACGAATCGGCGTGCGGTTCACGATATTTTCGCTCTGATCAAATGTAAAAAAAGTCAGAATATAGGCCAGCAGCAATAAAAAACAGGCTTCTACCAGATCGTCCAGCTGGAAGTCCCCCATCTTGTGCAGGACTCCTGCAGTCAGCCCCCACGCCAACCCGATGCTGAGAGCCAGAGAGAGCAAGTCGGTCAGAAACAAGTATCCATATTGTAGTTTTTCACGTTTTGTAATCATACTGTCCCGTTATCTCCATTCATTTTTTACCATTTTATCATATCGGGAGAAGGGTTGCAATAGATGGAGATGGAATGTGGGGATGCTTTTGTTGGCACACTGCAAATGTGTTGTACCATTTTACAAAAGCGCCTTATCGCACCCAAAACAGTCAGCAAAAAACGCCCTTTCTCTCGCATCACACAAGAGAAAGGGCGCAGTCAAGCTTTATTCAGCTCAGGAGAAACTCCGATCAGCAGTTCTCAGCGAAGTACTTAATGGTACGGACCATCTGAGAGGTGTAGGAGTTCTCGTTGTCGTACCAGGACACGACCTGAACCTGATAGGTGTCGTCGCAGCTACGCTGAATTTTTGCACTTTTCAAAGTAGTTCTTCACAGTTTCGTAACAACAGTTACAGTACCAGAACATACCGTTATCGTACCAAAACCGGTTTGTTCGTACTGCGATTATATCATGTTTCAGCGTCATTTGCAAGGATTTGATTCGTTTCGCTTCTGACCTGCATTTTTCAGATTTCAGCGTATATTTTACGACATTCCACGGTTCGAGCGCCTGAGGCCTAGGGCTTCCGCCGGGGCAGCAGCTCTCCCAAGCACTCACCTCAGAAGCTCTATGACAGCTAGATTGACAACATGTTCCTGCTGATTAATTGAAATTTCTCCGGACGTGATTTTGAGCCATGGTGTGGGAAATATAGCCGTTTGTGTTCGATATGGAGCAATTTCACTTCCTTCGAACCACGATAATTGTCAAAGTAGTTGTCAGTAAAATATATTTTACTTGCAGGTCATCAGATATCGTTCTGTACCTGACGTGAGGGTTCCTTCCTTCACAACATTTACTGCGTAAGAAATCTGCCAAGAGCAAAATGCTCCTGGCAGCAAAAATTTTTATCTTACTTCATTTGTAAGTTACAATCTTGACTTTCTTCTCCCTGTTTTCAAAAGCCTCTGTAGCAGCTCACGCTCTGCCGGATCAGCTGCAAACAAAAACATTACTGCGCCGTACACTATGGTATAGAGGAGAATGCCGAGGCCCAATTGTATTACAGATACCGGATCATGCCAAATCATTTCCTTGATGAAACATGCAACCCCGGTGAGAAGCACTGCCAAACTTATGATGCCAATTGTAGTTTTCCAGAACTTTATCATGTTCAGGCCGACTCTTTTCTGAAAAAACCAGTTCATTATCAATCCACTGGTCAGGAACATCGAAATTCCTGTGGAAAGTGCCGCACCGGTGATTCCGATCCTGCGTGCGAATAACACTGTTGTTATAATGTTCAGTAGTGCACTTAGCAGGTAAATCTTCGCGCGAAAACCATACTGCCCTGTGACCTGCAGGATGCTCAATCCAAGATGCTGCGCCAGGTCAACAGAGAACGGCAGCATTACAATGATTGCAACCCAATAGGCTGCCTCATAGCCTTCGCCGACCCATACAAGCAGAAATTCACGACCAAAAATGATAAAGCCGGACAAAACCAGCAGAATCACAAAAAATGTAGCCCGTCCAACCCGAATAAACAAATCTGAGATCCGCTGCAATCCATTTTCTTCCTGATACAATAGACTAACTCTTGGAGAAAACAGTCCTGCAACTTGCGTACCAAATTGCATATATACCATGTAAATCTGTGCACCAACAGAATAGACCGCAACAACTGCGGTGCTGAACATTTTGCCCAGAATGACCTGATCTGTTTTCCAAAAGATCTGATCCGCGATACATCCGATCAGGATGGCCGAAGACAAGGTCAAAATTTCTTTTGCCACCTTTGAATTCGGTTTCAGCGTCGAAATCCGGATTTCTAACCTGCACTGAACATACCACCAGCGAAACAGGATGTTGACCAAATTCAAACCTGCAATGACCGCAGTCACAGACATTGCATAAGGGATCCTCATCACGCAAAGAATCACAAGTAGCGGTTGAACCATCTGAAGCAAGATCCCGGAAATTTTCAAAAACACAAAGCGTTCCTGCCCTGTGATCACTGTCAGATAGACCGAGCCCAACAAAGTTGCGACCATATTGCAGAACAGCATCCCAAGGATGATGGTGCTCTCCTGGAGTTCTGCCCCCGTAAAGGAACTGGCATAAAAAGCCCGGAAGCCTAAAATCACAACAACTCCAAGCCCTGCCATTCCGGCTGCCATCAGCCGATAGATGCTGCGTGCTGTGGAAAGCGTCTCATCTGCCAGCTGTTTATCCTGTCTTCCAAGTGCATTGCAGTAATTGCGCAGGACTCCTGCAGACATGCAGGTTTCAAATACAGTGACATACGAGAAAAAGGAGCCGACGATCTGATAAAGACCGTATTCACTTTGGCCGAGGTAGTGCAATAAAATCGGGACATAGATAATGTTAACCAGAACATTCAAGAAAACCTGAATATAGGATAAAACAACACCAGATCTAAGTTCGCTTCTTCTTTTCATACTATCTTCTTACTTTTTCTTTTAGAATCACTACTATCGTCAAACACCAAATTATCGCTAGGCTAACATCTATTTTTTGAGCTGTTTCTTTACAATTCAATCCTTTTCTTTTCGATAGTTTTATATATGCACATAAATATCGCAATTTTTCCAAGCCACTATATGCCTTCGCTCTTTGTTTTGCAACATATGTATAGCCTTCAAAGTTTTTCACCTCTAAATCAGCACTATTCACCTTTGCCGTAAGTCCATCATTCAAATATTCACACACCGTTAATGGCTCATTGTACCATCGAACTTTATAACCTTCAAGCGCTATTTTATCCCAAACTGCACACTCACTTAGAAATCGTTCCCCCTCAAACACAGGAAAAGGATATTTTTTCAGAATATTTGTACGGTAAACTTCTGCCTTGTCTCCTAAGAGACCATATTTTCTGCGCTCTGTATTTTTACAATCCAGATATTCACCACTAAACTTTACGTTCCCGCCAATTGTACAACGATTTGAATAACACCTAGTTCCAGAAACACCTGCGATTTCTTTTGGGAGATCTACACTTGTCCATTTGTTAATTTTTTCGATTGCGTCCGTTAATAGATGGTCATCACTATCTACAATAAAAAACCACTCACCTCTTGCTAAAGTAACCCCATAGTTTATTGCTGTATGCTTTCCACCATTTGACTGTTTCTGATAATTTATTATAAAATCCTTAGCTTCTTCCTGCCACGAACAAACCAGTTTCTCCGTATCATCTGATGAGCCATCGTCCACAATGATCCATTCAAAATCATTGCAGGTCTGCCGTTTGAGCGATTGATACAAAACCGGCAGAATATACGCACGATTATATGCTGGTGTAAATACTGAAATCACTTTTGTCCCCCCTTTATCCTTTCGATAATCGCCATCATCATTCCGTTCTTACCGTTTATCTCAATCTTATTTGCCAACCGTAGGGGAATGCAAACAAACAACGCTAGTTTGTCTCCAAATTTTTCTCCAAAGATCAAACAAAATTTTTGGCGTACTCGAAGGATCTTCTTTTCTTTTTCTGAAAACCATGATGCACTATAATGATGTATCGTACAGGTATTTAGCGTAACTTTCAATTCTCCGGTTATGTTACTCATTGGGCAAAAATACTCTGGCGGATAAATTGTAATGCCCTCTACCGTTTGAATTTCTCTATCCGGTTTCCATCCGTGTTGCATCAAAATCTGTGTCGTATAAGTCACAATTGTTGTCGTATCAATTGTACTATCCTGATTTCGGAAATGTCGTTTTTCATAGAAATCAAGCATTTCTTTGTATATGTCCATTCCTGGATTAGCAGCCATGCCTAATCCGGGTGCTACAGTATACAGAGTTTCGCAGCCTAAAAAAGCCCCCTGTTTTATAATTTCATTCAACGGTTTAATAATTTCGACATCAGTATCAAAATAAATACCACCCTTGTGATACAAAATCCAGAATCTTGCATAATCACTTACAAATGCCCATTTTTTCGCTTCGTAGGCTTCCCGGACATAATCGCAGCAGTTCAGGTCGAAGTTGCTTTCATTCCACTCTTTGATTTCGTAATCCGGACAATATTTTTTCCAGGATGCAATACACTTTTGTGCCAATTCCGGTAACGGGTTACCGCCAAACCAGCAGTAGTGAATAATTTTGGGAATCATCTTCTTCTCCTTCTCACCTTTCATTTCCAAAATTGATACGGTACCACCGCAATTGAATCTCGCATCAGATACAGTATAAAATATACCGCAAAAAACAGTATCACATAACAATTGATGGAAGTTAATTTTCTATAGCTTTTTCGCAGAAGCTTATCAAGCATCAAGATCATCATTCCCTCCCAAAAGAGATTTATCCGTCCAAGGGTACTACTGATAATGCTTAAGGCTGAAAACGCGATTGATAGTGTTAAAACACTTCCCACGAGTACATTTTCTTTTTTAGAAAGCTTTTTCCAATTATTCCAATAAGCCAAATAAAAAAACATGTATAGAACAACAAGCAAAAAACCACTTCTATAATTTTCAAAAATACCCATTACATAGTTTCCACCATAGAGGTCTTGATACTTCTCCATAGAATGCCTTAAAATCAATGGGTAAACCCTTGAGAACAAAAGTAGGATTGTCATCATACCTGCAATTCCGTACTTTAGAAAAAAGGCAGGTGATGTTGCTTTTCTGTAATCAAAGTACAGCATCATTATGGGGAGTGCCCCCAAAACTATCACTGTTGGATGAAATCCAATAGCAATTATCATTCCGACAATGTATCCTATAGGAACTGACCGAAAATAATATTTAGACCCTACTAGTCGCGTAAGAGATGGAAAACAGAAGTGTTTTTCAAGGTTTGCATAAGCAATTAATGCAACTGCAACCGCAAGACTTTGACGAATAATACAAAACGACTGAATATAGAAGCCTGTCATATAATAAAGTGATAAAGTCAATATCTTATCACAATGATTAACCTTAAAAGCGATAATTAAAAGCGTTGAAAAGAGAATCGAAGTAACAACAAGAAAGCCTCGTTCATTTAATCCAATGATATTTAACAATTTGCAGAAAACCGCAAAAGAGTATTCTGAGTTTCTTAAAATTTCATTCCACGAACATTCTCCATGACCTTGATATTCAAGGAAATAATTAGCCGTGTCGGCTCCAACAGTCTTGGCTCTAAAAATCGCAAGTACCAGTAAAAAGAACGAAGCGATTCCGTACTTCATTCTACCATTACGTCTTCCAAATAGGAATAATATCAAAACAATTTCTATAAGTATATATATTAACATTTTAGATGGAATTATTTCAAACTTTCTCTATATACAGTTTCTACTTGTTTATAATATTTCTCAACATTTAACAGATTTTTTGATTTTAAAAGAATCCTATGGTGCATCTCTTTATACAATGCTTCATCCGATAGTATTTGATTACACTTTTCTGCCAACATATCATCAATATCACTCAAAAAACCGGTTTTTCCATCATCTATCAGCTCTTTCAAACCATCCGTTGGTGTACTGACAATAGGGAGGCCTAGTGCAGTTGCCTCCAATGCACACATCGGAAGGCCTTCCCAACGAGATGTCATAATCATAACCTTCGCGCTCTGCATTATTTTGTAGGGATTGCTGCTGTAGCCAAGAAGGGAAATATTATTTTCAAGCTGTAAATTATTTATGAGCAATTGCACTTCATTTTCCATTTCACCTGTTCCAATAATGGCAATCTTAGCATTTCCATTATTTTTACAGACAGTCGAAAGAACCTTTACTAATCGCTGTGGATTTTTCGGATAGGTCAGGCGTCCGACATACACAATATCATAATCATAATTATGACAATCGGTTTTTGCCTTAGCTTGTATTTTTTTTGCATCTACTATATTATACAGAATACTGCTTTTCCCCATGATAACATCTTGGAAAACATATCCATCAAATGCGGCCTTTGAAACCCAAAAGATATGTTTTGCTTTTCGTGCTGCAATCTTATAAAGAAATGATTTCACACTTATCCGTTGAGATTCAAAGCTGTTGTTATGTATATGAGAAATCAGCGGAATTTTGTTACAAGTCAACGCAGCAAAAAAACTTGCTTTCATATCATGCGCATGAATAATATCAGGCTCTACTTCACGAATAATTCTTCGAATTTCAGTTATAGATACTTCCGCGACAGGTGCGAAAGTGATATTTCTTTCTTTTAATGCCTGCCTAATTTGACCATCAGGACTGCAATAGAACATTTCATATGTTTCGTTGTCAGAAAACATCTGGATAATTTGACACGCTACATTTTCTGCACCCGAGTAGATATTACTGCATAGCAAATGTAAAACACGCGTTTTTTTATATGCCATTTCATTTTCTCCCTGTTAGAATTTCATCATACATCCGCTTCATATGCCTACTGACATTTCCAATATCAAATTGCTTAATTTTCTCTTTATTTTGCGAACATTCTCCTTCTACTTGCACACCATTCGCCGCATCTTTCAGCAACTGGCAAAGTGTACTTTCATCCGCAGGTTCAAACAAATATCGACTTTCTTCCAAAAGATCTACATTTCCACGAATACGGCTGGCAATGCACGGCAATCCAGCAGCCATTGCTTCCATCAAAGCAACTGGCAATCCCTCCTGCTTCGATGGAAATACAAACGCATCCGAGCACTTCAACAGTTCATAAATATCCCGGCGAAATCCTAATAGATGAACCTTATCTGCAATTTTCAACTCCTGTATCCGCTGCTCAAGATGCTCTTTTTCTCTTCCGCTTCCACAGATCAGAAGTTGTGTATTCGTCACATTTGCATTAGAAAAAGCTTGAATCAAGAGTTCCTGATTTTTTCGTGGTATCAGCTCTCCTACCGTAATAAACACAAACGCATCCTGCGGAATCCCCAGTTCCGCACGCTTTGTTGCCCGGTCAACCTGCACAGAAGAAATCTTCTTCACATCCACACCAATACCGGGCACATAATATGCTTTTCCACGCAAAGGAAACTTCTGCGCTGCCGCAAAATCTTCCCGATTGATGGTGATCTGTGCATCCGTATAGCGGGCCAAGAAAGTTTCTGC
>ERZ1035025.1709-NODE-1709-length-10364-cov-3.856436_pt1 | contig 10364 bp, 10 predicted proteins | sample MGYA00520619_ERZ1035025 | MGnify/ENA primary metagenome ERZ1035025 (study PRJEB33766, sample SAMN09781742) | gut metagenome | biome: gut microbiome | host: Homo sapiens | place: Madagascar | study: EMG produced TPA metagenomics assembly of the PRJNA485056 data...
TATTTGCGATGGTAGCTCTTTGGTAGACACTTAAGTTTTTAACGCCTTCTCCGGTATACTCAAATACTTTTCCAACTCCGCCTTTTACACTTAATAATTCTAACAATTTTAAAATAATATCTTTACTTGAAACACCATGTGCTAAAGTACCCGTTAATTTTACTTCGACTACTTTAGGACATGTTAAACGGTAACCAATTCCTGCCATAGCTTTGGCAACGTCCAATCCTCCAGCACCAATGGCGATACATCCCATAGCGGAAGATGTTGGTGTGTGTGAATCGGAACCAATCAATGTCTTTCCTGGTTTAGCAAAACGTTCTAGATGAACTTGGTGACAAATCCCATTTCCGGGTTTTGAAAAATAAATCCCATATTTACTAGCTACACTTTGAAGATAAGCATGGTCATCTGCATTCATAAATCCATTCTGTAATGTATTGTGATCCACATAGCTGACAGATAATTCTGTTTTTACTTTTTTAACGCCCATAGCTTCAAACTGCATATAAGCCATAGTTCCTGTGGCATCTTGTGTTAGAGTCTGATCCATTTTGATTTCAATAGGTTGCCCCGCTTCTAATTTCCCTTTTAATAAATGTTTTTCTAGAATCTTATACGTTAAATTTTGCATAGACAATATCCTCCGTTTGGAATTATAACAAAAAATGTAACAAAATGAAAGTTTATGTTATAATATGAAACATACGAAAGGAGGTTTCAGAAAGTGAAGACACTTAAAGAAATCTATCAAGCTAATGAAGAACTCAATTATATCGATTCTTCCTTATACTCTAGATATCGTGTAAAAGCTGGTCTTAGAAACGATAATGGTACGGGAGTTAAAGTGGGTCTGACTAAGATTTGTGATGTTATTGGATATAAATTTGTTCATGAAAAGAAATACAACATTGATGGACAACTCATTTACAGGGGATATCCCATCAATTATTTAGTGGATAAACAACCTAAAGATCATATTTTTGGATTTGAAGAAGTCGCATTCCTTTTGATTTTTGGCACATTACCAACAGAAGAACAGTTACAAGAATTTAAAGATTATTTATTGAACTTTAAAATGGGGCCTGTAGACTTACAGTATGAAACACCAAACATACTAAATGCACTTCAAATTGAAGTGTTGAAGTTATACGCAAAAGATCCAAGTGCTGATACAGATGACTTGGAAGAACGAATGATGAAAGGATTAAACATTCTAGCAAGTATTCCACTTTTCACATTTTCATATGCCCGCAACAAAGTCTTTAAATCCTATCCTTATCCCGACAAAAGCCTAGCTGAAAATATCTTATGTATGGCTAGAGGGAATGATCAATATACTTTCGAAGAGGCAAGAATCTTGGATACTTTATTAATGGTTCATGCCGATCATGGTGGAGGAAACAATTCAACCTTTGCCAATGTCGTAATATCGAGTACAGGAACAGATATCTATTCTTGTATTTCGGCTGCCATTGGTTCTTTAAAAGGACCTAAGCATGGAGGTGCCAACTGTAAAGTTACCAATATGTTTAAAGCTATCTTTCATGAGGTTGGATTTACAACGGATAAATTAACACTAAAAAAGATTGCGAATCGTTTGTTAGATAAAGACTTCTTTGATCATAGTGGATTAATTTATGGAATTGGACATGCGATTTATACGAAGAGTGATCCTCGTGCATTATTGATTCAGCAACAATGTGAAATGCTCGCAAAATCAAAAGGACAAGAAGATATCTACAATTGTATCCATGCATTTGAAAAAGTTGCCGTTGAAGTCATGAAAGAAAGAAAAGGCATCGATGTATGTGCCAATGTTGATTATTATTCCGGCTATGTTTATTCATTGCTGGGGATTGAAAACGACTTGTTTACACCACTATTCGCAATCAGTCGTACAGCCGGATGGGTTAGCCATCATTTAGAGAATCGTCAATCAAACCGAAAATTAATACGACCTGCCAATGTATATGTAGGAGAAATGGAGGAAAACAAATGACTACAATAACAGTTTTTAAAGGGGACGGGATTGGTCCTGAAATTACGGATGCGGTAATCAAAGTATTGAATGCTGCAGGAGCAGATTTAGAGTATGAATTCTTTAACGTAGGTGCAAAGGTATATGAAGAAACGAAAGAATATATTCCAGAAAAAGCGTTTGCATCTTACGAAAAGAATAAAATTCTATTGAAGTCTCCTATCACAACGCCAGTTGGTAAAGGTTTTCGTTCATTGAATGTCACTTTGAGAAACAAATATGACTTGTGGGCAAATATTCGTCCAGCTAAATCGAATCCTTGTATTCCTACTCGTTTTGAAAATGTAGATATCGTAACTTTTAGAGAAAACACCGAAGATCTATATGTAGGAAAAGAAGAACAGATTGATGAGAATACAGTATATGCATATAAAATCATCACAAAAAAAGCGAGCACAAGAATTATCAAGGCTGCTTTTGAATATTGTGTAAAACATAATCGCAAAAAATTAACTTGTGTACATAAAGCTAACATCTTAAAAATGAGTGATGGTTTATTCCTTCATATTTTTGAAGATATTGCCAAGGATTATCCTCAAATTGAAGCCAATTCTTTAATTGTAGATAACACTTGTATGCAGTTGGTTATGCATCCCGAACAATTTGATGTGATGGTCATGCCAAATCTTTATGGAGATATCGTTTCCGATTTAACGAGTGGATTAATTGGCGGTTTAGGATTACTTCCTAGCTGCAATAAAGGTGATGAATATGCGATGTATGAAGCTGTACATGGCAGTGCTCCAGATATTGCTGGTAAACACATTGCCAATCCAAGTGCTTTATTATTATCAGCTTGTATGATGTTAGATGATTTACATCAAGATGTGGTTTCTAGTAAAATCCGTAAAGCTTTAAATAAGGTGTTCGAAGAACATAGTGTATTAACACCAGATCTTGGTGGCAATGCTACAACTGAACAATTCACAGATGAAATCATCAAAAATTTATAAAAAAAGAAAAGACGATGGTTATTCATCGTCTTCATCTTCGTCAGCCAATAATGGTTGGCGATTTTTTAATGTTAAAATATATGTTCCATCTTTTGGATATGCACTTTTGTCTTTTTGATCACTCAAGATTTCCAATTCACATGGATATCCTTCGTTTTCAAGAATCTGTAAAAGATTATCCTTACCAATTTTTTTAGTAATTGTACGTCCACATGCACAGTTACCATATTGATCAAGGCATTGTTTAATCCACACAGGAATTTTTGAAGCTGCCATTGTATCCTCCTTGATTAAAAGTATTCGCAAGCTATATCATATGCAAAACACCTTTAAAAATCAAGTAGAATCCAACTTAACCTTCTAAAACTGCAATAATATTTGGATAATATGTAAAACGATCATCTACAAACTGTAAAGCTTGGTTTGCGATTTGTTTTGCCTTGTCTTTATCAACGCCTTCATAAATTGAAGCATAACGATAATAGATATAATCTTTGATTTGATTTTCTCTTAAGATATAAGCATAATCTGCATCACCTAATCCATAATCACCATGTAAGATATATAGATCAGCTACATCCATCATAATACGATTACTGTACTTGTTATGTAAGTCTTCTAATTGTGATAATACTGCGAAAATAAAGTGTTCATAGTAATCTACATCTTCATATTTCCATGTTTTCAAAACACTGTAAGCTAGATCCATGAATTCTTCAACAAACTTTTCTACATCAACGCCAACTTCTTCTTCTAATTTCTTTGAATCATGAATATCTTTGTGTTGTGCAATCATCAATACTTTACGCATTGTATCAAATTGATCTTTATATTCTTCTCCATCCGCAACAACATCTGTAAATTTATAATTCAATGCATGTGTAACATCTGCTTGTAAATCTTCAGGTTTTTGAGGTTTGATATCAGCTGTCTCAAATACTTTTGATACAAGTACTTCTACTAATCCCTCATCATAACCATCTTCTTCAAAGTTAAACTTACCAGTTAATTGATATTTGTTTACTAGATTTTCTGAAACAGATTTTACATCCGGATTTAAGATCAATTGTTGAATAATTGAATCGCGAGTTACATCCATTGACATAGCTTTTGCTAAATCTAGGCATGTATCTAATGATAACTTAGCATATTGTTCTTCTTTAGTCATTTTCTTAGTTGTAGCCTTTTTAGTTGTAGTTTTCTTAGTAGTTGTCTTTTTAGTAGAAGCTTTCTTTGTTGTAGCTGGTTTAGCAGCTGCTTTTTTAGCTGGAGTCTTCTTTTCTACAGTTGCTTTCTTTTTCTCTGCAGGTTTAGCTTCTTCTTTTTTTGCTGGAGTCTTTTTTTCTGCAGTTGCTTTTTTAGCAGGTGCTTTCTTTTCTTCTGCAGGTTTAGCTTCTTTTTTAGCTGGAGCCTTCTTTTCTGCAGCTACTTTTTTAGCAGGTGCTTTCTTTTCTTCTGCAGGTTTAGCTTCTTCTTTTTTAGCTGAAGCCTTCTTTTCTGAAGCTACTTTTTTAGCAGGTGCTTTCTTTTCTGCAACAGGTTTAGTTTCCACTTTTTTTTCTTCAACAGGTTTTACTGCTTTAGCTTCTTCTTTTTTATCAACTACTTTTTTATTTGTAACTTTTTTTGTTGTTTTTGTTGGCATACGGAACCTCCCTTAAACATGCTTTCTATAACGCTATTATATCACTGAATAGAAATAATCCAAAATTTGTATAGACAAAATAGCGTATTTGATGCATGTATTTTGTTTAATTTGGTGTATACTACAGAATATAGCATGCAAAAGGAGGAATCAACATGCAAACACCACCTGAATTTAGACCCAAAACATATGTCCCTGTTCGAAATAAAATTATAACCACTGTAGGTATAATCCTATTATCAGGTATCGTTGGATTTGGTGCTGGCTATGCCGGAAGCCATCTATCTAATAATGCCAATGTCACTATTCAGCAACAAACTAATAAATCCAATTCTGGAACCGTTCAAGTATCGGATGTTTCTGACATCGTAGAAAAATGTAAAGATAGTGTTGTCGAAATCACAACTGAATCTGTTTCAAGTGGAAATTCCATTTTTGGACAATACGTTTCACAAGGTGCCGGTAGTGGAGTCATCATCAGTAAAGATGGATATATTGTTACGAATAACCATGTAGTAAGTGGAGCAACAAGTTTAAAAGTGACAACTACAGATGGCACAGAATATGATGCGAGTGTTGTCGGTAAAGATTCACAGACAGATTTAGCCGTTATTAAAGTGGATGCGAACAACCTACAGGCTGCAACACTTGGTGATAGTGATATTTTACAAGTTGGAGATCCTGCCATTGCCATTGGAAATCCATTAGGAGAACTTGGTGGTACAGTTACAACAGGAATTATTTCTGCAACAGACAGACAAATCACAATTGATGATGAAACTATGACACTTCTACAAACAGATGCTGCCATCAATCCAGGAAACTCTGGCGGAGGATTGTTCAATGCTGACGGTAATCTAATTGGAATTGTTAACGCAAAGGAAAGTTCAACCGGAATTGAAGGATTAGGTTTTGCGATTCCAATCACACCTGCTCAAGACATTATCACAGAGCTTATGCAAAATGGAAGTGTCACTTCAAGACCTGCATTAAATGTTAGTTTATATGACTATACTTCAAACAATCAAAGTCAATATTCAAAATACGAAGATGGCTGCTACATCGTACAAATTGTTAAAAATGGAGCAGCTGATAAAGCAGGACTAAAGCAAAATGATCGTATTCTTAGTTTTGATGGTGAACAAATCCAATCAACAAGTGATGTAAAAAATGTTCTAAAAAAGCATAAAATTGGAGATACCGTTAAAATGGTCGTTGAAAGAGATTCTAAGAAGGTTACTGTAGAAATTACTCTACAAGCCCAAACCCAAACTAATTAAGCCAGTTACACACTGGCTTTTTAGTTGAAACTAACCTATAATAGTTGTGTACATATAAGAAGGAGAATGAAGTTTATGTCTGAAAAAATCAAAAAAAGAAAAATCATGCTTGTTGGTACAGGGTTTGTCGGTATGAGTTTTGCCTATTCAATGCTTTCAGAAAAAGGAATCGATGAACTTGTTTTAGTCGATGTCAATGAAGACAAGGCAAAAGGTGAACAAATGGACCTTAATGATGGTCTAGTATATGCAGATACGAAAATGAAAATCTCTGCTGGAACATATGCAGATGCAGCTGATACTAACATTGTTGTCTTAACAGCTGGTGCTGCTCAAAAGCCAGGTCAAACTCGTTTGGATTTAGTTAAAATCAACGCAAATATCACGAAAGGTGTATGCCAAGCCTTAAAAGAAAATAACTTTAATGGTATCTTAGTTGTTGCCAATAACCCAGTAGATATTATGACTTATGTAGCTTGGAAAGAAAGTGGATTACCTAAAAACCACGTTATTGGATCAGGTACTGTATTAGATACAGCTCGTCTACGTCACGCATTAAGCGAAAGATTAGGATTTGCAGACAGTAATATCCATGCATATATTATGGGTGAACATGGAGATTCTAGTTTCGTTCCTTGGATCCATTCATATATTGGATGTAAAAACTTACTTGAATACTTAGATGAAAATAATATTTCTTTAAGTGAACTACAAGAAATCTATATTGATGTTCGTGATAAAGCTTATAAAATCATCGAATTAAAACGCGCTACTTACTATGGAATTGGTTTAGCATTAAAACGTATCGTATCTTGTATCTTAAATAATGAACGTGCTATCTTACCAGTTAGTGCATATCAAAATGGTGAATATGGTAAAGAAGGCTACTTTATTGGAACACCAAGCGTTGTTGGTTCAAATGGTGTAGAACAAGTGATTCGTTTACACTTAAATGAAAATGATCAACAAAGATTTGACCATTCATTCGATACATTAAAAAATACAATTGAAGAAAATCTTCAAGACATCCTTTAAAAAAAACGGCCTGACTAAATTTTAGTCAGGCTTTTAATTTCTTCATCTATATTATCTAGTAATAAAACTTTATCAAATAAAGTCAAACATGGCTTATTGGAATCCGAATAATGAATCATATCATCATGATAATGTCCACTAAACCACATTTTATAATCTGTTTTCTTCTCAACTGTTTCTAAACAATCGTGCAAATCATAATAATCATCTCCATATAAACTCATATCCGTTTCATATTTATGAGCCAATGGATGCGATGAATATGTATCGTGCGATAAAATATAATCAACTTCCCAATTATTTTTTTCTAATGTTGCAAAAGCATGTTTCGCTTCTTCAATCGTACAAATTTCATCTTTCCACCAATTTTTATGTTCTGTACGATAATTAACATCGTGGGAAAATCCTCCACCCATAGTAAAGAATTTACAACCATCAATATTGAAAACCTCACCGCGCATCAAATGAAATACTTTCGAGCGAATACGATGTACTTTACCACCTTTATACTCTTCTACAGGATACGTATTAAGAACATCAAAATTTTCATGATTCCCATCAATAAATAAAGTGTTCCAAGGAAGTGAATCTAACCATTTTAACCAGAAGTTATCCCCTGTACTTCCATCCCAAACGCAACCAAAATCTCCGCATATAATAACATAATCATTTTCTGTTAAAAAATTGCCAACTGTAAATTCTCTAGGATTGATTTTATGAATATCTTGTTCTCTATGAATGTCTCCAGTTATATAAATCATCTGTTCCCCTCCAACAACATTTTCATATTATAGCACAAACGTTCACATGTTAACAAACAAATGACAATTGTAATTAATGTAAATTGTGAAAACATCATTTTTCATTTTGTTACATTTTTTATTGACATGTTTTTCAATATGGTATATTATACAACCACAAATATTCAAAGCAATGAGCAAGACACGACTTTAAGTAAGCCCGGTTTAAGAGAATATCAAATTTGGTGAAATGATAACGACGGTCCTTAGAGCTATCACTTGTGAGCTAATCATTTGAAATTATAAGTAAAATGATTCGTCCTTCGCGTTAAGAAGTTCTAAGTGGCAATAATGTAGTTGCAAACTAAGTGGTACCGCGGAATAGTGTTAGATTTCGTCTTAGATAGACGAAGTCTTTTTTTATTATTTGAATATTTGAATAGAAAGTTTTAAGGGAGGAAAATTATTTATGAATGGTCTATTATTATTAGCTATCGCTGCTGCATTATTACTTACAGCTTACTTAGTTTATGGACGTTATTTAGTTAAAACATGGGGAATTGATCCAAAAGCTAAGACACCTGCTTATGAAAAAGAAGATGGAGTTGATTATGTTCCAAGTAATAAATGGGAAGTATTTGGACACCAATTCTCTTCAATTGCCGGAGCCGGTCCAGTAACAGGTCCAGTACTTGCGATGGTATTTGGATGGTTACCTGCATTTTTATGGGTAATGGTCGGAGGAATCTTCTTTGGTGCCGTACAAGATTTTGGTGCTCTATACGCATCTGTTAAATCTCACGGTAAATCAATGGGACAAATCATTGAAACATACATTGGTAAAACAGGACGTAAATTATTCTTCTTGTTCTGCTGGTTATTTACTTTATTAGTTATTGCAGCATTTGCTGACATGGTTGCAGGATCATTAAACGGATACAATGCTGCTGGTGCACAATCTTTACCTAGTGGAGCTGCTAGTTCAATCACAATTCTATATGTATTTGTTGCGATCGCATTTGGTTTCTTCTTAAAGAAAACGGGGCTTTCAGGATGGAAACAAGCTGTTTTAGGCATTGCACTAATCGTCGCTATGTTAGCATTAGGAATCGCATTCCCAGTTTACTTCACTAAACAAACTTGGGTATATCTAGTATTCGTTTATATCTTCTTTGCGAGTGTTACACCAATCTGGGTATTAAAACAACCACGTGACTATTTGACTACATTCTTATTCATCGGAATGATCGTTGCTGCAGTTGTTGGTGTATTTGTATCAAATCCTACAATCACATCACCTGCATTCACAGGATTTAAATCTGCAACAGGAAGCTATATCTTCCCAACATTATTCGTTACAGTTGCTTGTGGTGCTGTTAGTGGATTCCACTCACTTGTATCTAGTGAAACAAGTTCTAAACAAATTCGCAACGAAAGTGATATGTTACAAGTTGGATACGGAAGTATGTTGCTTGAATCATTACTAGCTGTACTTGTCATTGTTGTTGTTGGATCTTTAACTAGCTTAGCTAGCAAAGGCGTATTAAATGAAACATTATCTTCTATGGCATTTGCCGATACTGCAACTCCATTTATTAAATTTTCAGTTGGTGTTACTGGATTGATTTCCCAATTTGGATTCCCTCAAGAATGGGGTCTATGCATCATGACAATGTTCGTTTCTGCTTTGGCATTAACTTCATTAGATGCTGTTGCTAGAATCGGACGTTTATCATTCCAAGAATTATTTGAAGTCAATGAAGAAGCTGAAACAAACAGTATTGTCGCTTTCTTAACAAATAAATATGTTGCTACATTGATCACATTAGCCGGTGGTTACCTATTAAGCTTAGGTGGATATTTAAATATCTGGCCATTATTCGGTAGTGCTAACCAATTACTTGCTGCGATGGTATTAGTTTCATTATCTGTATTCTTAAAAGTTACAGGACGTAAAGGATATATGTTATATGTACCAATGGTTATGATGTTAGTTGTAACAATGACAAGCTTAGGAATGTCAGTATACAACATCTGCTTAAAGTTATTCGTTACTGGTGGATTCGCATTTATGACAGACGGACTACAATTATTCTTTGCTGTTCTATTAATGGCATTAGGATTGATGATCTTCATTGGTTCTGGAAAGAAATTAGTTCAACCTGTTGAAAAGGCAAAACTTCAAGAACAAGAACAAAACGCATAGAATAGTCAAGACCGCATCAAGCGGTCTTTTCTTTTCCCTCTATTAATTACTTTTTAAGATACACTATACTCTGTAAAAACCTCAATAAGACGATTTAAATGACATGATTATGAAAACAAAAGATTGTTTTTTCTTGATCATTCAAGATTAAATAAATAAAACTCGGATTGTTTTGAAACACCCTTTAATAACTGTTGTATCGTTTCAAAAGGCATAGGAGAAATTACTGTAGGACAGAAAAGAATCAACAATGCACTGATGAAAAATCATAACACGATCATCAAATGGATTACGAAAGTAGCCAATGGTTATCGCAACTAGGAACGATTCAAAAACAGATGCATGCTGGTCTTAGAGAAGGCATCGATTTTGGATTTAACAAAGATGGTGGAAGCGTTAAAATGGTTGAAAAAAAGACTATATAAAAATAGTTGGGGTCTAGATACGCTATAAGATTACATAGG
>ERZ1035025.1713-NODE-1713-length-10350-cov-6.832443_pt1 | contig 10350 bp, 8 predicted proteins | sample MGYA00520619_ERZ1035025 | MGnify/ENA primary metagenome ERZ1035025 (study PRJEB33766, sample SAMN09781742) | gut metagenome | biome: gut microbiome | host: Homo sapiens | place: Madagascar | study: EMG produced TPA metagenomics assembly of the PRJNA485056 data...
CGCCGGTGCCGCCGGCGCAGCTGCCATTCATGCGCACCTCGGTGCCATTGGTCAGGAACAGGATCTTGGCATCCTCGCCGCCCAGCTCAATGACACAGTCCGTCTGGGGCACAAAGCGCTTGACCGCCACGCGGGTGGAGAACACCTCCTGTACAAAGGGCACGCCGCAACTGTCGGCCAGGCCCATGCCCGCCGAACCGGAAATGCTCAGCAGCGCCTTCTGACCGTGCATCTGCTCGGCATCGATGCGGCGCAGCAGCTCCTGCGCCTTTTCCAGAATATGGCTGTAGTGCCGTTCGTATGTAGAATACAGCAGCGTATCATGTTCATCCAGCACCACACACTTGATGGTGGTGCTGCCGATGTCAAGACCTACTCTCACGTCGTTTTCCTCCTAAGGACAAATGCCGGAGACGACGTCCCCGGTAAAAGGCAAAACAATTTCTTTGCCAAAAATTAGTTTGGTAACGAATCATTCATTGAATCGCATACAGCTGTATTATAATCCAATTCTGTGATGCAATCAATGCATGTGCTTCATTTTACACGGAAAAAATAGTATTTTCCGCGCAAAAAGTTAAACATTTTGTGAACTTGTCCAGATTGAAACGGCGGCACCTGCAGCTCAGTCTGCAAACAAAAACTGCTGCACAGGCGCGCGCCCATGCAGCAGTATCTTCTTCCTATTTTTATAGAGCAAACTTCAACACCGGTCCTTCACAGGTCCTCCGTGCCGCCGCGCTCCGGCATGGTGCGCAGCTCCCGCACCAGCATATTGCGCAGCTGGTATTGCTGCTGCGTCCGCACCGGGCTGCAGTCCGAACGCAGCTCCACGGTCGGTTCCGGCATCGGTTCATCGCACAGTGGGATGGTCACGACGGCCCGGGTGCCTTTTTCCGGTGCACGCTGTTCTACCTGCAGGTCCCAGCCCATACGGCGGCAGCACTCGCGGCAGAGCAGCAGGCCAAGCCCGGCTCCGCCCAGAAAGCAGCGGCGGTTTTCCAGCCATGCTTCCCTGCTTGTTTCCGGCAGACCGCAGCCGTCGTCCAGCACGGTCAGCTTCCAGAAGCTCTCGCACCGGCGCAGCGTCAGCTGCACTTTGCCGCCGGCTCCGCAGGCACGCAGCGCATTGGAGAGCAGATGCAGGCACAGCAGTTCTGCATCACTGCAGTCGGCCATCACACGGCAGGACGTCAAGCCGCCATAGTCCAGCGTCAGCTCCACATCCAGCTGCTCCTGCACCATATCGGCCTGCGCTGCGATCTGCTGCAGCATCTGGCACAGGTCCAGCGGGGAAAGCTGCGGGGGCTCTTCTGCACGCAGAAAATCCAGCAGGGTCATCACTTCGTTCATCGTGCGGTCCAGCCGTGCCGCAGCGGCGCTGATGTCATTCACCGCCTGCCGGGTCTGCTCATCGGCTCCGACCCGTGCAAGGTGCTGCTCCAGATATTCGCAGTTGCGCCCGACCAGTCCCAACGCATGGAAGCAGGCCTGTTCCACATCTTTCTGCGGGATCGCCTGTGCCGTCAGTGCTCCCGCGTCGTTTTGCCACTCTTGCTCCATACCTTTACACCTCCAAAGCCTCCTGCTCAGCCGCCTTTCCGATGCTGAAGATAGTTTTTGACTGCATAGATCAATTTGCCGGTCGTGGGCTTTTCGTCTGCAAAGCCGCTCTCATCCTTGAATGCCAGCCATTTTGCAGTGGGTCTGGCTTCCAGCTGATCGACCATGCGCCGGATCCCGCTGTCCACGGCAGAGACCGACACCTCATACTGTTCGCCCACCGCCTGCAGGATCTCCTTGCGGATCGCCAGCTTCTGGACGGTGCCATACACCACGCTCACTGCGCTGGACAGATAGCGGCTATTCATGTCCGGCTGCCGGATTCCCCAGCCCTCGTACAATTCCTGACACCTGCGTTCCATCTGCCGATTCTGCCGTCCCGGCATCCGGTACAGCTCCCACAGCAGGTTTCTGAGCTCCGCACGGCCAACATAACACAGGCCTTCGCCGGACTCCGGGCAGAGGATGCTGCTGTTCTGCCGCCGGGCTTCATCGATCATCAATACCGGGGGCCTTGCTTCCGTGGTGCGGAGCTCCGTCAGAAGTTCCAGCCCGCTCATATCTTCCAGCTGGCTGCAAAGAATCACTGCGTCGAATCTCCTGCCCTGCCGCAGCTGCTCCAGCAGGCGGCTGCCGTTCTGAAAGCAGGTGCACTCTGACCCGACGCATTGCTCCTGTATGTAATTCTTTTGTACCCGCAGTTCCTTGCGGTCATAGCTTCCAAGGGCGATCTGCAGCGTTCTGTCTGTGTTCTCATGCTCCACACAACGCGCCGCCTTTCTGCCTGAGCTGGTCTGTGCCGGCCAGTTCCTCTACCACATCCTGCCAGATCTCCGGCTGGACGCCATTCTCACACAGATACCGCAGGATCCGGTAGCCGAACTCTGGCGCCGCCGTGATGTACCGGCTTTCCATACACTGTCGATCCCCGGTGCGGCAAAGGGTCAGACGACAGCCGCTTTCGTCGTCCGCATCCATCGAATACACCAGCGTATATGCCTTCTGCAGCCCGTCAATTGCCGAAAACTGACGGATCATAGGTGAAAATGTACGTTCCATAATTCTTCCTCCTTGCTACAGGGTTCCGCAGTATTTTACTGTATTCCCTGTTTTTCCTGTTTTGCTGTAAAAGCTTTTCCGAGTATATTTTAAGGAGCAAGAAGGGAGTGGTACAACCCCGAAGAAGCGTCTATTTTCATCAGGCTGCATTTTTACGCCATACTTTATTTTTTACAACTTTTTTACAACTTTTTTTACAACGCATGTTCATTTTGACCAGCATTTACCACGGTTTTTAGCATCTGGTCGCTTTTGTCCGGCCCGGCCATGCCGCTTTTTGCTTTTTCAGCGGCATATCCTGCTCTTAAAATAGCACGAATGCGACGCAAATTCAACTTTTCGACTCATTTTCCCAGTCTTTTCCCGTTTTGGACAGCCAGTCTCTGCCAACAGCACATAATTTTATCCATTCCGCAGAAATTTTCACCCGATTATACACAGTTTTTTCATATTATTACGGTAAAATAAAAGAGTATGACATTCTGCGCAGAGCGCAGCTTTTGATAGTTCATTGGAAAGAGCGGCACCGTTCCTGTGGGGAGCGGCCGGAAAGGCTTGCACATGCTCCAACTCAAACACATCAAAAAAGAATACAAGACCGGCGATCTGGTCCAGAAAGCACTGGATGACGTCAGCCTGAACCTGCGGGACAATGAATTCGTTGCCATTCTCGGCCCCAGCGGTTCCGGCAAGACCACCCTGCTGAACATCATCGGCGGCCTGGACCGCTACGACAGCGGTGATCTGATCATCAACGGTGTTTCCACCAAAAAATACACCGACCGCGACTGGGACTCCTACCGCAACCACACCATTGGTTTTGTGTTCCAGAGCTACAATCTGATTCCCCACCAGACGGTGCTCTCCAACGTGGAGCTGGCACTGACCATTTCCGGCATTTCGGGTGCGGAGCGCCGCAGCCGGGCCGCCAAGGCACTGGAACAGGTGGGTCTGGGAGACCAGCTGCACAAGCATCCCAGCGAGATGTCCGGCGGTCAGATGCAGCGTGTGGCCATTGCCCGCGCTCTGGTGAACAATCCCGACATCCTGCTGGCGGACGAGCCCACCGGTGCACTGGACAGCGAGACCAGCATTCAGGTCATGGAGCTGCTAAAGGAGGTGGCCAAAGACCGCCTTGTGGTCATGGTCACCCACAATCCGGAGCTGGCCGAACGGTATGCCACCCGCATCGTCCGTCTGCGCGACGGCATCATCCAGTCCGACACGGCCCCCTTCCTGCCGGACGATGCCGTGCTGGCCCCGCCGGTGCACAGGAATCTGGGCCATTCTTCCATGTCCTTGCTGACGGCCCTTTCCCTGAGCTTCAATAATCTGCTCACCAAAAAGGCCCGCACCCTGCTCACCGCATTTGCCGGTTCCATCGGCATCATCGGCATCGCGCTGATCCTCTCACTCTCGGCCGGTGTGAGCAATTATATCCAGGACATGGAGCGCTCCACCCTTTCGGAATATCCGCTGCAGATCACCTATAATGGCATCGACCTTGCCGCCCTGCTGAACCCGGAGAGTTATACCACTGCCGTTGCCGATACCACCGGCGTCGGCAGTGTATCGTCCTCTTCCGCCCCGGAGGGAATGGTCACGGTGCGGGAGCTGCTTTCCCAGCTGACCGAGGACACCTCCAATTCCAACGACCTTGCCTCCCTGAAAGCCTATCTGGACAGCCCGGACTGCCCTATCCCGGAGGACGCTGCTTCCATCGAGTACACCTACGGCTCCTACCCGCTCATCTACCGCCAGAATAAGGACGGCACCGTGCGTCAGGTGTATCCGGACAGCACCATCTCTTCCCTGAGCAACACCGCCTCTGCTGCCGGTATCGTCTCCTCCATGACCAACCAGAATGTGTTCACCGAAATGGCCGAGGCGCCTTCTCTGTATGAGGACCAGTACGACGTCAAGGCAGGCCGCTGGCCGAATGGCACCAACGAAGCCATTCTGGTGCTGAACGCAGACGGCAGTGTCAGCGACTATGCGCTTTACCTGATGGGCATTGAGGATGAAAACGTGATGCTGCGTTTTCTGGAAGCATATTCCAGAGACAAAAACACTCCTGCGCCCACCGGTTACAGCACCTATCCCTACGAGACCTTTGTGGGGCTGAAGTTCAAGATACTGACCCTTTCCGACCTTTATGCCTATGACGAGGACCGCCAGATCTGGCGCAACCAGTCCGGCGATGAAGCCTTCATGGAACAGGCCGTTGCCGACAGCCCGGATCTGACCATCGTGGGCGTCGTCCAGCCCAAGCCGGACGCCAGCTCCACCATCCTGCCCACCGGCGTTGCCTATTCCCATGCGCTGACCTATTACGCCATCGACCATGCCGCCGAGAGCGAGGTCGTAAAGCAGCAGCTTGCCCACCCGGATACCAACGTGCTCACCGGTGAACCCTTTGACACGGAGCAGCAGGACAAGAGCAGCCTTGATCTTTCCTCCCTGTTCTCTGTGGACACCGATGCGCTAAAGGATGCCTTCCAGTTCGACGCCAGCAAGCTGCAGTTTGACCTGAGCGGCGCGTTCAATTTGACGAACGGCTCCTTCGACCTTGCGTCCATCATCGATCCGTCCTCCTTCCAGCTGGATCTGAACGATCTTGACCTGAGCGACATCGACCTGAGCGATGTGCAGCTGCCGGAGATGGATTCGCTGGATCTGAGCCAGCTGTTCGCGGATATGGACATGTCCGTTTCGCAGGATGCGCTGCAGGAGCTGATGAAGAACGTCATGAACGGCTACAAGCGCTATATCATTGGCAACGGCATCCTGAATCTGGATAAGATCGGTTTCTCTTCCTATATGGAAAGTGACATATTCAAGCAGATCCTTGCCGAGTCCATGGGCAGCCTGCTGGATACCTCCGGCCTGCAGGATCAGTTCACTGCATCGCTGCAGCAGAACCTGCAGGGCATCATGGCCCGCTATCTGGAAAGCTATTCCCAGCAGCTCACCCAGAAGCTGGGTGAAGCCTTGCAGGAAAAGCTCACTGCCGCCATTCAGGCTCAGATCGGCACTGTGATGCAGCAGCTGATGCGCCAGCTGACTGCGCAGTTCAGCCAGCAGCTGCAGACCGCGATCCAGAAGAACATTTCCAAGCTCAGCAGTCAGGTGGAAGACGCACTGCAGATCGACGCTGCGGTGTTCAAGAACGCTGTGCAGCTGAATATGAGCACCGACGATCTGGTGGATCTGGTCAAGCTGAACCTGCAGTCCGGTTCCACCACCTACAACAGCGTACTGGGCTCGCTGGGCTACTCTGATTACGCATCGCCCGGAGCCATCTGGATCTATCCCAACAGCTTTGAGGCCAAGAACCGCATCGTGGAAAATCTGAACGCCTACAACGCCTCCATGCGCGAGCAGGGACAGGACGACAAGGTGATCGTTTTCTCCGACACGGTCGGCACCCTGATGAGCGCCGTGACCAAAATCGTGGGCATGGTCAGCAACGTACTGGTGGCCTTTGTGGCCATCTCGCTGGTGGTCTCCTCCATCATGATCGGCGTCATCACCTATATCAGTGTGCTGGAGCGCCGCAAGGAGATCGGCATTCTGCGTGCCATCGGTGCTTCCAAGCACAATGTCTCGCAGGTGTTCAACGCCGAGACCTTCATCATCGGTCTGTGCTCCGGCGTGATCGGCGTGGGCCTGTGCCTGCTGCTGCTGATTCCTGGCAACATGCTCATCCATTCCATTGCCGGTACCAACAGCGTCACTGCCGTGCTGCCGCCCAAGGCCGCATTGATCCTGATCGTACTGGCCACCCTGCTTACCATCCTCGGCGGTCTGATCCCCGCCCGCAGCGCAGCCAAGTGCAATCCCGTTACCGCACTGCGCTCCGAATAAATCTGTCCTTGCAGGCCGGTGTCCCCGCGTGGGATGCCGGCCTGTTTTGGGTATGGAGTTTTGCATTCCCGCCCGGGTTGTGCTAGAATAAGAAAAAAGCTTTTCCAAAGGAGATTTCCTTATGCCGAATATCATTGAGATCACCGACCTTTCCGCGCCGGAGCTGGACATCTACGCCCGCCTGACGCAGGCGCAGCTGCGCAGCCGTCTGGAGCCGGAAAAAGGTATCTTCATTGCCGAAAGCCCCAAGGTGATCGCCCGTGCGCTGGATGCCGGGTACACACCGCTCTCCCTGCTCATGGAGCGCCGACAGATCATCGGCCCTGCGGCAGAGATCCTGACCCGCTGCGGCGATGCGCCGGTGTACACCGCCGACCGTGACACGCTGGCCAGCCTGACCGGCTTTGAGCTGACCCGGGGTGTGCTGTGCGCGTTCCGCCGTCCGCTGCCCCGCAGTGTGGAAGAGGTCTGCCGCAATGCGCGCCGGGTGGCCGTGCTGGAAGGCATTGTGGACTCCACCAATGTGGGGGCCATCTTCCGCAGTGCTGCCGCGCTGAATATGGACGCTGTGCTCATCACCCCCTCCTGCTGCGACCCCCTGTGCCGCCGGGCAGTGCGCGTGAGCATGGGCACCGTGTTTCAGGTGCCATGGGCACAGATCGGTGTGTCCCCTGCCGACTGGCCGGAGAACGGCATCGCACAGCTGCACGCTCTAGGCTTCCGGACTGCCGCCATGGCCCTGAGCGACCGTTCCGTGAGCATCGATGATGCCGTCCTTGCTGCTGAGCCCAAGCTCGCCATCGTTCTGGGCACCGAGGGCGATGGCCTTGCCCCCAGCACCATTGCCGCCTGTGACCACACCGTGAAGATCCCCATGTCCCACGGCGTGGACTCGCTGAACGTTGCCGCCGCCAGTGCTGTGGCCTTCTGGCAGCTGGGCCGCCGCTGAAACAGCACATAATTCTCTTGACAAATCATCCGAACAGAGTTACACTAACAGCGTCATCATATGGGCCTGTAGCTCAGTTGGGATGAGCGTTCGGTTCGCATCCGAAAGGTCAAGGGTTCGACTCCCTCCAGGTCCATGATCTATAAAAAGAGAAAGCCTCCATGTTCAACCGCATGGAGGCTTTTCTTTTTTGTCCTGCAGAAAAATACCGGCAGAGCCCGTATCAGAAGGCCCTGCCGGTATTGTATTATCCGATCACAGATATGCTACCGTATCCGCAAGCGGCTTGCGGGAGCCATGGTTCGGCAGCGGCACAGCGCCCGGTGCGGCATGGCCCAGATCCATGATCATCAGGATCTCTTCGTTTTCGGGCAGGCCCAGCTCTTTTGCCAGCTGCTCCGGATCAAAAAAGTTGACCCAGCAGCTGTCCACGCCTGCATTGGCAGCGGCCAGGATCATGTGGGTAGCCACGATGGTGGCATCCTCCACACCGGAGTCCCGCCTGCCGCCGGGGTAGGTGAACACATTGGTACGGTCAAACGCCACCACCAGACAGGTGGGTGCATTGTAGCGGCAGGGCGTTGCCTTGTCGATCTTTGCAAGCCCCTCTGCCGACTGGATCACATAGACCTTCTGCTCCTGAAAATTCTTGGCAGTCGGTGCCACGCGGCCTGCCTCCAGGATCTCGGTCAGCTTTGCGGCGTCCACCGCCTTGCCTGCATCAAAATTTTTGCAGGAATACCGGTTCCGGACTACTTCTGTAAATTCCATGCTCGTGTTCCCTCCTGTTTGTTCGGTTTTCTGCGCTCATTATAGCACATCACTGCACTGAAGAAAAGCCGCCGCGCATATTTTTCCGCCGCTTTAGCTCAGAACAGATCCAGCATACTGTCCAGATAGATCGCTTCCCGCACCTGCAGCTGATATTCCGGCTTTGTCATGTAGTACAGCAAAAATTCCAGGATCAGCGCGCTGCCAAGGCCTCTGCCTTCGATCTTGAAATGGGAAAAGCCCATGGGCAGGTAGATCCTGCAGATCTCCTCCGTCCCGATAAACGCCGGGCTCTGCATTGCTTTGGAAAAGCGATAGCCCTCCTGTGCATCGGGTGCGGTACATACGTGTTCCGGGCAGGCTTCGCCAAGGTTTTTGCGGCTGACGGTCTCATAGCACAGCTTCCGGTCTTTGCAGCCGGGCCAGCAGCACTCATTGCAGAGAAATTCCACCTTATCCTTCTGGGGCTGCGGCAGTCCTTTGAGCTGGTCAAACGCTTTGTTCAGTCGGAAATCCGGCACCACAAAGCGGAACTCCTCCCGTTCCAGCTCCCTGCGCAGCTGGGCAAACTCCGTCAGGACCTTGGTGGTGGAGGACACAAAGTAAAAGCCCGGGTACCGCGCTTTCAGGTACTCCAGCAGCAGCTCCGAGTGGACGATGATCCCATTCTGCACGCCGCTGTCCGCTTCAAACAGCGCACACAGGGCATTGCATTTCGGGTCGCGCAGGTGCTCCTTCTGCAGCAGTGAATTGCTGAAGGTGAACCGGGCAGAGATGCCGTACTCCCGCAGCAGCGCCAGCACCTCTTTTGCGCTCTGGTCGCCAAAGCCTGCACGGCCCCCGCCCCAGATGCAGTCTGCCGGGGCTCCGTAGATGGAACCGATCTCGCACCAGTCGTAGAAATACGCGCGGTGCTCCCGGAACAATGGCAGAAACACACGGTACAGCTCATAAAATTCAAACAGGCCGGGCAGATGATAGTATGCCTTGCCGCCAAGATCGTTCATCGTTTTGCGCTCTCCTCCAATAGGCCGACCAAGGGCCATGATCTGCTTTTATTGTACCACGCTTTGCCAAAACAGAAAAGAGGGGGGCTGTCCCCTCACGGAATTCAGCTTTTGCAGCCGGACCCGGAGCGAAAGCCTTTGTGCGGAAGATCGATCTCCGTGTTCCGCCGCCCTCTTTATAAAAAGGAAGAGAACTGTGTCAGAATTGTAAAAGATAAATTATTTTAACTATTATTCTTGACTTATCCGACAGTTCGGCTATAATAGTCGTGTTCGCAAGAAACATCAAAATATTTAGTTAAAAATACAAACTTAACAGAACAAAGGAGACTACTACCATGACGTTTGAAGAAATGAAGAAGATCGTTGTCGATACCCTGAACTGCGACGAGGACAAGGTCACGATGGAGGCCAGCCTGACCGAGGATCTGGAGGCTGACAGTCTGGACGCTGTGGAGCTGAACATGGCTCTGGAAGATGCCTGCGGCGTGTCCATCCCGGACGAGGAGCTGGCAAAGCTCAAGACCGTGGGCGACATCTTCAACTACATCACCGCACACGTCTGAGGCAAAAAGCGATGAACGATATCCGAGATCTGTTCCCCGGCCGGATGCGGGAGCGCACCTTCCAGCTGAAAGCCAAGCGGGACGCGGGGGCCGTCTGGCACGAGCCCCAGTTCGTGGAGTGCAAGCAGTGTGGCCGCCGCGCAGCACGCACCCTGTGGACCAAAAGCCTTTTCGTCTGCCCCAACTGCGGCTATCACATGCCCATCGGCGGATACTACCGGCTGAGTCTGGTATTGGATCACGGCAGCTTCCGGGAACTGGATGCAGACCTGCCTCCGCAGGATGTGCTCAGCTTTCCGGACTACAGTGAGAAGCTTGCTGCCGCCCAGAACAAGACCGGCCTGCGCGAAGCCGCTGTCACGGCCACCGGCCGCATCGGCGGGGTGGCCTGCGTGGCAGCCGTGCTGGACAGCCGCTTTTTCATGGGCAGCATGAGCACTGCTGTGGGCGAAAAAATCACCCGTGCAGTGGAATACGCCGCCGCCAAGCGGCTTCCTCTGGTCATCTTTTCGGCCAGCGGCGGTGCGCGGATGCAGGAGGGCATTTTCAGCCTGATGCAGATGGCCAA
>ERZ1035025.1715-NODE-1715-length-10348-cov-40.980958_pt1 | contig 10348 bp, 7 predicted proteins | sample MGYA00520619_ERZ1035025 | MGnify/ENA primary metagenome ERZ1035025 (study PRJEB33766, sample SAMN09781742) | gut metagenome | biome: gut microbiome | host: Homo sapiens | place: Madagascar | study: EMG produced TPA metagenomics assembly of the PRJNA485056 data...
GGAGTCATCGAAACCTGGACGATAGAAGTCCGCAGGTGCATCCTTGATGTCATCGGCATAATGGAAACGCCACTTGCCATTCAGCAACTTCGTATGCGAGGTTTTAAACCAAGCATGTGGTTGTTCCTTGCCTCGCTCAAACACAGTCGGATTCTCCCACTCATGCTCGTAAGCATTCACCACAAGGATAGAGCCGAAGAGAGCAGCCGACAACAGTAATAAGTTCTTGATATTCATAATTCAATTAATATTTTACTTTTATTCTTGATACCAGCATAGTCACCTGCAGAAAAACGAAGCACAGTCTTGTCGCTTCCCGCACCCGAAAGAGTCACGTAGTTTTTGAGCACCAATGTCTTCGTGAGGTCATATGTACCTTCCTCCAGAATGACACGACCTACAACATTGGTAGCCGACACTTGGTCGATGGCAGACTGTATATCGCCACCCACCTTAACAGTTATATCCTTTGCCATGATCTTTGCAACGAAGGCATCTGGCAGAAAGATTTCTAAGCCTAACAAGGCAAGCAAGAGTATAAAAAAATGTTTCATATCACAGAAAAAGTTTGTTATGTTTGAAGATTTAGAGCGTTACATACACTTAGAAAGATATTCACGGACGGTTTTCTTGGAACGGAGGATATAGCCCTCCACGGTGCGAAGGTTCATCTGCATCTCCTCGGCAATTTCCTTGGCACTCTTCTCCTCGTGAACGAAAAGTTGATAAATGGTAGCAGGCATCTCCTTCATCTGAGACAAGCACTTGCCTTCCAACTTCACGATGCGAGCTGCATCCATCTGAGCGATGACCATATTTGGCGTACTCATCTCCATCTCATACATGGCAGAACGCTGATAGTCTTGCACCAATGTCTGATGACGAAAACGATCGATGACCATTCTGTGAGCAATGACAAACAAGAGATTCTTGGCAGTCAGCTCACTGATGAGGTCTTTCTTCATCACCTTCAAGAACAGGTCTTGGAGCATATCCTCTGCGAGCATTACATCATGAAATTGAGAGATAAAGTATCTCTTTACATCCTCAGCATACATACTATATATACGTGAGATAGTACCCATGTTAGGGTTAGTGTTTGTTGCCATATCGTTATTGTTTTAAGTTTGGGTTTTAATTGTTGATGGTGCAAAGATATAGCAAAAAGAAAAGACAAGCAAGTTTTTGAGACTTGCTTGTCTTCAACTTAGTTAGGAGTTACGTACAAATACGTTATCTAACTCATATTCAATACTTTACACTACAAGTACAACTAAGTTAGTCGTACTCTATAGTGTCGTTCTGATGTTCTTCGTCTTCAAATACTCGGCTGGAGTCATACCTTCCACCTTACGGAAAGTACTGAAGAAAGAGGTGCGCTTGAAACCGCATCGCTCACTCAAGGCAGTGACAGTATAGCGCTTATACTCGCCTTCATCAATCAATCGCTTGAACTCTTCCAAGCGGAAGTGGTTGACGTAGGCATAGTAGCTCTCGTTGAGCTGCTGATTGAGCACCTGGCTCAACTTCACCACCGATGTACCTATTGCCTCTGCGATGTCGCTGCGCTTGAGGTCAGGGTTACGATAGGCATGTTCGTGTTCCATATAGTCTTGCATCTTTTTCAAGATCACCTTACTTTCTGCATCAGATACCTTTATCTTCTGATACTTATTATCAGCCACCTCCTGTGCATCCATCGTTTCCTCTTGTTTTTGCTCCATTTCTATCAAGGCATCCTCTATCTGGTTACGCTCAGACAGCAAAGTATGGGTATTCTTGCGGTATCGATGCCACCAGAAAAGCAGCACGATGGAAGCTATCAAGAAGATAAGTTCCAGAATGGCAGCTATAGACGGAATGACGAAGATACAGAAGGTGCGCTCTGTATTCGCCGCCCCCATCAAGCGTATCTTCACATCGTGAGTGCCGAGCATCAAGTTTGTCAAGGATATTTCCTTTCCTTCTGAAACCATTCTCCATTCCTTATCGCCATCCACCTTGTATTCATAGAATCGGCCTTCGGTCTTGGCATAGTTAGGAAGCGTAGCCTTGAAAAGCAAAGGAGATGATGTTATATTCCAACGCAACGTGACAGAAGCTTTGTCGTTGATGACACCTTCTTCCCCATAGTTTACCATTGCATCTCCTCTACGGATGTCATAGATGAGCAACTGACAGGCAGGCTTAGCACTACGCCACCTTGACAACTTATCCAACGGCATATATGCGAGTCCTGCAGACGTACAAATCCATAGATACCCATCGTCATCCACCATCGCTTCGTTGACATAATCGCCACGAATACCATACGAATTGTCTAAATGCAAGATGTTCTTCAGAGAATAATCCATACAGAACAGTCCCTTTTCCGAAGCCAACCAATAGTGTCCCTGCATATCGTCTAAAAAGAAGCGATAGCCATCTTCCATAATTCCTCGGGGGATAGACAATTCACCAAACTGTGTCATCTTCTCATTGGTCTCAAACAGTCTTCCTTGGCCTACCGCAAATATCTTTTGTTGGTGACCAGGAGATAATTTGGACAAGATATTCTTGTTAAAGAAGCCTTTTGGGAAGCAAGAGTTTTCGAAATCATGGGTAGCTGCCAAGTAAATACACATCTCCGTTGTGCTGGAAAACCAAATATTTCCTGAATGGTCGAAGACGATACCATTGATGGAACCACCACTAATACGAGAGTTCTGTTCTGCATATCGCACACATGCTCCGGTCTTATCTATTACAAACAAGCCCTCGTTGGTTCCCACGAACAACTTCCCATCAGGTGAGATTTTCATCTCGCTAACAGAGCATCTACTCAGCAACGGATGATAAGACTGGTTGGAGACGGAGAGACTCTGAGGGTCGAAAATTCTCAAACCTCCATCATACGCTCCAACATAAAACTTGCCATTGAAATAAGCAAACTTGGAAAGGATATGCGCCTCGTTCATCTCTTGCGAAGAGAAAAACTTGACGATATTCTTCTCTTCATTTACATACCAAAAGCCATTCTGTAAGCCTATCAAACGTTCCGAACCATGCTTCAAAAAGCCATACACATCCATGTGGCGCGTAGAGAAAGCACCATACGAATAGGTATGAAACAGATGAGAGTTATAATAGGAATAAATAGCGCCATATCGAGACACGCCAAACCAATCCACCCCATCAGAAACTCGCAAGTAACACTCCGCACGATTGGTAGGCAAAAGGTATTCCCCATCCTCCATTGTACCATAATGCCACAACACTTTCTCCGTATTTGCATCCAACACGAAAACACCATCACCTCGTGTCGTGACATAGAGTTTCGTACCATCTACAACTTCTATAGAGCTAGTCATGTCGCCTACACCTTCCACCTGGTGTATGTTCATAGTTCGCATATCCATACAAAAGAGTCCATTGCTGGTAGTTCCCACAAAAACCTTGTTCCCACAAAGGGCAAATTTTGCCAACAAAGAGTTATAAGGCATCTGCTTAGTAATCTGCTTGGAAACGAGCTTGTCTGTCTTTGGATTATAACAACAGAGGGAATAACGCGTATCAAACCAAATATTGCCTTGTTTGTCTTGTGCAAAATGCCGAGGTAAGTAATCCAATTTGGCACGCTTGCCCATATTTATCTTTCTCGCTTTCTTTCCATCATAAAGGAACAAGCCTTCTCTCGCTCCTATATATAATAGGTGGCCAACAGCGAATAGATTTTCCGAATTGGCAAGATTTGGCAGCACATTCACAAAGGAATCACTACCATATTTCATCTCGTAAACGCCTTCGCTAGTTCCGACAAAGATACTATTGCCTAATCCTTCACAGACATCATACACTTTGGCATTGCCTTTCAGTTTCTCACAGTAGAAACGATAGGAATGAGCACGCACACCATTGAACACGGTCAATCCTGCACCTGTAGCCATCCATATTTTCCCATGGTGATCCACATCCATATTTCGCACCGTCTCTCCTGCCAACCCATTTGCATAAGTGAGCAAGTTGAACGTCTCCCGGTCGATTTCAATAGCCTTGGAAACACAGCATAAAAGTGATAATATAACAACGATGATTGCTTTATTCATTTTTTAGATACGTTTAGATGGTGCAAAAATACAAAAAGTTACCCAAAGAAAGAACTCTTCGAGTAACTTTTTTGCATTCTTGATGCCACCTTACTCTGCTTCCAAGCAAATTACCCTTGAAGACCAGTCACTTTTCTTGTCACGGTTCACAGAAACAGAATGTATATAAGGTATTTCCAAACCTTGATCCATCAAATACCTACCAGAATAAGATTTGCCCTCACAATAGAGAGGCTTATTGTCGATGGCATTCAATTCACGCACTTTATACATCTTATTGGCATCCAAACCTGCCATCTTCACTCTTGGAAGATGCACATTGTGGAAATTGGCTATCTTCCACCAATAGAACACCGCCTTGTCCTTCGCCTCGCTCACATACATGATGGAAGACAACCCCTGGTTGTCGAAAGGAGAGACCAGACGGTAAAGGTCGCCAAACTGTACTATTGGGCGTATCTCCTTGTACTCTGAGATGGCCTTCTTACAGATAGCCTTCTCCTCATCGGTCATGTTCTTTGGCTGAATCTCCATGCCGAGACGACCACTCATCGCTACGTCGATGCGATACTTCAAGGTAGTGGTGCGGAACATGGTGTGGTTAGGCACGGCTGAGATATGGCTTGCCATAGCGATAGCTGGGAAGAAATAGCTGGTGCCATACTGCATATAGATGCGTTGGAGCGCATCGGTGTTGTCACTCACCCAGAGTTCATCAAAGCCACGAAGGAATCCCCAGTTGGCACGACCGCCACCACTGGCACAACACTGGATGACAACATCCTTATACTTGGCACGAATACGATCGATGACCTTGGCAAAACCCTCATGATAAGCGATATACATGTGGCTCTGGTCTGCCATCGGAAGATACTGGCTGCCATGATTCATGATGGCCATATTGGCATCCCACTTGATATAAGCGATGTCAGGATACTTGCTGAGAAGATTGTCCACTACACCAAATACGAAATCCTGCACCTTAGGATTGGCAAGGTCAAGCACGAGTTGTGTACCACCACGTCCCGTCACGGGTTCACGACCTGGTGACTTGATAATCCAGTCAGGATGTTTCTCGTAAAGTTCGCTCACCGTATTGGTCATTTCTGGCTCAATCCAGATACCAAACTTTACGCCATTCTTCTTGGCATCACGGAGCAAACCTTCGATGCCATCAGGCAACTTTTTGGTATCCACTACCCAATCGCCCAAGCCACGTTTGTCGTTTGTGCGAGGATATTTTTTGCCAAACCATCCATCATCCATCACGAAGAGTTCACCGCCCATAGAGTGGATGTCTGCCATCATCTGGTCCATTCTCTGCTGGTTGATGCCGAAATACACACCCTCCCAAGAGTTGAGAAGAATATCACGCTCTTGGTCGCCATGAGCGAGGATATACTTGCGTCCCCATTTATGGAAGTTGCGGCTTGCGCCACTCAATCCTTCCTTAGAATAGGTGAAAGCCAAGGCTGGTGTCTTGAAAGTTGCGCCTTTCCTGAGGTGATACTCAGAGTTTTCCTCATTGATGCCTGCAAAGAAATAGTGATACTCGGTATCATCGGTTACAGTTCTGAGTTTATAGTTGCCACTATATTCGATGGCAGCACCGATGACATCACCCACATTTTCCTGTCCTTTGCCACTGAGCGAGAACATCACCTCACCATGGTCGGTATGAGAGTTGCGAATGCCATCGTTATTAGTGATGACAAAAGCCCCTGGTTGCAATTTTTCTTGACTCAACTGTGCCTCGTTCGCCCAAGAGCCTGAGAGATGGTTCATCCACACATCACCACGGCGGATAGGAAGCATAGCAGAAGCAAAGGTAGTCAAGGTGACAGTACCTTTTTCTCCATTTTGAATCTCTGTCCAGGCCTCAATCATATCCACATCGCTATAGGCACGATACTTCAAATCCACCTTTATATTATATATGGGATCCTTGAGGTGGATAGTGGTAAGCGTGGCATTACCCTCACTTTTGACATCACTACCTGTTGCCACGAGTGACGTAGATAGATTACCATCACTATGACGCATGGCGAATGCCGAAGCGGCAGGTGTATTGAGACCATACGCTGGATAGGCATCCATACGTCCATTTGTTGCTACTTGCAAGTTTCGCAATTCGGTGTTATCCAATTTTGTTCCAAAATAGAGATACTGGGCAGGTTTGCCATTCTCGACATCGAGAACAAGCGACATACCCTTGGTATTCACAGAAACAGGTTCTGCCATCACTGGAACAGTAGTGGTCAATAATAAGATAGCTATTGATTTAAACTTCATCATATTATATCTGTCATTAATGTTTGAAAATATAGAGATTTGATTGACTTCTGTATTTACTTCTGCCAATATACGGCATAGCGGCAGTGATGGGCATCATAGAATGGAACGAGTTCCACACCATTCTTCATCTTGAAGTTCTTGATGCTCTTCAAGCCCTCATATATTGCCTTCTCTATAGTGGATACAGGTATCTTGAAAGGCTGACACTTTGTGTTGTTGTTTCCGATGGCAAGGCTGTTGAGACTACCAGCCATCAACAAGCCTGCTACGATTGCGATTGATTTCTTGTTCATATTTTATTTTTTTTCTTATTTCACTCGATTCACCACATCCTTGGGAATATCAATGCGGATAGGTTGCACCGCACCCTTGTATTCACCATCGGCATCAGCCACAGCGACAAGCCAACAGGTGAAGGAACGGCGTGCATTGTCCCATCCTGACTCGTATGGATAGAACTTGAAAGTGGTGTCATTGATTTTCTCCACAGGACCACACACCACCTCTACACGAGGCTTCTTCTTGCCATGCTGGGAGGTTGCGTTATTATGAGAAGCATCAGTATAGACAGCCTTGAGTTGGAAGGTGATGCCCTTCATATCTCGCAAATCCAGTTTCATGCCTCCCTGCGCCTTCTCGTCATATCCTATCATCTTGCCTTGATACTCAAAGCCTACATACTGCACTTTCTTGCCAGCCGTCTCCTTATATCGAGCCTCGGTGAGTTCCGCCATTTCCTTGTCGAAATACCAGAAGGCATCATGCTTGTCGCCCTTATACAGGTCATAAGGTGCAGGCTGCGGACGATTGGCTGCTGCATTCTCAGGCATCTTGCCCTTGTCTGCTCCATCCGTACCCATCATGTCAGAATGGAAACGCTCGGCAAGCCATCCGTCCTTCGGATTGAGTTTGCGCAGCGTTCCATCGCTGTTCAAACGCTGTTCTAATGCCTTCTGAATGAACTTGGCAAGATACATGGCAGTACGGTCGCCACAATCAAAGTGACCTCTGCCTGTATCGCAAAGGAAGGAGATACAACTCTCTGGGTACATCATGCGGAAGGCAAGAGCTGGATTCACACGAGCCTCCCACCATTCATACTCGCCTTCCACCATCAAGCCCGGTATGCCATCGATGTTGCGATGACGTCCCCACTCCACGTTATCCCTACCATATCCACAGAGATTGGTGCGAGGCGCATCACCATGGAAGGAGATGATGCAGAGCGTGCGGTTCGGATTCCAAGCCGCAAAGTTCCAAGGGAAGGTAGCTTGCGCGGAATGTCCCAAAGGGATAATAGGAGCCTTGGCTATCTCGGCATGGCCGCTTTGGTCAGCTAGATTGCCCATCATTTCCTCAAAGGTGTTCTGTGCGCCAGTCGCTGGATCCCAGTTGTTGGTGAAGGCAGGAGCCACCCATACCATTGCCACGCCCAGTTCCTTCATCTGAGCCTGAAACTTCGGATTCTTATAGATAGCCTCCTCGGTCATATTCTGTTGAGAAAGCATCACCGCTTTCACTTGCTTGCAACCCTCTGGCACCCAAAGGTAAGCCACAGGAGCCTTGCCTGTCTCTGAAGAGATATAGCCTCTCAAATCCACTGACCACTGGTACATTCCACTACCTCCCACACCAATGGCATGGGCTGTACTTACGAAGATGCCTTGCAACAGCAAGACCATTAACATAACTCTGATACGTATTTTTCTTAATAACATCATATTGTCATTTTAACAAACTGAATCGCAACGCTGCACCGCCTGACGGCTGCAAATGAAGCTTTAATATCTTGCCAGCCTTGATAGTCTGAACTACAGTAGATACCTTGGTGCGAGTATTCAACGCAGGGTTGTCATTGTAAATCTCCACACGATATTTCTTGCCTTTCTGCAAGAAGTCGGCAGTATTGAGAGTGATGTAACGAGCCTGCAAGCCAGTCATCGCTCCCACAAACCAATCATTGCCCGAGCGACGCGCCTGCACGATATACTCACCTATCTCGCCCTGCAAAGCCTTGCTCTCATCCCATACCGTAGGACAATTTTTCCAGAAGTCCAACTCCTTTTCTCCCTTATATACATTCGGGAGGTCATACCAATACAAGAAGGTGATAGGACTGTAATATACCACTGGCATCGCCAATTGGTGTGCCTTGGTATTCTTCACCCTACCATTGAAATAACAAGGGGTATAATCAGCAGGACCGCAGAGGAAACGGGTAAATGGCAAAATCGTATTGTGCTCAGCATCTGGCATTTCCTCGTTGCCGCCAATACCTTCTTGCGTCATCAAGTTAGGATAAGTGCGGCTCCATCCCGTAGGGCGATACTCATCGTGGATATCCACCATGATGTGATGGTCGGCACATTTCTTAACGGCTTGATGCAACCAAGTGGTCCACTCCTGCGAACCTATCTGCACAAAGCCAAACTTGATGCCACTGATGCCCCATTTCTCATAGAGCGGCAATATCTGGTCAAGCTCCTGATACAAGGCTCTTTGGTTGACATATACCCACACGCCGATGCCCTTGCTCTTGGCATACTGGCAGAGCTTTGGCATATCTATGTCGCGAGTTTCCAATACTTTCAAGGCAGAGGAAGACATCTTCATCTCAGGACCATACCAACCTGCATCAAGCTCGATGTACTGAAGACCTCTGTCCACACAGAAGTCCACACCCTCCATGCAAGTATTCATATCCAATCGGCATACACGGAAAGCCTTGCCCGGCTTAATCCAAGAGGTATCCTGTATCTGGCAAGGGGCATTGAGATTGAGCACCATCTGCTTGTTATTGATCAGGTCGATAGCCTTCTCACCCACCATGATGAATCGCCAAGGCATATTGTATGCCGTGATGATGTCAGCAGGATGAAACAACGCCATCTGCAACTCATTGTCTGCTTTCAACTTAAGCTTGCCTCTCACAAAGTCACTCAATGCAGCTTCACCGATGGCTGCATAAAGTCCATTATCCAAACGAAGTGTCAAAGGACGCTCTGCCTCTTCCTTCCAAGCAGCCTCGCTCTTCAAAAGCTTTACCTTGTTGGCATGAGATTGCGCCCAAGCATAATGGTAAGCCTCAGCACCAGGGGCAAAGCGGAAGGAAGTCAAGTCATCGGTGATGTGCATGAACAAACCATTGGTTGCCTCAGGGAAATGATAGCGGATGGCTACTCCCTTATCGTAAGCTCTCACAATGATGTCTAGGAGATATTGCTGGCGCTTGTCGTAAGCTGTGCCACCCCCATCTTGATGCTTGCCGCCCTTCAAGAGATGAATGGTCATCTCATTATAACGATCTCGTATCTGGGCATACTCGCCATAGACTGGCTTCCAAGTATTGTCTTCAGAACGACGATCCACACTTGCTACTTCCATACCATGGGTCCAAACGTTGCTGTTATCCACTGGTATTCCCATCGCCGACTCCACCAAGTGGTTGTCGATGTTCACACCCAGTTCACCTGCTTCTACCACAGGCTTACCTGCATAATCCAAGCTATACAGCAGTTTGCCTTCCTTCTGAGAGAAGATAAACTGATACTTGCCATTAGGTGACTGCAAGGTTTCTACTGCTTGAGCTGCCACTGCTACTATCAGCAGCAGCAGGAAAGGCAATCGGCGATTGATACTAAAAGAGATAGTCTTCATTATTATCTATTGAATTTGTTGTTATTATTAATTAAAGTTGTCGGAACATATAGTTTCGGCGGTCACACAACAGCTGTTGTGCGATTAAAAAATCACAGTTCCACTCTCCAAGCAAACAAGGCGCTGGGTGGTTCCATCCTTGAGCTTCACGAGGATGCCAACGGCTCCCTTCTGCTCAGGCTCAAAGAAATCGACCGATGCGATGTCGCCTGGTTCGGTATCAGAGCTTGGCTCATAAACCGTAACGAATGGATGGTTCCATGCCTCTCCCTTCTGGCGAGCCACAAAGGTAAGCACTGGCTGCTCATCTA
>ERZ1035025.1727-NODE-1727-length-10267-cov-9.836565_pt1 | contig 10267 bp, 9 predicted proteins | sample MGYA00520619_ERZ1035025 | MGnify/ENA primary metagenome ERZ1035025 (study PRJEB33766, sample SAMN09781742) | gut metagenome | biome: gut microbiome | host: Homo sapiens | place: Madagascar | study: EMG produced TPA metagenomics assembly of the PRJNA485056 data...
CCACCACGCCGCCGTCCACGCGCCCCAGTGCCTGCACGGCGGCGCGTGCCATCTGCCATGCGGCCTTGCCCGCCGCCACCAGCAGCACCCTGCCGCCCCTCGGCTGAAAGTCCTCCAGCGCCCGGCACACGGCTTTATCCGGCAGCACCGCCTGAATGCCAGAACGGATGATCTCATCCGCATCCCGCCGCAATGTGGTATTCATAATACAGCCCTCCTAACAGAGTTTGCTCATCCTCGATCCGAATGACCTGCTGCGCAATTTCCGGGTGATGCAGGGCTTTACGCGGTCAGGTCTTTTTTGCCGGGGTTCAGGATGAACCATACGCCCTCGCCTTCACGGCTGCGGTTTTCGTGGCTGCCGTAGTAGACATAGAGCTTGCTCAGGGATATCGCACTGATCTCTTCCGCAGTGGGGGCAGCGGCAGTCAGGGCTTCGGCGGTAACTGCGCCGTTCTCGGCTTCGCTCACGTCTGCTCATGCGGTCTCGTTGGCCGTCGTCAGTTCGTTCATCTCGGCACGGCCCATGTATGCCGGAATGTTCTCCGGGTCGAGGCCGATGGCTTCCGTAAAAAGGATGCCACAGCCTCGGTGTAGTTCAGTTCGGTGAGATATTTCTGGCCCAACTCGATCTTATCCGCTGCCGTAACCGCTTTTGAGCCGCAGGCTGCCAGCACCGCAAGTGCTGCCAGCAACAGCAAAAGGCTGAAAAGCGCGTTTTTTGCTTTTTTTCAGTTGCTTCATTTTGTATTCCTCCAAAGCGCAATCCCAAAGTTATGCTTCAAACATTTTCCAGCTGACACAGCCGTCCAGCCAGAATTTTCCGTTTCCAGAGGTCATGTGCACTTTATTCTGTGCATCCAGATCGTTAAAGTGCCACCACTCCGAGGCCAGCGGTGTCATGCCTGCATTGGTACAGTACCCCTGCAGCCGCCGCGCACCGTCTGTCATGGATGCTGATGCAGTGGCCCGCTTCCACGCGGTGGCCGAATTAGAAGTTACCGGGCCGGTAAAGCAGGCCGCCGCACTGCTCAGCTCGTGCATGGCAGAGGGCATGGCGTATTCCTCACCGGTCACCTGTACAAAGGGACACCCCGCCATGCTGTGCTCTGTCTGCTCAGTGATGCGCAGCAGGGTCGTGTCCATTGCTACACCGCGCTGATGGTTGGAAAGAGACGTTGCAATAAACCAGCCGATATTCCACGCGCCCTTGTTCAGCGCCGTCATCAGTTCCTTGTCCATCCTTGCCTTGGCGTACACTGCATCCTTTACCAGCATCTGCACCTCATAGGGCCGGAATGTCTCTATGATCTTCAGGCAATCGCCCGCCTTCAAAGCGTTTTTCTGCGCTGCACCAACCTTTTTTGCCATAACATAATTGATAGGCATTAGATACTCATCCCGCCCAAGGCGCTGGTTGTAGAACAGGCCGTCATACAGTTTCTGTCCCGTAATGCCTTCAATATCCTTTCCGCAGGTTTTAAAGATCGATGCCTTGGCATTGGGGTTTTCGTATACGATGGAAGGCAGAACATCGGGCAGATTGATCATACACAGTTCATTTTCCAACCAGCCCACGGTGCCGTCCAGCAGGCAGACCTGCCAATATGCGCCAGACTCCTGCCGGATATAAAACATATCTCCCGCTGCAAGTCTGCGCAGTACCATACTGGTCCCATCCGGTCTCTCGTACAGCAGCATCACAGCCGCCCCTGCAAAGCCTGTTGAGCCTTCCAACGGCAGTTCGAAGTTCTGGGGAACGCGGATGCCATCCCGCAGAACCGCATTGTCGTCCAGTGCTGCATTCCACATCGGTCCGGTTTCAGAGACCGGATCACTGACTTCCTGCTGCTGCCAGCTGACAGCCCGCTCTTCCACTGTGGGGTTCTGGCAGCCCGTCAGAAGCCATGCGCATGCCATGGCCGAAAGGCACAGAAAATCACGTCTTGTTGTTTTCATGTATTTTCCGTCCCTTCTTCCTGTTGTTCCTGTGCCGGAGTTTCCGGCGCTGTCGGTGCCTTCAATGCGGTCTCCTGCTCTGCCGCCGATTCCTCCGGCGACTGCGTCGGCTGTTGTGCCGCCGGGGCAGTCTGCCCCGCTTCCGTTGTTTCGGTCTGTGTCGGCTGCGCTTCCAGCAGTTTTTCCTCCGGCGGTTCGCCCTCGGCATCCTCTGCAAGATCGTCCTCCGGTGCCTGATTCCCAACCGGCTGAACACTGCCGCTGCCGTTCAGGTTGCTGCTAAGTGCACCCTCCCCGAATGTGCCCGACTGACTGACGCCATTGATAAAATAGTAGCTTTTTTCATGGGAATGATCCCATCCCTGCTTCGGTTCTCCATTTGTCCCAAAAGCATAGGGCTGGCCGTCGATCACACACCACCCGGTCATCTGATTTCCGTTGCCGTCCAAATAGCGCGTGCCCGCATCCGTTTCAACCCAGCCGGCCTGACTGACACCGTCCACAAAGAAATAATCCTTTCCATCGATCTCTGTCCAGCCCTGTGCCGGTGCGCCGCTGTTGTCGTAGTATTTCAGGACGCCGTCCGTTTTTTTCCAACCGTTCAGTCGGTTTTTGACCCGTCCATCGCTATCCAGTTCCCAGACCTTTCCGTCCTCCTGATAAGTACCGGTGCGCGGATGTCCGGTTTCGTCAAAGCAGTACTGCACTCCGTCCAGCATGATCCAGCCGGTGTACAACTGGCCGGTCTCCGGTTGGAAATAGTAGTATTTTCCGTCTATCTTCGCTTCGCCCTGGGTGAGCTCTCCATCTGCGTTGGCATAGCCGACATAGCCGTTCTCTTCGATCCAGCCGACCTTCAAAAAGTTGTTGCTGCCAAAATAGTAGAGCTTATAGTTGATCTCATACAGCCCCTGCGCACGGGTGCCGGTAGTCGGCGAGATATAGTAGCGATGCAGTCCTTCGCCGTGCCACCCCGTAGTCTTACTCTGGATCGCTTTGTAAATTCCAAAAGCGACCCCTGTGAGCAGACACAGGCACACCAGTACTACACCGACGGCTTTCAGCGGCGTTGCCGCCCTTCTTCTGCGCGTATTCTGCGTCACGCTAAACCGATATCGTTTGATTTTCTGGCGTTTCATTCTCATCTTCCCATATAAAGATTCAGCCCCCGGTGGAATGCCAGAGGCCGAATTTCATGTTTAATAGGCGTCCTGTACCGTCTCTTTACCGTTTTCACGGTAGGTCGTCACAGTAAAGCCGTTGTAATACAGCAGGCCATCCTCGCCATCACCGATGCAGCTGGAAGCATACTCCGAACTGTTCGGCTTGCCAATAGCGGCATACAGCTTGGAAACGTCTTTGCCCACATACTTCAGGGCAGTTTCCAGACTGGCAGTTTCTGCCGGAGCAGTCTCTGTAACAGGCTTGCTTTCCACAGGCTCCGTCTTTTCTTCTTTGGAGGAAGCAGCCGTCTCCTGCTTTGCAGGCTTAGATTTTGCCGCGGTCTCTGCCTTGGATTCGGCCTTCGACTCTGCCTTGGATTCGACCGGTTTCTCCGATGCCGCCTCGCTTACCGCAGAAGAAGCTTCAGAAACTGCCTCCGAGACAGCCTCGCTTTCCGGCACAGCCTCCGACGAAGCAGCCTCCAATGCCACAACGGAAACCGATTCGGATTCCACAGCCGAGGAAGCGGTCGTTTCTGCTTTTGCCCCACATCCCGATGCCAGAAGCATCGCACCGCAGAGCACTACACCCATCATCTTATAGTTTACATTCATTTTGTTTGTTCCTTCTTTCTATTTTTTCAGTCAGTCGGCCAGGGCGCAAAAGACCCATTCACCGTCCGACAGAAATGCTGCTTTTAGTTGCTGCTCCCGTACATTCTGCGGAAGATACGCCGTAAACGGCTGTGTTCCCTCTCCGCAGGGGGAAGCTTCGTAGGTTCCGGTCTCTGCCAGAATGTAGATCGGAGAGTCGTCATCCACACGCTGCCCGCTCAGATCGCCTGTCAGGCAGAAAGTCCCCTCCATTCGGCTGTCCTCCCGTTGTGCCTTCGCGCTTGTACCGGTATCTGCTGCCGGGACTGCCGTGCGTTCCGGAGCAGGCATTTCCGGGGCGCGTTCCAGCAGCCAGTTCAGGTTGCGTTCCACCAGTTCCACCAGCAGCACATCGGGCTGCTCTTCTGTAACAGCCGTCAAAAGGTAGGGCATATTCCGGGAGAAACAGGCGTTGCCGTAACTCTGTGCCAGAAAAGGATGCAGATTGATGCCAAAGGAATCGCGGTATACAAAAATGCTTCCGTCTGCCGCCAAATTTTCCGTGTGGATCGTGATATCATCTGCCGAGTGGAATTTTTCGTCATACTGATAGGTAAAGTCGTATGCCGTATCCTGTTCCGTCTCGTTTCCGGCAGGGTACACCATCTCATACAGGTCGCCGGTATGCGGGGATGTTTTTCCATTGATGCAGGAATCAAACTCCGCTTCAGAGCCTTTCAGTTCTTTCAGCAAAGTCTGTGCTGCCAGCTGTGCGCCCCGCATATTCCAGTGGCTGTCCCGACGGTAATACAGCTGCTCTTCGTGGTCAGACAGTGTTTTGAACAGATCCACATACCGGACATTCTGCTGTTCCATCTGCTGCTGAAGCAGTTGGGCGTTCCGTACGGAGGCTGCCGTATACCGTGCCGGCATCTGACTGCCATACAGGGAATTTTTATTGGGTGCGATGGTAAAGCAGAACCCAATGCCGTTCTCTTCGCAGTATTCCTGCATCAGACCCAGTACATGAGCGGCCGCATAACTCTGCCGGGCTGTAAAGAGTTCTGCGCCGGTATAGTCCGCAAGGGTGCTTTTATAGAACAGCCAATCGTCTTTTCCCAACAGCACACTGCTGCTGTCCAGCGTTTTGAGCACGGTTCCGGTAAGCTGATCGTTCAAGGTGATCATCTCATGACGGAACCCGAAATGATCCGCAAAATAATCCGAAAACTCATTCAGGATACCGGTATTGAAGCTGCCATCCTCTTTCCGTAATTCAGGAAAGGATGCAAGCTGCTCATTGCCCACCGCTTTTTCCGTCTGCCAAGGCATCACAGCCACAGGCAAAATGCAAATTGTGGCAATGACCCCCACAAACAGGATATATCCTAATTTTTTCACTTGCATTTTTCCACCTCAGAACTGGAAATAGATAAAAGGCACATAGGATGCAGCCGACAGATGCAGGATATCCACCAGCAAAAGCGCCAGCACCCCTGCATAACTCAGTGCCTGAAGGCATGCATACACACTTCCGGTCTGCTGCTCTGCTTTACGGCAGACCAGCGGCAAAACCGGCGTACTGCCCACAAGGCCAACCGCCAGTACAACCAGGGTCAGCGGGGTCAGACACTGCGCCAGCAGCAGCCCTGTCTGCGCAGAGGCAGAGACCCCGGAAAACATGGCTCCTATCATTGAGAAGGCCTGCCCCATGTTGTCTGCACGGAAGATCACAAAGCCAACCAGCACCACAAGCAGGGTGTACAAATGTTTCAGCACCGCACACGCAGGGTTCTGCCCGCCTTTGCCATGTTTTTCCAGCCCGAATAGCTTTTTAACGGCATCCTCTGCCACGATAAAGAAGCCATGCCACAGGCCCCAGACGATAAAGGTCCAGTTTGCACCATGCCACAGCCCCGTGCAGAAAAACACGATCAGCTTGTTCCAGTAAGTCTTTGCCTTGCCCTTCCGGTTGCCGCCCAATGGGATATACAGGTATTCCCGGAACCAGGTGGAAAGGGAGATATGCCATCTGCGCCAGAATTCCTGAATGCTGGCCGAGATGTACGGATAATTGAAGTTTTCCTTGAAGTGGAACCCAAAGCACAAGCCTAGGCCGATGGCCATATCGCTGTACCCGCTGAAGTCGAAATAGATCTGCATCAGATAGCACACCGCGGCCAGCCAAGCCGTCCGGCTGTCCAGCACAGAGCAGTCGGCGTTATAGATCAGCGCTACAACATTGCCGCAGATATCGGCGATCAGCAGCTTCTTGCTCAGGCCCACAATAAACCGGCGCAGGCCTTTTGCCAGCTGCTCCAGCGTATGTCGGCGGCTATGGATCTCATCTGCCACGTCCTCATAGCGGACGATCGGTCCTGCCACCAACTGTGGAAACAGAGCAATGTACAGCAGTACATCCCGGAAATGAGTACTCTTCAGGCGTTCATTCCGGTATACGTCGATCACATAACTCAGCCCTTGAAAGGTGAAGAACGAGATACCCACCGGCAGAACAATGGACGGCACCGGGATCGTCACGCCCGGCAGCCGGTCTACCGTCTGTACCAGAAAAGTCAGATACTTGAAAATACCCAAGATTCCCAGATTAACGGCCACAGCGGCATAGAGCACGCTCTTTCGCCCGGAGACGAACAGACCGGCCAGATAATTGCAGAACACAGAGAACAGCAGCAGCAGAACATACCACAGCCCGCTGAAGGCATAGAACAGCAGACTGGCTGCGACGAGCCAGAGATTTTTTGCTTCCCGCCCGGGCAAAAGATAATAACATCCCAGCACGATGGGCAAAAACAGAAACAAGAAAATTACGGAACTAAAAACCATTTTTCGGCTACCTCAGCAATCACGGAAACTGGTAGCTGAACACCGTTTTATTCAGCGGCATTTTATACATATTATATTCTGCATGGCCGTATCTGCCGGCACGATAGCCCCACTCCAGTTCCACATCATAGATATAGGGAACTCCGTTCTCGCAGATCATGACCCATGCATGGTCCGAGTCCTTGTGGCCCACACCGCCAGACACTACATAGGCATCGTAGCCCAGCCGCCGGGCCATATAAAGGAACTGGCCTGCAAAGCAGTAGCAGTTACCCTTTTTGTGTTCAAACATGAACAAAGCGCTCTCTTCTGCCCAAGCCGTTGTGCCTCTTGCCTGATGCGGACGGGCAAGGTATGCGCCGTGATCCCGGACATACAAATAGGCGGCGCGCAGCTTTTGCGCCTTCGTCATGCCAGAGTTTGTGCACGCAGCCAGTGCCTGATCCACATAGCTGTCCAGCGTTGCATTGCCAGAGGTATAGCGGCCATTCGCATCAAAAGTAAGGTAACCTACCGCGCTGTTCGTCAGGAACGAGCCATCCTCTTTGACATAGTACATTCCTCCGTCGATCTCGTGCAGCCCCTTGGCGTACTGATCGATGGCATAGCCATTCTTCGAAACATGATACAGCTTGCCGTCAATCGTCACAAAGCCAGCGGGATAGAGATCAAAGGAACCGCCGGTCACCGACACATGGCACAGCACGCCGTCTACCACCACAAACCCGGCGGAATAAGGATCGATCGCGCTGCCTTCTGCCGACACATGGTACACAGCGTCTCCGATTTGCACAAAACCGGGCTGATAGACATCCAGCTGGCCATCTGTATAGTGGTATAGCCTGCCGTCCTGTATTTTAAAACCGTTTTTCCGGAACAGACTTTCCTGCCCGGCGGATTCGTTTTTCTCTGTGTCGCCCGCCAGCAATTCCAATAATGTCTTGATACAGTTTTCCTCTTCCTGTGCCGGTGCGTCAACTGGCTGCACCGCGTATGCAGTCGGCACCAGAAGCATGGCCGATATTGCAAGAATAACAGCCGTTACACTAAGTTTTTTCAGCATTTTTTCATACCCCTTAATCGATTGATTTTTATTGATACTCGTTCCAGATCTGTTCCTTCAGCTTTTTTTCCTGCCCGCGCAGGACCCATGCTGAAACGACTGCCGCAACAGCCAAAACGATCATGCCAACGATTCCAACCACAAAAAAAAATCTGTCCGGTAGACACAGGTATTCCCTCCTTATTTGAGCCATCCGCTGATGCGGAGCTGGTCAATCAGGTTTTTCAGAACTGCCATCTGTGTATCCTCTGTTCCGTTTGCCTGTGCCTGTCGGTATTTTTCCACTGCAGAAGCATAGTATTTTTCTGCATTTTCTTTGTCAGATGCTGCCTGCCGCATCATAAGATCCGCAAGCATCTCCTTTTGAAGCACAGCCTGACCTTCCGGAAGATTCTGGCATCCCTGTTTCAGAATGCGCACAGCCTTTTCCATATCGTCCTGATTCAGCGCTGCATTTGCGGCTGACAGGTAAGCATGGCTCAGGAGCTGCGGGTCCTCCACCTCATTGAACACTTTTGTGTAAAGCGCAAGTGCCTGATCATAGTTCTTTTGCAAGGACAGGATCTCTGCCGCAACCAGATCACAGTCACCGGAGGAAGCGCCTTTTTTCTGCAATGTATCCAGCTCCTGCTGCGCCTCTTCCAGCTTTCCATCATTGGCAAGTGCAATAGCAAGACTCCGATAGCTTTCAGTGCCTGCTCCCTGTAACCGGACGGCCGCCTGCAGTTCCAGCACCGCATTGGCGTAATCCTTCAGTTCAATGTAGCAATTGCCCTTGATGAAATGGAGCTTTTCCACCGATACGGAATCCAAACATTTTCGCTCACACGATTTTCCCCCATTTCCGATCATATTCTTCCGGTGCCGCTTCTCCCGAAAGCCTTGCCCACACCTCGATCCATTCCTTTGAATCGGATCGCAGGTTTTCCCGGTCATCCCACCGCAGCCGCGCAGCCCATGGCCGTGCTGCTGCCTGCACCACCCGCACCGCCAAGGAACAGGCAGACACGAACAATCATATTACCATCCTTACTGTTTTGTTCAATACCACATCATAATACTTAAAGATCGAGCAGATCGTAAAGTACCCCACTTTACAACCACTATCCTTTTTTAGATTTTACAGCTAATTCCGCAATCGGTCAATGAAAAACACTCCAAAATCCAATTTTTTTGGGGAAAAATTGTTTGACGCAATCGACAGTATTGCCAAAAACATGACAATTTGATTGTATGCTCCGTCAAACAGGCCCATTAAACAAAAGGAATTGTATCGCCGATGCAGGCGTTGGGTGTGGACATTCAGACCATCCAGAGCATCGTAGGCCACGCCGACACCGAGATGATTGCGGAAGAAAGAGAATAAAACAGAGATGAATAATACGAATCTTATCCTTTCCGACGAATCAGAGAAGATGAAGAATCGCGAACTGTTCGAAGAATATTTTTCACATTCTTTGGAGGTGGACCTTCTACTCCGGCTTTACCCGGATGATGAAGATACTCCTGTTGTGTCCGACATGAAGAAAATCGTTCAGAAAACTGCCGCATTGTCTTTCCCCAAATGGACGTTAGCCGTATGGGATATGGATACTGCAACATTATATATGGTCAAATACGACAGAAGTCATTGATTTTCTTTGTTTATCTGTGATACCATTCGTTACGAGACCAACGGCGTTGCTCTCTTCGCTTATGGTGGAGACTCCGGCACTCAAAGAAACTTTCCGAAAAACACAACGAGGTGACCATTTTTGAAACGTCGAACTTTTCTTGTCTGCACCGCTGCACTTTTTTGCGGTGCGCTTCTGGCAGGGGGCTGCACTCAAAAAACTTCTCAGCCCGTCCTTCAGCAAATCGAATACTCCAATTTGGCAGATTCAGATACACAGGATCATCTTTCCAAACTTTTGCAGGATGCCGGCGTATCCGACCTGCGGATACAGACCTTCTTTGATCATGTGCAAAAGTTCAACAATGCTGTGGACCCGGCATGGCTCACCACAGGGTTTGAAAATGCCAAGCCTTCGGATCTGAAATACGATCCTTACTCCATGCAGGACGCATGGACAGAAAAATACGATACCTTCCCCGGCTGGAACTGTCGGATCACTGCTTGTGGGCTGTTCGGTGATTTTATCACTGTCACGGGCAAGGCAGACCTTGACTCAGCCGAGGACACCCTGTTTATGGACTATGAAACACTGGATTCTGACCCGGAATCCCTTTGCGGCGATGAACGGCAAAAGTTTGATGCGCTGTTCGCCCCGGTTAAAACCACCAATACGACCGATATTCCTACCCATTTGAAAACGATTCAACAGGAATGGAAGAAACGCGGTCTCTCCTTCGTAGAAGATGATAAGATTCGTCTCGTCTCCGTAGTCCTACACGACCAATTCTCTGAAACGGACAATTCTCTTATGATCGGTCATGTCGGCGTTATGCTTCCCACATCGGATGCAGTATATTTCGTTGAAAAGGTCGCTTTTCAGGAGCCGTATCGCTTGTTGAAGTTCAAAAATCGAACCGAGTTGAGCGATTATCTGATGCTGAAATACGACAACTCGTGGGGACAGGATACTGCCCACACCTTTATTATGGAAAATTCAGACCTGATGGACGGCTGGCGCATTCTTGA
>ERZ1035025.1737-NODE-1737-length-10232-cov-6.378402_pt1 | contig 10232 bp, 4 predicted proteins | sample MGYA00520619_ERZ1035025 | MGnify/ENA primary metagenome ERZ1035025 (study PRJEB33766, sample SAMN09781742) | gut metagenome | biome: gut microbiome | host: Homo sapiens | place: Madagascar | study: EMG produced TPA metagenomics assembly of the PRJNA485056 data...
GTTCGCTCCATTATAGAAAGTTTTAAAAATCATACTCGTGATAGCGTTCCGGTTTGGATGGAAAAGCAGGGAAAACCATTTTTAGTTACTTATTATGCAGTGAGAGACAAAAAAGATAATTATCTTGGAACTGTAGAAGTGGTACAGGATATGCAGTTTGCAAAAGAGCACTTTACAAGTTAAAACGCATAAAACCATAGATTGTAATCGAATAAAAAGGGAAATATTCTATGAGGTGTCGGATAAAACTGACACCTCAATGAGATGAATAAAAAGAATAAAGTAGAAAAAAGCGGTAGAAAGAACAGTATGTTCTGGAAGAGGTGATCGAGAGGGCGATACTGATCCTGATACTTGTACTGGTGGTCATACGATTAAAGGTTACTGGTAATTGCAGAATTTCTGTGATACACTGTTATAGAACTTTGTGAAAGAAGGAGGAATCAGTATGGCTACTTTAAAAGATATAGCATCAAAGGCTGGGGTTTCACAAAGTACGGTTTCAAGGATATTGAATAATGATCAGACGTTAAATGTAACAGATCAGACAAGACAAAAAGTTCTTGAAGTTGCGCAGGAATTAAATTACCGTTCTTTGTCGCAAAGATATAACCGGGGAAATTCCCAGTCGGAAGAAGAGAAGAACATCTGTATCGGAGTTGCGCAAATGCTTCAGATGGAGGAACTTCAGGACGATATTTATTATCTTCTTATGAAAAATATGTTAGATAGTGAATGTTTTGAAAAAGGGTGGACAACTGTTCCGTTGTATCGAGATGAAACTGGTCGTTTCGGAACGGGACGAGAGATAGAGCTTGACGGAATCGTTGCAATTGGAAGATTTACGAAAGAAGAGGTGAAAGATTTTCACCAGTATACAGATCACATTGTATTTATAGATTCGTCACCGGATGAGATGAAGTATTACAGTATTTTACCGAATTATCATATGGCGGTAAGAAATGCGCTGAATTATTTTGAAGAGATGGGATATGAAAAGATTGCCTACGTTGGTGCGGTGAATACATATGATTATAAGAAAGAACTGACAATGGATGCAAGATATTATTACTACCGGAACTCAGAGACGATGCGAGATACATTTGATGAGGAATGGGTGATCGATTCGGAGATGAATCCACGCAGTGCATATGCGTCGATGATCGCATATTTAGATACACACAAGAATCCTCCGGAGGCGATGCTCATTAGCAGTGACGTACTTGTACCGGGAGTGATTAAGGCTTTGACGGAACGTGGATTTTCTGTTCCGAAAGATACGAATATGATCGTATTTAATAATACATCAATATCAGGAAATTGTAACCCGCCGTTGGATGCGATTGAGACTTATATCCAGGAAACAATCCGAGCAGCAATGCTATGTATCGAGCAGCTGCGGATGGGAGAAATCATTCCAAAGAAAGTGATTATTCCATGTAGTTTAGTAAAACGTGGAAGTGTGGAAAAGAAAAAATAGACAAAAAATGCGTGTCCCCAATAGGTTGATACGCATTTTTTTTGTGCACTTTTTCAGCAAGTAAAAGGGAAAGTAAAAACTTTACTAAAAACAGTAAAAAATAGTAAAAGTTTTATTGACTATTAGTAAAACTTTTGGTAAAATCGTTGATAAAGAGAGAACCGAGGAGGTAAGGAAGTTTGTTGTTAGGTGTTGATTATTACCCGGAACAGTGGAATATCGATCTGATGGAACAGGATATGGATACGATCGTGGAGATGGGATGTAATGTAATTCGTATTGCGGAATTTTCCTGGCATATGATGGAGAAGAGGGAAGGGCAGTTTGATTTTTCTTTTTTTGATCATGTGATCGAAGAAGCGAAGAAGAGAAATCTGAAAGTGATCATGGGAACTCCTACCGCTACGATTCCGGCATGGCTTGCAAAGAAATATCCAGACATTCTTTCGGAATTTGAAGGAGGAAAAAAACGTTCCTTTGGAGGAAGACATGTGTATTGCTTTAACAGTGCCACAATGTATGCGTATTCGGAAAAAATTGTTCGTGCTTTAGTTGAACATTATAAAAATGAAGAAGCAATCGTAGCATGGCAGATCGACAATGAGATCGGACATGAAGGAAGCGATATTTGTTATTGTGAAAACTGTCAGAAAAAATTTCAGCAATATTTGAGCGAAACGTTCCAAGGACAGATCGATCGGTTAAATGATACATACGGGACGACGTTCTGGTCTCAGGAATACAATTCTTTCGATGAGATTCCAATTCCGACAGAGACAATTACAACACATAATCCGGCACTTCGTCAGGACTGGGAGCGTTTCCGAAGTAAAGTGATTGTTGATTTTATTGATTTTCAGGCGAAGCTGATCAAATCAATCGCGCCGAAAGCAGTTGTTATGCACGATTTCCCAGGCGGTGGACTTGGAAAACATGTAGATTATTCGAAAGTGGCTGCGACCCTGGATCAGGTCGCGTATAACAACTACCCGGTATGGGGCGGTCAGAAGGAACCAATCGCACCCCACGAAATTGCCTTCGGTCTGGATTATATACGAGGCTTAAAAGGGGAGAACTTCTGGATCACGGAAGCCATCATGGGAGCGCAAGGACATGATGTAACGGGATTCCTGCCAAGACCGAATCAGGCAAAAATGTGGTCCTACCAGGGAATGGCACATGGCTGTGATTCTATGATGTATTTCCGTTATCGTGGAGCAACAAAAGGAGCGGAACAGTTCTGCTATGGAATTTTAGATGCAGACAATGTAAAGAGAAGAAAATTTTATGAAGTGCAAAGTTTTTTTCGGGATATAAAAAATTATGACGCGGCATTAAAAACACCGATTCGAAATCAGGTGGCAATTGTTTATGATTACGATTCGCTTGCTTCTTTCCGTATCCAGAAACAGAGTATTTTGCTTGATCCGGCAGCAGAAATGCAGAAATTTTACAAGCCATTTTTCGATGTGAACGTAGGAGTGGATGTCATTCCGGAAGACCGCGATTTTTCGAAGTATCAGGTGCTCATCCTTCCACAGATGATTATTCACAAACCGGAAATGGAAGCGAAAGTAAAAGCATTTGCCGAACAAGGCGGAACGGTTGTACTAACTTACCGTTGTTCGGTGAAAGATGCGAACAACAATGTACCGTTTGGAAAGACGGCACCGGTTGGATACAATGAGTTTGCCGGACATTGCGTAGTAGAAACAGAGAGCCTTCAGACGCTGGATGCATTTCCGGTTGTGGGGACAGGCGCATTTGCAAAATATAACGGCATGGGCGGTATTTTCAGAGACATGATCGAAGTAAAAGATGCAGAAATCCTCTTCCGGTATGGAGATACATTTTACGATTCATTTGCGGCAGTGACAAGAAAACCGGCCGGTAAAGGAATGGTTTATTATATTGGATGTGGACTGGAAGAATCCATTACAAAAGCACTCATGGAGACGATCATGAAAGAGAAAGAGATTCCGATGTATCCATCTCAAAATGGTGTGGAAATTGTTACAAGAGGAGAAAAGGAACAACAGATCAAAATGTATATAAATCACAATGGGACAGAGGCAGAAGAAGACGGTGTAAAACTGGCACCGTTCGAATGTGTGATTAAATCGATAAATTAACAGGTAAAAATGGAGGTAGAACAGTGGGTATTGTAGTGAACGATTCACAAAATCTTTTTATGCTCCAGACGCGCTCTAACAGTTACGCGTTCGGAATTGACAATCAGGGATTAGTGAGACATTTGTACTGGGGAAGCAGGATCAATGCGATGGAAGATTTCGAAATGCCGGAGCTTGCAGAAGTATCTACGAACGATCCGGTATATGAGATCACAAAAGAAGAATTTCCTATATACGGAGGTCTTCGATACAAAGAACACTGTCTGAAGGTTACATTTGCAGACGGGACGAGAGATGTGGCTTACGAGTACGTAAATTATGAGATCCAGAAAAACGAACAGTGTGAGGAACTGGTGATCATTTTAAAAGACAAACATTATGCCCTTGTAATGGAACTGCATTATAAAATCTACGAAGCGTATGACTTGATGGAACGTTTCGTTGTGCTGAAAAATGAGTCGACAGAAGTTATGCAGATAGAAAAGCTGCACAGTGGGCAATTTCATGTTCCATATGAAGGATTGAATTTTAGAAATGTACACGGCCATTGGGGCGCAGAACAGCAGAAATTCGTGCAGAAAGTCGATTATGGAAAAATCATTTTCGAAAATAGAAGAGGAATTTCCAGCCACAATCACAATCCTTATTTCATTTTGGATCAGGATGCCACAGAGACAACCGGAAATGTGTACTTTGGCGCACTTCGTATGACTGGAAATTTCAGCGGGGCGGTAGAGCAGACACAGTACGGAGAGACACTTGTGCAGATGGGAATTAACACACATGATTTCACATGGGATCTTAAGCCGGGAGAAAGCTTTGCCTCACCGGAAATTCTCTGTGGGTATTCAGCAGATGGATTTCAGACAATGTCCCACAACCTGCATCAGTTTGCAAATGATTTTCTACTTCGGGAAGGACTTCGTCCGGTACTTTATAATTCCTGGGAAGCAACCGGTTTTGATGTAACGGTTCAGGAGCAGAAAAAGCTTGCAGCTAAGGCAAAAGAGTTGGGTGCGGAGTTGTTCGTAGTAGATGATGGATGGTTTGGCCAGCGTCACGGAATTGATAACGGCCTTGGCGACTGGTATGTAAATAAAGAGAAGTTCCCGAATGGAATCGATGAGCTGATCGACGAAGTGAAAGCGCAGGGACTTCTGTTTGGAATCTGGGTAGAGCCGGAAATGGTAAATCCAAAGGCAGAGCTTTATGCGAAGCATCCGGATTGGATCTATCACTTTGATACAAGAGAGAGCGACACATCGAGAGAACAGTATGTGCTGGATCTTACAAAAAATGAAGTAAAAGCGTTTGTACTGGAAATGCTGGATAATCTTCTCTCTAACCACGAAATCGACTACATCAAATGGGATGCAAACAGACCAATCTCTCAGACAAATTTAAAGAAAGATCTCTGGTATAAGCACATCCAGGCACTCTACGATATTGTGAAGGAAACGAAGAAAAAGCATCCGGCTGTATTGTTCGAAGCATGCGCATCTGGTGGTGGACGTATTGATTACGGCATTCTCGGAATTTTTGATGATTTCTGGACGAGCGATAATACAGACGCATATGACCGTCTGTTTATCCAGGATGCATATTCTTACATTTATCCGATCAAGGCAATGCGTGCCTGGGTGACCGATTGTCCGAACTTCCTGTCCAACCGTGTGATTCCAATGAAATTCCGCTATCACAGTGCAATGATGGGAACACTTGGAATTGGATGTAATATTTTGAAATTTACAGAAGAAGACATTGCTCTTTCTCAGGAAATGATCGCACAGTACAAGGAAATCCGTCCGATCATTCAGGAAGGTACGTTCTATCGTCTGAATCATACGTCGGCAAATGATTATTTCCTATATGAATATATGAAAGGAAATGAGGGCGTACTGTTCGCATTTCTCCCACAAAGCAAGCTGGGACATCGTGGAGTGACAGTGAACATTCGTGGACTGGAAGAAAATGCGTCCTACGAACTTCTTATGGAAGATGGCAAACTCACAAAGAGTGGAAGTTATCTTATGAAACATGGATTTGACATGCGGTTGACGGGTGACTACGCAAGCATGTTGATTCGTATAAACAAATTATAAAAAAGCAAAGGAGAACATCAAATGAAACTTTCAAACTTTTCTAAATTATCATTTGGTATTGGAGCACTGGGAAAAGATTTATGCTATGCCATTATTTCGTATTTCTTAATGATTTATTTTACAGATACGATCGGATTGACACCGCTTTTTGTCGGTAACCTGTTTCTGGTTGCCAGAGTGTGGGATGCATTCAACGATCCAATGATGGGATTTGTTGTTGATAACACAAGAACAAAATGGGGAAAATTCAGACCTTGGATTTTGATTGGTACGGTGTTAAATGCAATCGTTTTAGTATTTATGTTTACAAAACCTTCCGGATTAGAAGGAACTGGCATGTATATATATTTCTCTGTTGTTTATATTTTGTGGGGAATGACTTATACAGTTATGGATATTCCATACTGGTCAATGCTTCCGTCTCTTTCCAGCACGAAAAAAGAAAGAGATTCTATGTCAGTTATCCCGAGAATTTTTGCAAGTACAGCCTGGCTTCTTATGGGTGCGTTTGCTCTGAAACTTGTATCTGTTCTTGGTAAAGGAGACAGCGCTGTTGGATATTCTGCACTTGCGAAAATTATTGCAGTGATTTTTGTAATTACTTCTATTATTACTGTTGTATTTGTAAAAGACCGCAGCTGTCAGGAAGCGGAGTCGGGTAAAGAAGCAAAAAGGCTTACAATCAAAGATGCACTTCATGTTATTGCCGGAAATGATCAGCTGAAAGTATTTATCGGAATTGTGCTTTGCTACAATCTTGTTGTACAGCTTGCCGGTGGTATTGCAATTTATTACTTCAAATATGTAACCGGAAATGAAGGCTTATATCCAATCTTCACAACTGCAGCACAGTTTGCAGAGATTGCAGCTTTGTTCCTTTTCCCAATCCTTTCTAACTATTTTACAAAGAAACAGGTATTTGCAATTGCCAGCTTCAGTCCTGCAATTGGTCTCGCAGGAGTTGTACTTTGTGGATTCTTTGCACCACAGAACATGGTAATTGTAGCAATCAGTGGTATCTTCTATAAATTGGGTTCTGGTCTTACATTAGGAGCAACAACCGTTATGCTTGCTGATGTTATCGATTATGGACAGGTAAAATTAGGAAGTAGAAATGAAAGTATTATCGCTTCATTCCAGACACTGCTTGTTAAGACCGCATCTGCAGTATCTGCCTGGCTGATCGGTGTAGGCCTTACAATTGTCGGCTATGTAGCAAACGCAGAACAGAGCGCGTCTACAATCATGGGAATGCGAGTATTAATGGGTGTTGTACCTTCTGTAATTACAATCCTTGCATTTGTGATCTACGCAAAAGGCTACAAACTGGAAGGCGCATATCTGGAAGAGATCATGGAAAAAATAAAAGGTAACAAAACGGAAGAAACAGAAGAATAGAAAATGAAATGAGATGAAGAGGTAGCGCGCTAAGTATTAAGTGCGCTGCCTTTTTTTGTTAAGACAATAGTATCACTGTATGAGATTGCGCATGGAATTTTTTTTCACTGGTAGTAGTATTTTGCATATCATAAATTTCTAGCAACAACTTCAAAACATTATAATCCAAAATGAAAGAAAGAGGCAGTGCGTTAAGTGGGTGATATGCCTTTTCTCGGTTCTGTTATTAAAAAGTTCCGAATATGACAAAAAATCGGAGGTGGTGTGATAAAAAAGTGCAAGCCACCCCCCCTTTTTTTATGAGAAAATAAAATCACTTATATATAATGGAAAGGGGTAAGGAAAAAATGAAAAAGAGAAGGCGAATCTTATCGCTTGTCTTTGCAGCCTGTCTTGTGATAACGGGAATTGTTTCGGGCGCAGGTGTGCAGAAGGCCGAAGCAGCTGCAAGAACAGAAGTAATCGATGTTACGGATTACGGAGTATATCCGGACAGTGGGAAGGACAGTGCAATCGGAATACAGAAAGCAATCGCAGCTGCGAAAGATGCAACGAAAGAGGGAAAAGAAGTCAAGATTAATTTCCCGGAAGGACGCTATGATATCTATCCAGATAAAGCAATAGAAAGAGAATTATATGTTTCCAATACTGTAGGTGCCGATCAGAACAATAAAATGAAGAAGATCGGTATTTTTCTGGAAGATATGGATCATGTTACCGTAGATGGAAACAACTCTCTGTTTATGTTCCATGGTAAAATGACAACATTTGCAACAATCGGTTGCGAAGATGTTGAATTTAAAAATTTTGCAGTGGATTTCCAGGTTCCGACAGTTATTGATATGACTGTTGAGAGTGTAGAGGGAAATACAGCAACTATGTATATTCCTGAGTGCTATAATTATGAAGTTGCAGGAACAACGATTAAATGGTACAGCGATGTGAGTCCTTATACAGGTCAACGTTACTGGAGTATCTCCGATCTGTCAGGTTATCATACCCAGCGGGAAGATACCGTACAGGGAATCAAATTTGGTGCAGGAAATGGAAATGCTGCATTAAAAGGTGTAGCTTCTATTGAGGATCTTGGAAATCATCGTGTAAAGATTACATATAATAGTAAAGCCGGTGAAGTTCAGAACGGAATGTGCTTCCAGTCACGTCCGACCGTACGTGATCATGCAGGAACATTTTTCTGGAAGAGCAAAGATATTAGGATGACTTCTCTTGATATCCAGTTCCTTCATGGATTTGGTATGGTAGGTCAGCATTCTGAAAACATTACAATGGAAGATGTTGATTTTGAAGCACCAAAGGAAAGTGGAAGAACAACAGCCGGATATGCTGATTTTGTGCAGATGTCCGGATGCAAAGGAGCAATCAATATTAATAACTGTACCTTTGCAGGTCCTCATGACGACCCGATCAATATCCACGGAACATTTAACACAGTTACATCCATCAGTTCTGACAGAAGAACAATCACAGTACAGTACAACCATCATGAAACAGCTGGTTTCCCGAACTTTTTCAAAGGTGACGAAATCGAGTTCATGACAAAGGGAAATATGATCACAGTTGAAAATTCCGTTCGTACAGTAACAAAAGTTGACGGACCGGACGGAATGGGCGGAAATATGGGTGAAGGTTCAGGAAGTCTGACAACCATCAAGCTGACATTGGATAAGGCAATTCCTGCCGACGTTCAGGTAAATCAACATGTGGTAGAAAATATCACTTATACACCAGCTGTCAACATCAGCAATTGTGAATTTAAGGAAGTTCCGACAAGAGGAATCCTTGTAACTACAAGAAAACCAATTGTCATTGAAAATAATACATTTGACGGAATGAGTATGGCAGGCATCTATATTTCTGATGATGCTCAGGGCTGGTATGAGTCAGGTCCGGTCAGAGATGTGACCATCCGTAATAATACATTTACAAGAGGAAATGCACAGGCAATTTTCATTGAGCCTACCAATCCGACTGTATCTACGGAAAAGACAGTACATTCTAATATTAAGATCGAGAACAACACTTTCTTTACGTACAATAAGAGAGTTCTTGATGCAAAGAGTGTAGATAAACTCACCTTTAAAAATAATAAAATTTACAGACAGAATCCGATCAACGGAAACGGATCTCTGAATCTGGCAGTAAAAGAAGGAAGTTCAGCAGAACTGGAAGTAGCCAATAGTGCAGAGCTGGAAGTAAGCGGAAGTGGTGATACCTTATCAGGAAAACTGTACAACTTTAATGGTTGTAAAAATGTAGTGATCGAAGGAAATGAGTATGACGGTGGATTGAATGCCGGAAGTTCAATCAGCAACATGACTGCTTCTGATATTACAGTAACCAATGATGCAATGAAGGTAAACGCAGATTCCACAACAGCACCGAACGGAACGATGTACTACGAATCTGACAATGAAAAAGTAGTAAAAGTTTCCAGTACAGGTGTCGTAACTGCAGTAGGAGCAGGAACAGCCAATGTAACAGGAAATATGATTGTTGGAGGACGTAAGTTCCCGACCAATACAGTTACATTCACAGTCAACGCAGGTGAACTTGGTAATCTGCCGGAAGGAATAGAGCTGACAGCAGCTGATACCAAAGAAAATATTAACGTAAATGATACGATCCAGTATACTGCAAATCTGAAATGGAACGCTGAAGAGAACGGTGCAGACAAGAACAGCGCAGTGACATGGAAGGTCTATGATGCCAAGACCGGAACTGAGACTGATAAAGCAACAATCACTGAACAAGGACTTCTGACAGCAGTAAAACCGGGAAGTGTTGTAGTGACAGCATCTACAGCCAACGGCTATGCAGCATCCAAACTGGTATCGATCTGGCAGGAAGGGAAGATGATCGCATCGGATATTACAGTGGATTATCCGACATCTTCCGACAAATACCGTGCAAGTTCGACCGTGGAAGGCGGACTGGAACAGGATTTTACAAGCCAGGGACTTTACCAGAATCAGACTCCGAGCAATGTCCTTGTAAAACCATTGCCGGAAGGAACAGACAGAACAGATCTGACACTTGTATTCAAACTGACAGGTGCAACTCCTGCAAATACATGGGCAGATGCAGGAATCTATCTCTATG
>ERZ1035025.1741-NODE-1741-length-10210-cov-5.597637_pt1 | contig 10210 bp, 9 predicted proteins | sample MGYA00520619_ERZ1035025 | MGnify/ENA primary metagenome ERZ1035025 (study PRJEB33766, sample SAMN09781742) | gut metagenome | biome: gut microbiome | host: Homo sapiens | place: Madagascar | study: EMG produced TPA metagenomics assembly of the PRJNA485056 data...
ACGCCGCGGGGATCCGGCTCGGCAGACTCTCCCGCGGCGTCGGCCGCATTCGCGGCGAGCGCGGCGACGCCGCTGCCGTTGGCGATGATCGCGGCGCGGCCGCCTGCGGGGGAGGTTCCCGCGGAGAAGGCCGCCGCCGCGGCGCAGAAGTCCTCGTACGTGCGAACGCGCAGAGCCCCCGCGGAGGCGAGGAGGGCGTCGAAGGCGCGGTCGTCGCCCGCATCCGTGCCGAAGCGGCTTGCGGCGAGCCGGTCCGCAGCGTAGCCCGCGCCCGGTCCGGGGCGCAGCACGACGACGGGCTTGACCGCGGCGGCCTCCCGCAGGGCGCTTCTGAACGCGCGCGGATCCCTGAGCGCGGCGACCTCAACGGCGATGACGCGCGTGAAGCGGTCCCGCGCGAACCACTCGATGCACTCCGCGAGGGTGATGTCCGTCTCGAGCCCCGTGTTGACGACCGCGGAGAAGCCCGCGCCCGCCTCGTCGGCCTCGTCCATGAGGCCCGTGGCGATCATCGCCGACTGCGCGACGAGCGCGATGCCGCCGACGGAGGGCATGCGCGGCCAGAAGCTCGCGTTGACGCCGATCCTCGGCGCGACGACGCCGATCGAGTTGGGGCCGAGGAGGCGCGCTCCCATCGCGCGGGCGGCGCGCGTGAGCTCCGCGATCTCGCTTGTGTCCGAGAGCGGCCCCTCCTCCTGGGGCGCGAAGAGCACCGCCTTCGGCGGATTGAGGGAGAGCCGGTCGAGCGCCCGGGCGAGGTGCTTGCGGCTCACGCACAGGATCGCGAGGTCGATCGCGCCAGCGGGGAGCTTTGACGCGTCCGGAAAGCACGGGTGCTCGTCGACGAAGCGGTACTTGGGATTGACCGGCCAAAGGTTCGCGAGGCCCGTCGAGAGGCTCACGGAGCGCCAGACGTGATACCCGCGGCTCGCGGGATGGCTGCTCGCGCCGATGACGGCGACCGAGCGCGGGGCGAGGGCGGCGGAAAGCGGGGGGCGGAGCATGTTCGGATCGACGGCCGGAGAGTGTTCGGGCGCCCGTCGGGCGCTCGCTTGCGTGCCTGAAGTGTAGCCGCCCCGATGAGCGTCGCGCATCGCCTTGCTAAACTCTTAGGAAGGCCGGCCGCCAGTAGGCGGAATCCGGCGGATCAGAAGAAAAGACAGCCAAGGAGACTCCCTCTCATGAAGGTTGACGGCATTCCCACGCGGACGATCCGTCCGCTCGAAGGCGGCAGGGCCGTCGAGATCATCGACCAGACGCTTCTGCCCTATCGCTTTGAGAAGCGCGTGCTCTCCGACTGGCGGGACTGCGTAGAGGCGATCGAGACGATGCGGGTGCGCGGCGCGCCCCTGATCGGCGTTACGGGCGCCTGGGCCGTCGCGCTCGCCGTTCAGGAGAATCCCGAGAACGCCGCGCTCATCCCCGCGGCCGAGCGCATCCGCAACGCCCGTCCGACAGCCGTGAACCTCTCCTGGGCCGTGCAGCGCATGCTCGCCGCGCTTCTGCCGCGCGAGCCCGCGCTGCGCGCCGAGACGGCCCTCAGGCTCGCCGAGGAGATCACCCAGGAGGACGTGACGCTCTGCCGGGCGATCGGCGAGGCCGGCGCGGGCATCATCGCCTCGCTCTACCGCAGGCTCCGCCGTCCGGTGAACGTGCTCACGCACTGCAACGCGGGGTGGCTCGCCACGGTCGACTACGGCACCGCGCTCTCGCCCGTGTACTTCGCCTTCGACCGGGGCACGCCCCTGCACGTCTGGGTTGACGAGACGCGCCCGCGCAACCAGGGCCTCCTCACGGCCTGGGAGCTCGCGCAGCAGGGCGTTCCGCACACGATCATCGCGGACAACGCGGGCGGCCAGCTCATGCAGCACGGCGACGTCGACGTCGTCATCGTCGGCGCGGACCGCATCACCCGGCGCGGCGACGTGGCCAACAAGATCGGCACGTACCTCAAGGCGCTCGCCGCGAAGGACAACGACATTCCGTTCTACGTCGCCGCACCCTCGTCGACGATCGACTGGCGGATCAACGACGGCAAGCGCGAGATTCCGATCGAGAACCGCTCGCCCTCCGAGGTGCTCTCCGTGCGCGGCATCGACCGCACGGGGCAGGACGTTACCGTCCAGCTCGCCTCGCCCGAGGAGTCGGCCGCCAACCCGGCCTTCGACGTGACGCACTGCCGCTTCATTACGGGCATCATCACCGAGCGCGGCGTCTTCGCGCCGACCGAGCTCGCCGCGGCCTTCGAGGATCAGATCGCCAATGCACGCCTCTGAAGAAGCCCTCCGAAGGGCCGTCATCGACACGGCTCTCGGCATGAACAGCCGCGGAATCAACGTCAACAAGTCCGGGAACGTCTCCGTCCGGTGCGAGGGGGGCTTTTTCATCACGCCGACGGGGATTCCCTACGAGCGGCTCGAGCCTCGGGACATCGTCTTCATCGACCTCTCGGACGGCTCGGTCCGGGGCGATCGGCTGCCGAGCTCGGAGTGGGGTATGCACGCGGCAATCTACCGCGCGCGGCCCGACGCGGGTGCGGCGGTGCACTGCCACTCGTGCTTCGCGACGGCGCTCGCCTGCCAGAACCTTCCGATTCCGGCCTTCCACTACATGGTGGCGGCCGCAGGCGGAGACTCGATCGACGTGGCGCCCTATGCGACCTTCGGCACCGAGGCGCTCGCGCAGGCGGCCGCCCGGGCGCTTTTGCGCAGGAACGCCTGCCTGCTCGAGCACCACGGCTCGATCGCGATCGGCGCGACGCTCGGGAAGGCCCTCGCCCTCGCCGCGGAGGTTGAGAATCTCGCGCGCCAGTACTGCGTCGTGCGCTCGCTCGGCGAGCCGCGGCTCATCCCCGCCGACGAGATGGCGCGGGTCATTGAGAAATTCCGAACCTACGGCGTGCAGCCCGGAGAGAAGAAGTGAAGAAGACGATACCCGCCCCGAAGGCCTGGCTGCGCTGCGACGGCTCGACGGTGTCGTGCACGGAGTCCGTGCGCGTGCTCGAGGAGAACTGGCATGAGCTCGCGGAGATGCTCTCCGAGAGCTACGAGGACGCCGTGCTCCTTGGCGTCGGCAAGGACGAGTTCAAGCGCGCGATGAAGGGACTCATCGACGCGCTCGAGTGCGACTGGGCGGAGAAGACCGCGCCGGTCGAGTCCGTCCCGAAGGCGGGTGCGAAATGATCGGCCGGATCCGGGCCATTGCGGCCTGCGCCGCAATGGCGGTTCTGCTTGGCGGCTGCGCGCATCCGCAGCTCCTTGACATGGGCGCGGCGGACGCGTCGATCGTCGCCGAGCTCGGCGCCCCCGACGCGCGCGTCGCGCTCGCGGACGGTCGCACGCGGCTCGTCTACTCCGAACAGGCCTCGGCGCAGGAGGTCTGGTGGCTTACGCTCGGGCCCGACGGTCGGCTCGAGGGCCGGGAGAACGCGATGGACCGGGCGCACTTCGCGCTCGTCCGGCCGGGCGTCTCGACCGAGGAGGACGTCTGGAATCTCTTCGGGCGGTGCGCCGAGAAGCGTGAGTTCGCTCTCTCGAACAAGCACGCCTGGATGTACCGCTTCAAGGACGAGGGGCTGTTCGACATGGCGTGCTGGGTCGAGTTCAATCCGCAGGGCGTCGTCGTGGAGGTGGGCTACACGCTCGATCCCTGGCGCGACCGCAACCCCCTTTTTCTCTTCTGATACGCCGGCCATGGATTCCCGCATCGAACGCATCGTGCTTGCGGCCGACGGCCGCTGGGCGGAGCTCTTCGCCTCCGCGGGGATGGATCCCCTGCACTTCGAGCGGCAGAACCGCCCCTGTCCGCTCTGCGGCGGCCGCGACCGCTTCAGCCTTCTGCCCAGGGGCGAGCGCGGAGACTGGTTCTGCCGCGGCTGCGGACACGGCGACGGGATCGAGCTTCTCAGGCGCTTCACGGGCCGGAGCTTTCCGCAGACCTTGAGATGGCTTGAGGACCGGCTCGGTCTGCCGCACGAGGAGCGAAAGCCGTCCGGAGAGCTTCTCGAGCGAGGCGATCCTCTCGACGCCGGGCGCGAGGAGGCCGAACGCATTGAGCGGCTCACGCGAGAGTGGAGCGCCGCGACGCCCCTTTCGGAGCTCTCCGCCGACGCGCCCGTCTTGCGCTACCTCGCCCGCCGGGGCCTCGCTGGGTGCGGCCTCAGCCGTATGCTGAGGATGGAGCCCGGGAGCCCCTGCTGGGGCGAGGACGCCGCGGGCGGCGTCAAGCTTCTCGGAACCTTTCCGGCGATGCTCGCGCTCGTCACGGATCCGGACGGGCGCATCACCTCGCTTCACCGGACCTTCCTCACGGCTGAGGGCGACAAGGCGCCTGTCCCGGCGGTGAAGAAGCTCGCCGCAGGGAGCGTCGGCGAGGGGCTCGTGCGGCTTTTTCCCGCATCGGACCTTCTCTGCCTCGCCGAAGGCATCGAAACCGCGCTTTCGGTGCATGCGATGACGGGCCTGCCCGCATGGAGCGCCATCTCGGTCACCGGCTTCAAGCGGCTCGAGCGCCTTCCCGCGGGCTTGAGGCGCCTCTTCATCTGCGGCGACAACGACGCCTCCTACGCAGGCGCAGCGGGCGCGTACGAGCTCGCGGCGCGGCTTCGTCGCACGCACCCGGAGCTCGAGGTGTCCGTTCGCATTCCCGAAGAGGCGGGAAGCGACTGGAACGACGTTCTGCGCTCAGGCGGCGCGCTTCACTTCTGAGGCCTGCGCTTCGTGAGAACGGTCGCCGTGACGCCCGCGAGGATGATGACGGCGATGCCGAGCGCGGTCGAGGGCGCGACGGGTTCGCCGAAGAAAAGCAGGCCGAGGACGGCCGCGAAGACGATCGCGGAGAACTGCAGCGCGCTCGTGAGGAGCATGTTCCCCGCGGCCCAGGCGCGCGTGAGGCAGAGCTGAGCCGTCGTCGCCGTGAGTCCGACGCCAAGAAGGGCCGGGAGGTCCTCAAGGCGAACGGGCGTCAGGCCGCCCGCCGTGAGAAGCTGCGCGGCAAGCGCCGTCACGCAGCCGAAGAGCGAGAAGTAGAAGACGATCCGCCACTCGGGCTCGCCGATCTTGGAGAGCCCCTTGACCTGCCAGTACGCGAGCGCGGCGAAGAATCCCGCGGAGAGGCCGAGGAGCGCCGCGAGCTCCTCGCCCGAATGGAGCTCGGGGCGAAGAGCGAGAACGACGCCGCCGAAGCCGGCCGCCACCGCGGCGAGCAGCCGCGGATCGGGGCGTCCGCCCGCGCGCCACGCGACGATCGAGACGAAGAGCGCCATGTAGAGCGGACTCGTGTAGTTGAGCGTCATCGCGGTGCCGAGGGGCAGCGCGCCGAGCGTCCAGAACCAGATCATCAGCGCGAGCGTGCCGAAGAAGCTCCGGAGCATGTGCGACGGAAAGTGAGGCGTTCTCAGCGTGCGGCGGTTGAGCGCGACCCAGGCGCCGAGCGTGACGACGCCGAAGAGCGCGCGGTAGAGGACGAGCTCGAACGTGCTGAAGTGCTCGGCGCCGAGCTTCGCGCAGACGGCCATGAGCGAGAAGAGAAATGCCGCGGCGAGCATCCAGAGGCTTTGCATGACGGGCGGGATGTTGAAAATTCAGAGAAAAGAAAGGCCCCGCGCGGGCGGGGCCTTCTCGAGGGAGGCGCAGGGCCTCCCTTCAGCGATCTGCGGTCAGATCTGTCGAATCGGCGGAGCCGCCGGCCTCATCACTGGGCCGGCTCCTCCTCCTTCCTCGGCTCGCGGCGCAGCTTGATGTGAAGCTCGCGGAGCTGCTTCTCGTCGACCGGCGACGGGGCCTGCGTGAGCAGGCACTGGGCGCGCTGGGTCTTCGGGAAGGCGATCACGTCGCGGATCGAGTCGGCCTCGACCATCATCGCGACGATGCGGTCCAGACCGAAGGCGAGGCCGCCGTGCGGAGGCGCGCCGAACTTGAGCGCGTCGAGCAGGAAGCCGAACTTCAAGCGGGCTTCCTCGGGGCCGATCTTGAGCGCGGCGAAGACCTTCTCCTGGACATCCTCGCGGTGGATGCGGATCGAGCCGCCGCCGATCTCCCAGCCGTTGAGCACGCAGTCATAGGCCTTGGCGTAGCAGTGCTCCGGATCCGTGAGGAGCTTGTCCTCGTCGCCGTCGAGCGGGCAGGTGAACGGATGGTGGCAGGCGACCCAGCGGTCCTCCTCCTCGGAGTACTCGAACATCGGGAAGTTGACGACCCACAGGGGCTTCCAGCCGTGCGTGAACAGGCCGTGCTCCTCGCCGAACTTGGAGCGGCCGATCTTCAGGCGCAGGGCGCCGAGGCTGTCCCAGACGATCTTGGCCTTGTCGGCGCCGAAGAAGATGACGTCGCCGTCCTTGGCGCCCACGCGGGCGATGATGCCGTTGAGCTCGTCGTCAGAGAGGTTCTTGACGATCGGGGACTGCAGGCCGTCGCGGCCGCGGGCGAGCTCGTTGACCTTGATGTAGGCGAGGCCCTTGGCGCCGTAGATCTTGACGAACTCGGTGTAGGTGTCGATCTCCGAGCGCGGCATGGAGGCGGCGCCGGGGACGCACATGGCGACGACCTTGCCGTTGTGGAGCGACTTGACGCCGGAGAACACCTTGAAGGAGGAGTTCGCGACGATGTCGGTCACCTCGTGCAGGCGCAGGCTGATGCGAAGGTCGGGCTTGTCCGAGCCGTACATCGCCATCGCGTCGTCGTAGAGCATGACGGGGAACGGATCCTCGAGGTCGACGTCGATCGCCTCCTTGAAGACCGTGCGGACGAGTTTCTCCATCAGGGCGCGGATCTCGTCCATGCTGAGGAACGACGTCTCGATATCGACCTGGGTGAACTCAGGCTGGCGGTCGGCGCGGAGGTCCTCGTCGCGGAAGCACTTGACGATCTGATAGTAGCGGTCGAAGCCGGCGACCATCAGCATCTGCTTGAAGAGCTGCGGGGACTGCGGAAGGGCGTAGAAGCACCCCTCCTGAACGCGCGACGGAACGAGGTAGTCGCGGGCGCCTTCAGGCGTGGAGCGCGTGAGCGCCGGCGTCTCGATGTCGATGAAGCCGTTGGCGTCGAGGAACTTGCGGAAGGCCATCGCGGCGCGGTAGCGCGTGCGGATGTTCTTCTGCATGACCGGACGGCGCAGGTCGAGCACGCGGTACGTGAGGCGCGTCGTCTCGGAGAGGTTCTCGTCGTCGAGGTGGAACGGGGGCGTGGCGGACGGGTTGAGGATCTCGAGCTCCTGGCACAGGACCTCGACGCCGCCGGAGATCAGGGAGTCGTTCTTCGTGCCTTCCGGACGGGCGCGGACGCGGCCGACAACCTTGAGGCAGTACTCGTTGCGGCAGCGGTCGGCGGTGGCGAACACGTCGGGACGGTCCGGATCGCAGACGACCTGGACGAGACCCTCGCGGTCACGCAGGTCAATGAAGATCACGCCGCCATGGTCGCGGCGACGGTGGGCCCAACCGTAGAGGGTCACAGTCTGGCCGATGAAGGACTCATCGACCAAGCCAGAGTACACGGTTCGCATAAAAGCTCCCGGAATCGCCGGCTCCGAGAGCCGGCATGAATGAAACTGAGGCGACCGGACGAGGGCTGTCCGCTCGCAGGGAATTCTGCGCGTCTTGCGGAGGCTCTTCCGCCTTTCCGAAGGCCGCAAGAAGAAATTTTAGCTCGAACGTCCGGCCGGTGCGCTTTCCGGCTCCGGCGCCGGCTCCTTGCGGGGCGCCGTGCGGGGCGTCATGACGCCGAGCGAGACGTGGAACTTGAAGGCGTCCTCGACGGAGGTGTTCGTCTCGCGCGCCTCGCTGCGCTCGATCATCATCACGTAGCCCGAGGTCGGGTTGGGCGCCGTCGGCACGAAGACCGTGATCATGTCCGAGCCCGAGAGCTCGGCGAGCGTGCGCTCGGAGGGCGTGGCGACGACGAAGCCGTACGTCCAGCAGCCCTTGCGCGGGAATTCGACGAGCACGACGTCGCGGAAGCTCTGCGCGCGGTCCGAGAGCACCGTCTCGAGGATCTGCTTCACGCCCGAGTAGATCGGGCGGACGACGGGGATGCGCTCAAGGAGGCTCTCCCAGCGGGCGACGAGCCACCGGCCGATGAAGTTCGCGACGAGCATGCCCGTCGCAAGGATGAGCGCGGCGGCGATGACGAGGCCCGTTCCGGGAATGTGCACGCCGAGGATCGCCTCGGGGCGCAGGTGAGGCGGCAGGAGCTGCAGGAGCGAGTCGGACCAGCGGATGATGCTCTCGAGCACCCAGAGCGTAATGGCGAGCGGCACCCAGAGAAGCAGGCCCGCGGAGAAGTACTTTCGGATCATCGGAACTCCCGGAGGACGCGGCCCTTCAGGCGCGCGGAAAAGACAAGGGCCGCGGGCGGAGGAGTCTCCGCGCACGGCCCTGGCAAAAAGCGCTCGGAGAGCCGGATGGGCTCAGCTCGAGTGCTTGTGCGACGCTGCGACGGCCTTCGGGCCGCCGTTGAAGTCCGTGGCGGCCCAGCCCGAGCCCTTGAGCTCGAAGCCCGGGGCGGAGAGCTCCTTCCTCAGGGTGTCCTTGCCGCACTGGGGGCATTTCGTCAGGGGCTTGTCGCTCATCTTCTGCAGGTAGTCCTTCTCGAAGCCGCAGGAGGTGCACTTGTACGCGTAAATGGGCATGTTCTTCTGAAGGCCCTCCCGAGGAGGAGGGCGCGGGGTGTTTGGATCAGAGAGCGCATTATATGAAAGCGGCGGCGGCCTGAATCAGGCGCCGCCGCCGCTTTTCGATGGCGGGCGGGCCGCGATCCGGGCGATCGCGGCCTCTCCCTGCGGTCAGTCCTCCTCCTCGCGCTGGAACCTTCCGGCAAGCTCGGCCTGGCGCGCGGCCGGGACGGGCTGGTAGCTCGCAAGCTCCATGCTCCAGGCGCCCGTGCCCTGCGTGAGGGCGTGCAGGCGCGTGGCGTAGTTCTCGAGCTCGGCGAGCGGCACGAGCGCGGTCACCTCGATCTCGCCGCCCGGAAGCGACGCGGTGTTCGTGACCTGGCCGCGGCGGCTCGCAAGGTCTCCGGCGATGTCGCCCATGTAGGACTCGGGGGCCGTCACCTCGACGGAGACGATCGGCTCGAGCACCTGGGGCGCGGCCTTGGCAAGCGCGTCAAGGAAGGCCTTGCGGCCGGCGGCGACGAAGGCCACCTCCTTGGAGTCGACCGGGTGGCTCTTGCCGTCGTAGACGGTGACGCGCACATCCTCGATCGGGTAGCCGGCGACGAAGCCGCGCGCGAGCACCTCGCGCACGCCCTTCTCGACGGCCGGGATGAGGTTGTACGGAATCACGCCGCCCTTGACCTGGTCGACGAACTCGAACCCCTTGCCGCGCTCGAGCGGCTCGACGCGCAGGTAGACCTCGCCGAATTGGCCGGCGCCGCCCGTCTGCTTCTTGTGGCGGGCGTGGCCCTCGGCGGGCGCGGAGATCGTCTCGCGGTACGGCACGGACGGCGCCGCCGTCTCGACCTCGAGCTTGAAGTTCGTGCGCATGCGGTTGAGGATCGAGCGCACGTGCATGTCGGTGAGGCCGCGGATGACGGTCTCGTTGAGCACGGGATCGTGCTCGACGGCCATCGTCGGATCCTCGCTCTGCATCTTGCCGAGCACCTCGTTCAAGCGGCTCTCGTCGCCGCGGCGGGCCGGACGGATAGCGAGTCCGTACATCGGGCGCGGGAAGCGGATCGGGCGCATGCGCACGTCGCTGTCCATCGGGTCGCCGTGGATGACCGAGCCGTAGCGGAGCTCTTCGATCTTGGCGAGCGCGCCGATGTCGCCCGGAGAGAGCAGATCCGTCTCCTGGGTGTTCTTGCCCTGCAGGATGAGCGGACGGGTCGCCTTCAGGGGCTTTCTCGAGTCGTCGACATAGATCACCGAGTCGCGGCGGATCGTGCCCTGATGGACGCGGAAGATGCCGATCTTGCCGATGTAGGGGTCGTTGACGATCTTGAAGACCTGGGCGATGACGGGAAGGTTCTTGTCGGGCTGCGTGCGGAAGGGCGAGCCGTCGGCCTTCTGGAAGAGCGCGTCATTTGCCTCCGCGGGGTGCGGCAGATGGCGGATGATCACCTTCATGAAGTCACGGATGCCGATCAGGTTCTTCGCGGACGTGAAGCAGACCGGAATGACGTGGCCCTCGCGCAGCGCCTTGGTGACGAGGGGATGGAGCAGGCAAGGATCGACGTGCCCCTCCTCGAGGTAGCGCTCGAGCATCTCGTCGTCC
>ERZ1035025.1742-NODE-1742-length-10207-cov-4.349586_pt1 | contig 10207 bp, 7 predicted proteins | sample MGYA00520619_ERZ1035025 | MGnify/ENA primary metagenome ERZ1035025 (study PRJEB33766, sample SAMN09781742) | gut metagenome | biome: gut microbiome | host: Homo sapiens | place: Madagascar | study: EMG produced TPA metagenomics assembly of the PRJNA485056 data...
GCCGTAGAGCGTCACGTCAGCGGCCATGGCTGAGGAGGCGGCGGCAAGGAGAGCGCACGCAAGGAGAGTCTTTTTCATGTTTTTTCCTTCTTGAAAAAAGGCGGGTGAAAAAATGGGAAATGTCAGTACGCGACGAGGTCGCGCCCGGCGGGGACGAAGAGCGTTCCGCTCGTGTAGAGCACGACGCCGTCCTTTCTGGCCGTCGAGCGGTGGAGAACGTTGCCGTCGAAGTCCTCAAGGACGCCCATGAGGTCGCCCTCGCGGACGCGGTCGCCCTCGCGGACAAGCGGCCGCCAGAGGCCGTCGGCGTCGGCGCTGTCGTAAAGCGCCTCCATCTCGAGCTGCTCGGCGTCGCCTCTCCTCTCGTTCTCCTCGCCGAGCGCGCCGCGCTCGAAGAGGCCGAGGTGCGAGAGCACCGAGCGCAGGTCCCGGAGGTAGGCCTCGACCTCGGGCTCGCTCCAGCGGCCGCCCTGGCCGCGCTCGATCAGAATCGCGGGCGTTCCGAGGATGGCGGAGCTGTTGTAGGCGCCCGAGGTCGCCGTGGAGCGCACGCGCACGGGAACGTCGACGAAGCGGCAGGCCTCGCGGCCCGCCTCGCTTTCCGCGGCGCCGCAGGCGCCCTGGAAGTAGACGTAGGGCGTGAGCCGCTCATGAAGGTCTCCGCCGTGAAGGTCGATGTGAAAGTCGCTCCCGCGGGCGAGCTCGCCGATCCGGACGGCGATCAGGTCCGAGCACGTGCCCTCGGGATTCCCGGGGAAGCACCGGTTGATGTTCTTGCCGTCAACGGGATTGAACGCGGCGACGCGCGCGGCGAAGGCCGCCGTGTTGACGCACGGGAGGATCAGGACGGACCCGCGGATCCGCGCCGGATCGAGTCCGGCGAGCTCCCGGGCGAGGCGGCGCGCCGCCTCGATGCCGACGTACTCGGCGCCGTGGATGCCTGCCGTGATGAGGATGCGGGGGCCGGGGGCGGCGCCCCGGATCTCCTTTGCGGGAAGGTCAAGCCCGCCCGCGGTGAGGCTCTCGAAGAACTTCATCGTGTGTCTCGCTGCTTTGAGGCTCCGCGGGGAGCGGGAGGCGGCAGGCCCCCGCCCCGCGCGAAGAGAGGTTGATGAGCGCCCGGGGCGCGTCAGAAATAAACCGAGCTCGGTCCGGCGGCGCCGCGGCCGTGGGCGCCGTTGGCCTCCTCGTCGCGCTCGGCCGAGCGCTCCGCGGCGATCTCCTCGGACTCGTCATCGGCGTGCTCGACGCCGATGCCGACGACCGCGTGTAGGAGGTCGCGCGCATAGGCGTTCCGGATCCCGCTGATCCGCGAGATGTCGTCGACCGCCTCGACGAAGGAGCCGTTGTGCATGAAGCGGACCTTGTCGCAGAAGTACGTGATCGCCGTGAGGTCGTGCGTGATGAAGAGGTACGAGAGGCCCGTGTCCTTGCGCAGGTCCTTGAGCAGCTCCATCACTTGGATCTGCGTGGCCGCGTCGAGCGAGCTGATCGCCTCGTCAAGGAGCACGATCTTCGGTTCGATCGCCACGGCGCGCGCGATGCACACGCGCTGGAGCTGGCCGCCCGAGAGCTCGTGCGGATAGCGGTTCATGTAGTCCGCCGAAAGCCCCACGCGCTCGAGGAGCTCGCAGGAGCGGCGCTCCTCGTCCTTCGAGGAGATCGTCCGTCCGGCCTTCCTGAGCGCGCGGAAGGACTCGTGCAGGATCGTGCGGACGCGAAAGCGCGGGTTGACCGAGGTCGTGTAGTCCTGGAAGACTATCGAGACCTTGTTGCGCACGCGCTCGCGCTCCTCGCGCGAGAGGCGCCCGTACATGGAGCTGCCCTCGAGGAGCACCCGGCCCGAATCCGGGGCGAGCAGCCCGCAGAGCACGCGGCCGAGCGTGCTCTTGCCCGAGCCCGACTCGCCGATGATGCCGAGGCACTCGCCCTCCTCGAGCGAGAGGTCGAGCCCGTGAAGGATCTCGATGCGCTCGCGTCCGAAGAGCTTCGTCTGCTGCTCCTTGCGGAAGGAGACAACGATGTTTCTGGCGTCAAGAAGCATTCGAGGCCTCCTTGTCGTGGCCCGCTCCGGTGGCGCGGATGAAGGCGCCCATGACCTCGCGGTGGCGGTCGATGAGCTCGCGCGTGTAGGCGTCCCGGGCGTTCTCGAAGACCTCCTCGGGCGTGCCCGACTCGACGATGCGGCCGCGATGCATGACGACGAGGTCGTCGGCGATCATCGAGAGCACGCCGAGGTCGTGGGAGATGAAGATCATGGCGCAGTCCATCGTGCGCTTGATGCGCAGGAACTCCTGCATGATCGCGTAGCGGCTGATCGAGTCGATCGCGGTCGTGGGCTCGTCGCAGACGATGAGGTCCGGGGAGAGCTTCACGGCGAGGCCGATCATGACGCGCTGGAGCATGCCGCCCGAGAGCTGGTGGGGGTACTTCCTGAGCACCTCCTCGGGGTTGCGGATGCGCATGAGCTCGAGCACGGCGAGGGACTCCTCGCGGATGCGCGAGGCGCTCCAGTCCGTGTGCTCGGCGAAGGTCTCCGCCATCTGCTCGCCGATCCGGTAGAGCGGATCGAAGCAGTTCATCGGGTTCTGCAGGACCATCGTGACCGAGGAGCCGCGCATGCGGCGGAGCTTCTCGCGGCTCATCGCGAGCATGTCCTCTCCCTTGAAGCGCACGTCGCCGGTGATCTCGAAGTTCTTGTCGAGAAGGCCCAGGACGGCCTTGCAGCTCATGGACTTGCCCGAGCCCGACTCGCCGAGGATCCCGAGGCACCGGCCCGGCTTCACCGAGAAGGTGACGTCCTTGACGATGTGCGCGGACTTTCTGTCCTGATGGAAGGTGACGTTGAGATTGCGCGCCTCGATGACGGGCGCGGCGTCCTTGACGGAGTTCATCACAGCCTCACCTCCTTGGGATCGAGCGCGTCGCGCAGGCTGTCGCCCAGAAGATTGAACGCGCCCACGAGCACCACGACGGCAATGCCCGGAACGAGCATCTGCTCGGGGTTGGAGACCATGACGTTCTTGGCCTCGTTGAGCATCGCGCCCCATTCGGGCGTCGGCGCCTGAACGCCGAGGCCGAGGAAGGAGAGCGTGGAGATGTTGAGGATGGCCCAGCCCGTGTCAAGGCTCGCGAGAACCGCGAGCTCGGCGGCGATGCACGGCAGCATGTGGCGCGTCATGATGAACCAGTCGCCCGAACCGATCGAGCGCGAGAAGAGCACGAAGTTCATGCCCGTGTACTTCACGACGGCCGTTCGGATCATGCGGGCGTACCAGGCCCACTTGATGAAGATGTTCGCGATGATCACGTTCTGGATGTCGACGCCGAGGAGCGCCACCACCGCGAGGATCATGATCTGAGAGGGGAAGGAGAGCATCACGTCGACGACGCGCATGATCACCTCGTCGACGGGGCCGCGCATGTAGCCCGCGAGCACGCCCATGGCGAGTCCGAGGCCGATCGTGCCGAGCATCGTGAGGATCGAGAGGAAGAGCGTCGGCTGAATGCCGTAGAGCATGCGCGAGAACACGCACCGGCCGAGCTGGTCCGTGCCGAGCCAGTACTCCCACGAGGGCGGCGCGAACTTCATGAGGATGTTGTTCTCGTACGGATCGTGCGGCGCGATCCAGGGCGCAAGGATTCCGAGAAGCGCCGTGCCGATGATGATGAAAAGGCACAGCTGCGTCATCGGATTGCGAAGAAACACCTTGAGCATCAGCGGGGCTCCTCCTGGCGTAGACGAGGATCAGCCATGCACTGGATGATGTCGAACATGAGGTTGAAGAAGACGAAGAGCACGCCCATCATCAGGACGTAGGCCTGGATGACGGGGTAGTCGCGGTTGAAGATCGAGGTGATGCAGAGCTTGCCGAGGCCGGGCCAGGCGAAGACGTTCTCGACGACGATCGTGCCGGCGATGAGCTGCGGAATGCTCATGCCGATCGCCGTCACGCAGCTCTGCAGGGAGTTCTTGAGGACGTGCCGCACGAGGATGGCGCGCTCCTTGAGGCCCCTCACGCGCGCGTAGAGCACGTAGTCCTCGCGCATGTTCTCGAGCATGTTGTTGCGGATGAGGCGGATATAGGTCGAGATGTACGTGAGCGCGACCGTGAACGCCGGAAGAATGAGGTGCCGCCAGCTCCCCGCCCCCGAGGTCGGCAGGAGGTCCATCTTGATCGAGACGAGCCAGATGAGCAGCAGGCCCACCCAGTACGCGGGCATGGCGGTCGTGGCGAAGACGATGCCGCGCATGATGCGGTCGAACCAGCTGTCCTTGTAGACGGCCGAGAGGAACCCGATCGGCAGCGACAGGGCGATCACGTAGACGAGCGAGAGCCCGGCGAGCCAGAGCGTCGCGGGCAGGCACCGGCCGAGCTCGCCCAAGACCGTGCGGGCGGGATTGGTGTAGCTCACGCCGAAGTCGCCCTGCAGGCAGTCCCAGAGCCAGACGAAGTAGCGCACGAGGAACGGCCGGTCGAGGCCGAGTTCGCGGCGGACCTCCGCGATCGCCTCGGGCGTGATGATGGGGGTCTGCCTCACGCGCAGCGCCACCTCGGCCGGATCGGACGGGATGAGGTTGATGAAGCAGAAGCAGAGAAAGGAGATGATGAATAGGAGCGGTATGGTCGCGAGCAACCGCTTGATGACGTACTGTTTCATGAGTCTTCGGCAGGGATGCGTGCGCAAGCCAGCGCGGTCCGGGCGCTCCGCCTCCCGAGGGAGCCGGAGGCGCCCAGACCGCGCCGGACCCGATGGCGTGACGGCCACGCCGGGAGGGCGAGGCCGCCCTCCCGTCACGCGTCAGGTCACTTCGCCGGATGCATGTCCGTGAAGGGGATCTCGTACTGGTTCGAGAGGAAGCCGACCCCCTCGACCTTCTTGCTGAAGAGCGCCTTGTTGGTCTCGTACGTGATCGGGATGTAGACCGCGTCGTCGTGCAGGTGCTTGAGCACGTACGTGTAGAGCTCCTGGCGCTTGCCCTCGTCGGTCGAGACGAGGATGTCCGTGATCGCCTTGTCGATCTCCTTCTTGTCCGGGAGGCCGAGCTGCGCGGCGTAGTCGCCGTACACGCGCTGGCGCATCGCGGCGAGCGAGCTCTGCGGGTCGTACGGAGCGCCCCAGCAGATGTTGAAGACCATGTCGAAGTGGCCGTTCTTCATGTTGTCGCGATAGGACTGCTCCTCCTCGCCGCGGATCGTCACCTTGATGCCGAGCTTGCCGAACTCGGACTGCAGGAACTCAGCGATCGTCTTCTCGGAGACGGAGTTGGAGTTGTAGAGGAGCCCGAGCTCCATGGCGACGCCGTCCTTCATGAGCGGAGCGCGGCGGCCGTCGCGCTTCCAGCCGGCCTCCTCGAGGAGCTCGGCGGCGCGCTTCATGTTGAAGTCGTAGGGCTTCAGGTCGACGTTGCAGTACGGAATCGACTTGGCGTAGAGCGTGTCGGCGACCGGCTCGAAGTCATGGAACACGCCCTTGGAGATGGCGGCCTTGTTCGTGGCGTGCTGCAGGGCCTGGCGGACGCGGGCGTCCTTGAGGAAGGGGTTGTTCGTGTTGAGGACGATCTGGCGGGTTGACGTCGGCTGCGAGACAGCGATGCTGAAGCGGTCGCTCGAGCGGTACTTGTTGAGCGCGTCCGCGTCAACCATGTTCTTGCCCCAGATGAGGTCGGCCTCGCCCTTCTCGAGCGCGAGGATGCGGGTCTGGTTGTCCGGGATCACCTTGACGACGACGCGCTTGTACGCGGGCTTCTTCCCCCAGTACTTCTCGTTGCGCTCGAAGACGGAGTACTCGTCGACGACATGCTCCTTGAGCACCCAGGGGCCCGAGCCGACGAAGGCGGTGACGCCGTCCTTGGTCTTGCCGTCCTTCATCACGCGCGGCGAGACGAAGGCGAAGGGACGCGTCACGGCGAGCTCGGTGAGCATCGGGTAGTAGGGCTCCTTCATCTCGATGACGAAGGTGTTCTTGTCCGTGGCCTTCGCCGAAACCAGCAGGCGCATCATCTCAAGCCAGGTGTGGCGGCGCTTGTTGTCGATGAGGGCGTCGAAGTTCTTCTGGACAGCGTAGGCGTCAAGGGGCTCGCCGTCGGTGAACTCCATCCCCTCGCGGATCTTGAAGGTGTAGGTGCGCCCGTCGGGCGAGATCGTCCAGCTCTCGGCCACCGCCGGATGGTAGGTGCCGTCGTTACCGAGCGTGATGAGACCCTCGAAGAGCATCTCCTGGGCGAACATCTCGCCGCCGTAGAGGTGCGGGTTCAGGTCGCGCAGATCTCTGTAATTGAGAAACGTTAGCGTTTCCGAGTCGGAGACGGGCGCCGCAGCCTGGGCGGCGGAGACCGGCGAAAGAGACGGCGCAACGAAGCCCGCGGAGAGCGAGAGCACGGACGTGCAGACAGCCGCAAGCAGAGTTCGACGAAGCGTGTTGATCGCCATTTTGATGAATCCTATGTTTTTTTTGCAGGAAAAAGAGGAAAACGGCCCCCTGTCCCGCAGGAAGCTCATGTCCGGCGGGATGCACGCGTTCTTTTTAGTTATTGAGAACCGTTATCAGTTATGTGAGTGTATCAGAGTTCTTCCTCATGTTGCGATCGATTCACGTTCTTCTTCTCAATCTCATTTCTTTCTGGAGGTCAAACATAATTGAGTCAACCTCATATTCATGTGACGTACATGGATTTATTTGACTTACTCACTGTAAACAAATGACGCCTGACTCACACTTGTTTTGACTATCAAACAATGTTTCTGTTCAATAAACTTTGCTTGATTGAAGAAACATTTTTGTTGAGAGACATTCTCATCTGATGCCTCGGCGCGCAATCGGGGCCGGACGCCGGCGGACGTTCGGACGCATCCGCCGCCCCCGGGCGCCCGGCTGCGGGATCCGTCATGCGGGACGGCTACAATCGCCCGTGTGGTCCCAGGCCCGCGCGAGCGCGGCCGGACGCATCAGGAACAACGAAACGTCTTGCCGACAAGAAGGTTCTTTCCATGCCGCTTCCCAAAGCTCCCTCCAAACCCGCCGACATCCTTGACGACTACGGCGAGGCCGCCCGCCCGGAGGGCGAGCGCGCCCTGCCCGAGGTGAAGAACGTCATCGAGGACTTTGAGAAGGCGGCGCGCGAGATGGCCGCGACCGCCCCGGCTCCGGCTGCGGCTTCGGCCGCCGGGCCCGCCAAGCCCGGACGCCGCGCCGCCCAGAAGCCCGCGAAGGCCGTGAAGGCCGTCCAAGGGACGCGCGCGAGGAGAACGACGGAACAGGCCGCCCCGGCCGCCGAACTTCAGAGCGCCGAGCCGACGGCGCAGACGACGCAACCGGCGCCTTCGGCGCCCGCCGTGCGCGCGGCCGCGGGCCCGGCCCGGCGCAAGGCCCCCGCGAAGCGCGCCGCGCTCTTCGCGCCCGCCCCCGAGCCGGACGCTTCCGAGGAGGCGCCCGCCGCCCCTGCGCCCGCTCTCATCGAGGCCGCCGAGGCGAAGGCCGCGGTCAGGCAGGCGCAGGCGAACGGACCGACGCCTGCGGCCGAAGAGCCGAAGGCTGAGGCCGCCGCTTCGAAGAAGGGCGCGAAGACGCCTAAGCCGGCGAAAACAGCGAAAACGGCGAAGCCGGTCAAGGCGGAGAAGTTCGCGGAAGGGAATGCTCCGAAGACGCCAAAGGCGCCCGCCCCGGCCGAAAGGATTGAGCCGCAGCCCGCGGAGAAGCCCGCGCAGGAAGCACCTAAGAAGACGCAGGCGCGCAAGCCCGCCGTCGCGAAGAAGGCCCCTGCGAAGCAGGCCGCCGCTCCCGCTCCGAAGCCCGCCGTTCCGTCCGCGCAGGCCGCTCAGGCCGCCGCGAAGGACGCCTCCGCGCGTCCGGTCCCCGAGGAGGACCGCCTCCTTTCGCGCCAGGGCAACGCCGGGCGTCGGGGGCGCGCGGCGACGCCCGGGAACAAGCCGCGCCTCTACGTCCTTGACACGAACGTGCTCATGCACGATCCGCTCTCGCTCTTCAGCTTCGCCGAGCATGACGTGTTTCTGCCGATGACGACGCTCGAGGAGCTCGACGAGCACAAAAAGGGCCTCACGGACGTAGCGAGGAACGCCCGCACCGTGAGCCGGTCGCTCGACGCGCTCATCGAGGCGAGCGAGGGGCGGATCACCGAGGGTGTTCCGCTCTCGCTCCTTGGCAACGAGGAGGCCTCGGGGCGGCTTTGGTTCGAAACGCGCTCGATGCGCGAGGAGCTGCCCGCGGAGCTCCCTGCGTTCCGGGGCGACAACTCGATCCTCGGAACGGTCCGGGGCGTGCAGAAGGCATTCCCCGAGCGCGCGGTCGTGCTGGTGTCCAAGGACATCAACATGCGCATCAAGGCGACGACGCTCGGGATCCCCGCGGAGGACTACTTCAGCGACAAGGTGCTCGACGACTCGGACCTGCTCTACTCGGGCAAGGTCATGCTCGAGCCCTCGTTCTGGAACGACGTCGCCCCAACGCTGCGCTCCTGGCAGGAGTCAGGCTCGACCTTCTACGCCTTCGAGACGAACGATCCGGCGAAGTTCGTGATCAACGCCTGCCTGTGGGTGGACGGCGACGAGAACTTCATGGCCACGGTCACGTCCGTGCAGGGGCGCGTCGTCACGATGCGCCTCATGAAGGACTACCGCGCGAAGAGCCACATCAAGGTCTGGGGCGTCCACGCGCGCAACCGCGAGCAGAACATGGCCCTCAACCTCCTCATGGATCCGGAGATCGACTTCGTGACGATCCTCGGCCAGGCGGGCACGGGCAAGACCCTGATGACGCTCGCGGCCGCCCTCACGCAGACGATCGACGAGCGGCGCTTCAGCGAGATCATCGTGACGCGCGCCACCGTGAGCGTGGGCGAGGACATCGGTTACCTTCCGGGCACCGAGGAGGAGAAGATGGCCCCCTGGATGGGCGCGCTCGAGGACAACCTCGAGGTGCTGCACGGCTCGCAGACGGGCGGCGAATGGGGCCGCCAGGCGACGATGGACCTCATCCGCAACCGCATCCGCGTGAAGTCGATGAGCTTCATGCGCGGGCGCACGTTCCTGCAGAAGTTCGTCATCATCGACGAGGCGCAGAACCTCTCGCCCAAGCAGATGAAGACCCTCATCACACGCGCGGGCCCCGGCACGAAGATCGTCTGCCTCGGCAACATCTCGCAGATTGACACGCCCTACCTCACCGAAGGGAGCTCGGGCCTCACCTACGTCGTCGAGCGCTTCCAGGGCTGGGCCCACGCCGCGACGATCACGCTCACGCGCGGCGAGCGCTCGAGGCTTGCGGACTTCGCGACCGAAGTGCTCTGACCTCCGGAACGCCTCGATCTGACACACCTTCGCCCGGCCCGCGCGGTTCACGCACTGCGCGGGCCGGGCCATAATTGACCACTCCCACTACAACGGACGGCGGTCCGGGCCCTTGCGCGCCTTCCCGGCGCGGCCCGCCCGACCCTCCGGAACACGAATTCGAATGGCAGACAAGAACATGTTCAATCGCTCCCTTCTCGCCGCAGCGGTTCTCTCGCTCGGCCTCGTCGCCACGGCGAACGCCCAGTTCAAGAACGTCACCGTCAACGGCGAGCGCATCACCGTCGCCGAGTTCGAGCAGGTCTACAACAACGCCGTCAAGTCGGGCGCCAAGGCCGGTCCGGAGCTTGAGGCGCGCGTGCGCAGCGCCGTGATCGAGGAGCGCGTGCTCCTGCAGGAGGCCGCCAAGGCCAAGGTCGCGCAGACCAAGGCCTACCGCGACGCGATGGACCGCACCGGCAAGCAGCTCAAGCTTGAGCTCATGCTCGCGGACTACGCCAGAAAGAACCCCGCCACCGACAAGGAGGTGCGCGCGGCCTATGACAACGCCAGGCGCGCCTACGGCGACACCGAGTACCAGGTCCGCCACATCCTCGTCAAGACCGAGGCCGAGGCCAGGCAGCTCATCACGCAGCTCAACAACGGCGCGGACTTCGCCTCGCTCGCCAAGTCCCACTCGGCCGACCCGAAGTCGGGCGCCAACGGCGGCCTCATCGGCTGGCTCGCCCCGGGCAATGTCGAGCCCGCGATCGGCGAGGCTTTCCGCAGCCTCAAGGCGGGCTCGATCGCCCAGAAGCCCGTGCGCAACCAGTTCGGCTGGCACGTCGTGAAGCTCGACGCCACGCGCAAGGCCCGGAACTTCCCGACCTTCGAGTCCCAGAAGGACAGCCTCAAGCGCC
>ERZ1035025.1747-NODE-1747-length-10170-cov-10.928225_pt1 | contig 10170 bp, 6 predicted proteins | sample MGYA00520619_ERZ1035025 | MGnify/ENA primary metagenome ERZ1035025 (study PRJEB33766, sample SAMN09781742) | gut metagenome | biome: gut microbiome | host: Homo sapiens | place: Madagascar | study: EMG produced TPA metagenomics assembly of the PRJNA485056 data...
TTAGTCCGCATAGTTCTTTCGGTAATGATACAGCCATAATTTATTTTTAATCCTCCTTCGTAAGATATATTAAAACAAACTTTGTTCTATCAGATTTCTACCCTTCACAGGAGCTGATTCTTTATGCAAAAAATAATAACCACAATGGATATAAGTACAAAAAGCAATGATTTTATAAGCAAAGTTTTCCGTCTTTTATACCTTAACTTATAAAAATAATTAATCTCCTCAGTCGTTATTTCCGACAGAGGTTTAGAAAGAATATCTTCCAATACCTGTTTCTGTTGTTCAATAGATTCAAGTTTTTTATATATTCGTTCCATTGTCTGCTTATTTTCTAGCTTATTCTCTTTTAACGGAAAAAATAAAAATCTTTCGGGTTTTAACCAGTTTTTGCACTCGTCATGCTCATAGCGGTAAGCATAATCCTGAATGAAAACTATTTCCTTTTTTACCTTTTGTCTGAAATATTCCCCATGCTCTTTCAGGTATTCCTCACTCTCTTTAACAGGGTAATACTTTCCATATAGTATGTTATTTACAAACTGTACCATTTCCATCGATTAACTCAATCCTTTCACTTACGATTCTTGCCTTGATTTTATCAATTATTATCCTGATTACCAAGCATAGGTGTCTCTATAAGATTTGCTTTTCTCTCCTTAAAAGGATACTTCCACTTAAGGCGAGTATTACAAAACGAACATTTCTGAAATCCTATCTTAACTGGCATTCCACAACTCTTTTTAGGACATCTGAAGCTCATGATTTCACCGTCAGGACTGTATAGCATATTCATGAAGTTTTCCTTTAAGAGCTGCTCCTTAATTTCATTGTTAAACACTTCGTATTTTACTAAAATCGGCTTTTTTGAAATCATGTTAACCCTCCAACTTCTTTATATTATTAGGAATTTTGTATTTAATTGCAGGTTCTATTGCAAAAATAAACATATTGTTATATCTTTTTAGTGTATTATCTTTATTACACCGACAAAACTTCACAAGGATGATACGCCTTTGGGATTACCTGTTTATCAGGTATTCCCAATTTTTTTAGTTACTCTTTGTTTCTCCGCAAGAGGAACATCTATAACCTACCAATTTCTTTTCAGTATAAGCTTCAGATATAGTAACCGTCTCATAATGGCCTTCCTCGTCATGATGTATATAATCAATAATTTTTTTTCTTCTGGTAGAATTTCTACAAGAACCTCCATTCAAAGCACAATTTTTCATATGATGATAACTATCTTCAAAGCTGTCAAATTCAGCTTGTCTTAAACCATGCTCATTACAATATGAGCACTCTCCATTCTCACACTGTAGACATATGTCGACGTATCCATATACGGGCTCTTCCCAGGCAGCCTTATCTACTACCCAAACATTCTCCTTTACTTCTTCATGTGGTATGTAATCGTAGATTGGCTCCCAGTTATGTTCATGAGAAGGAGTATCAGGTGTTGATGGCTTTGTCTCTGGTTCACTAGGTGTAGTATTTCCACCATTATTACCGCTGCTATTGCCGCCATTATTGTTATCAGAAGAGTCGGAGCTGCTGCCACCACTATTAGAACCTGAGTTATTGTTACTGTTATTATCGGCCTCATTAGTAGACGGTTTAGTTGGAATAACTTCATCAGCTTTCGGAATTTTATCGTCCTTAGCAGCTTCTGTAATCTCATTCGACACAGTTTCGTCAGTAATAGTGATTGTTCCGCCTGCACTTTCCTCGTAATTATCGGCTTTGATTTCAGTCCTGTTTCCATCGCGATCCTGAATGATAACAACCTTTTCTCCGTCCTCATTTGTTTCTACGATTCCGGCAACTTCAACAGTATTGCCTTCGGCATCTTTTACCGCGATTGTTACCTGTTCCTCTTTAGTTTTTTTAGTATCTTTAGTTTCCTGCTCCGCTACAGCCTTTGAAGTGTTTTCAGTTGAAACAGGCTTCTTCTTGCCGCACCCAGCAGGTGCAAAAACTAAACAGCACGCTAAAAGTACTGCTGCCCCTTTTAATAAATTTTTTTTAATCATAGTGCTTCCTCCCTTGATTCATCGAATAAGGGATGCACTTACTTCTTACAATTAATTATAAATTTTTAAAAAACGGAGTCTTGTGGTAGTGGTAGTAACTCCGTTCCTTATCTTTAGCATACTTAATCGCATTCGCAATTTCAATATCATATTTTCACAAAACATGTTACAAAAATATTAAAAACACCTGTTATGGATAAAATCCTCTTCCAGACGCACTTCCTTCTTCTCCTCTTCCTCCCCAACCTCAAAGAGCCCGCCACCACACCACATCTCTTTTAACGGAAATGTGTGGCAGCAGGCCATATTTCTTCTTTATTATTAATTCAATCTTATCTGCTGGCTGCAGCCATTCATGCTCAAATTCAAAAATATCTTCCTAGTTTAAATTATTATTTATAAATTTTTGTGGTTCATGTAATATATAACTATCTTCATAAAGAAAAAGTAATTTTTTTCTTGTCTTTTCGATATAATTAACATCTGAATCGTAAACTATTTCTTTAACAGTTATCTCTCTGTCAATGTTTTCTGCATCCGTATATGTGACATCAAATAATGTATCACTATTATCCCTTGGACTTATTTTATTTACTTCCTGTATTGAGATTTGTGACACTGATGATGTATGAGAATATACATCAAAAGACATTACTGGTGTAGCTGCCATTAATGCAACGAAACAAGCAATAAGACCGGATATTAAATGTATCAGTCTAAACATAGTTAGAAACATTGCTACAAAAAATATTAATAGAATAACTATAATGTATAAATCTGTACTCATACTTTTTCCTTCTAATTATTTTTATTATAAATACACATATAACAATAATCATCATTATACCAAACAATGCCAGTATTCTCAACTTATCCATTGCCTATTTTAAACCTACTAGTAACGGTTTTCCATCCTTCCTTAAGTTCACTCCATGCAGACTCTGCAGGATTACAAACATTATCTGCTCCCATATCAAATTTTAATTATACTTAGACACCTAAGCTGTCTCAATGTCATATTCATACGAAAGAGGATACAAAAGTGTTAAATGAGCTAATCATCCTGATTTTTTATCATTTCTAAAATTCCCGCCCGGATTACCGGACGGGAAAAGTTTTACTCTGCGTGCTTATTACTCTTTCTTATCTTTAAGAAGATAATGAATAGAATCACAAGCATAACTATGACAAAAAATGATACTCCTGCAACAACAGCCGGATGATTCTGGACATATGTTGCGAATGTAGTCTTTTCTGTTGTTTCAGTAACAGCAGCGCCGTCAGACTTTGAATTTGAATCATCGCCATCTGAGTATGTCGCTGTCGCTGTGATATCATATGATGTAGCTGCATCCGGCTCGTTTACAACGGCTTCATATTTTGCAACCCATACATACGCATCATTATTTGCCGGCAGTGTGACATTATTGCCATAAACTACCTCATAATCATTAATGACCTTGCTTCCTCTGGCAACTGCCTTACGGCATAATACGCCATCCTGTGTATAAGCATCTCCATCCCAATCGATTGAAGATATATCATACACATCTGAATCAAGACCTAAATCTTCAAGCATCTGTGCAGAATACTGCATAAGGTTTGGTGTTGTCTCATCATATGTTATGATGTTATCTCTGTAGCGGAAGTATCTTCCGTTTGTTACATAGAATGTTACGTCAAAGCTGAATTCATCAGAAGATGCTGTACCAGCAACTCTTTTTGAAACCTGATTAAGAGTAACATTTATTACCGCTCCTGTTACCGGATCAGTAACTGTTGATTCAATAGACTGTGGAATAGCATCGTCTTTTGTTAAAGAATCGAAGTGTACTGACTCTTCCTGATACTGAGTTCTGGCTCCTACTCCTGTTACCTGCTTTTCTACACCTGCCAGAGAAAAAGTGATACCATCCTGTTCGATAGTCTCGCTAAAATCTGCTGTTGAGAATGTAGAAGCTGCTGAACGCATCTCAACGTTCTTTGTAACATTGCCAGCTACTTTTTTCTCTTTCGCGTCGTACTTAACGCCCTTTAATTCAAAAGTTTTGCCGTTCTTTTCTACTGTCTTATCAAATGAATACTCTTCATCCTTGTTATTTGATGTATATGTCTGCTTTTCTGTATACTCTTCTGCTGCAACATTAGTAAACCCGAAAGCCATTCCTACTGCCACAACTGCACCAAAGATTGTAAATGCTTTAACTATATTCTTTCTTTTCTTCCCAGCAAGCAGGGCTGCAATACCTGAAAGAGCCGCAATCATCATGACAACATAAGCCATCATGTGACTGTTATCTCCAGTTTTTACTAAACTGCCACTGTCTGATGTGAAGTCTCCAGCCTTATTCCAGTCGGCATCAGAGTTGTAATTAAACATCAGATATCCGATTATTGCCTCATCTGTCATTGAAAAATGCTGGATACGTGCTGAATCCGCTACCTTAAACTTAACATCCTCAGCAAGCTCAAATCCTGCAGGAGCTTTAATCTCCCTTAAGATGTAATCTGTGTCAGGAAGGAGACCGATTATCTCAGTTGCCTTACCTGTTGTAATGAAAGGACCGTAAACAACATTGCCGTTCATATCAAGAATCTCAAGTGTAGCACCATCAAGCTGCTTGATGATACCTGTAGAATCGAGCTTCTCAATATTAACAACTGTCTTAAATGTCACTGTCTGGCCATTATCATTAATGTCTGTATGCTCTGCAGTTTTTACACCTGAAGCTGCATCGAAAAGATTCTCGAATACTACTACTGTAAGTGAGTCAAGGTCTTTTCTTGCAAAGTTAAATACTACATCCACGCTTCCGTCTGCTTCTGTTGGTGTAAATGTCACTTCTGACTTTACTTTTCCACCAGCAACAGGCTTACCGGTCTTCTTATCCATAAGAACACCTTCAACCCTGTATTCAACACCTGGAATAAGGTTTTTGTATTCAACTGTATCTGTTATCTGTAAACTTGTATCATCATCAGTTCTTACACCGGCTTCAGGATATACTGTTGTATCCTTGGCTGTTGTCTTAACAGATGGGTAATGTACGCTTTGTGACTCATCACTCAAATTTTCATGACTCGCAATTTCAATTCCGTTATGGATTATCTTTTCAAAGCATATGACTGTTTCACCTGCTAGAAGTGAAGAGTTGAACTCAAATACCATGTCTACTGTACCGTTAGATGTCTGTGCAACAAAAGTTGTCTTGGCAGTAATCTTATTTCCGTTCTTATCAAGTAAAGGCTTACCTGTACCCTTTACCATAAGATGACCACTTACTGAATAAGTGTTACCTACAATTAAGCCGTTGTAAGAAACTGTATCAACTATGACAGCCTTATCAGTAACAACACCTACGTTATTACCGGTCTGCTTATCATGTGCCTTTGTCTTAACATCAATGTAATAAATGCTCTGCTCTTCGCTGCCTATATCACTATGGCTTGTGAGCTTTACGCCTGACTCTGTATCATAGATGTCTTCAAACACGACAAGTGTATGATCTCCAAGTCCGGTTGCATCAAATGTAAACTCCATGTCCACTGTGCCATCGGCATTGTTTGCCACAAAGTTCTTTTTAGAACTTACAAGATTTCCTTCACTGTCACGTAATGGCATCTGTGTAGCTCTGTCAACAAGATATCCCTTTAATGTATACTCACGGCCTGCAATCAGATTTTTATATGTAACTGTATCGATGATTGTTGATTCAGGTCCTACAGTACCATTATGGTCTCCGGTCTGCTTATCATGTGCCTTAGTTCTTATCTTCGGATACGCTATTGACTGGCCATTGTCTGTGATATCACTATGGGTCGTTACACGAACATTTTCATGTAATAAATCCTCGAATACTACGGCTGTAGAGCCTTCCATGACACTCGAATCGAATGTAAATGTAATATCAACTGAACCATTCGCTGTTGCAGCTACAAATGTCTTAGATGATGTAATCTTATTACCATCCTTATCAAGTATAGCTGTGTTTGTATCCTTATTCATAAGGTAACCGCTTACTGTGTAAGTCTTGCCAACGATAAGATTAGTATATGTTACCGTATCAATAATTGTTGACTTGCCACCTACAACACCCACATGACTGTTTGTATTGCCGTCTACAGCCTTTGTCCTGATTTTAGGGTAGTATATGCTCTGGTCTGAGTCTGTTATATCGCAGTGCGTGCCAGCCTTGACACCGTTGTAATATACATCTTCAAATACAGTCACTGTTGTACCCTCCAGAAGTGATGCATCAAGTGTAAACTCCATATCAACTGTCTGGTCTGTGCTTTCCGCCGTAAACTTCTTTGTTGATGTAATTCTGTTGCCGTTCTTGTCAAGAAGCTCTGAACCGGTATCTTTGTTCATAAGATATCCGCTTACCTCGTATGTACTGCCGACACGTAAGTTATTAAACATAACTGAATCGACAATAGTTGCTGTTTCAGAAACAGTACCTACATTAGTGCCTGTCTCCTTATCATGAGCCTTTGTCCTTAACTTAAGGTAGTCGATTGTCTGGTCTTTGTCCTCCAGGCTGTCATGAACGTAAATCTCAACGCCCTGCTGGTAAAGACTCTCGCAGACTACGATTGAAAGTCCCTCAAGGTTTGCCTTGAAATTAAACTCAACATTAACAATCTGGTCTTCTGCTTCTGCTGTGAATGTTTTTTCACCTGTTACAGTGTTTCCATCTGCATCTATGAATGGAAGACCTGTTGCTTTATTTTTAAGAACACCCTTAATAGTGTATTCCTCGCCAACCACAAGATCACGGCAGTCTACGATGTCCACAATTCTGTAAACAAGGTTTTCGTCGTATGCTCCCTGGTTATCACCGGTCTTATACTCCGCTGCCTTTGTGCTGGCTATGGATGTATGCTTATCTGTAAATTTCAGGATGTAATCCTGTGACGGTTCATTGCCCTTAATTGCAGAAGCATCCACCTTTTTAACATCTTTCTTGTTACCATATCCTATAGGAGCTTTAAGTTCCTTAACTTCGTAAACGTAACCTGTAGGATAATCAAAAGCTGCTGTTGCCTTTCCGTTCTCTCCTGTTACTAACTTCTCAAGAAGAGTACCCTTGGCTGCAACAACCTTTCCTTTTCTGTCCACAATATCAGTTGTGGCATAAACGCCAAATGTTGTATCAGAAAGAACAGCTCCGGTATCTATATCAGTCTTATTAACTTCAATGTTTACCTTCTGTCTATCATCTGATAAAGATACATCAGTAAAGCCTACTTCTGCATCTTCATCAAGAACAACTTCCACCTTATGGACTTTTGAATCAAGCAGATAGTTTCCGTCAGTGCTTAACTCTTTAACATAGTATGTACCAGGTAAGTACTCATACTTGCTTTCTGCATATGTATCATCGACTGTTGTTATCTTTTCAATAAGATTTGTGCATTCAGCGTCTGTATAAACACCGTATGTACAGCCTCCTACATATTTTGAAGCGTAAGTAAAACCATTAGTACTGTCGTATCCGGTAAGTACCTCGCCTGTCTTATAAAGTCTTAACTTAGAGTACTTCTGTGCATCATTTCCGGCAAGCTGGTATGTCTTTCCGTTTTCAGTTATGGATACCTCCATATCTTTCAACATCATGAATCCATCTTCACCTGAGATCTGATGCAGTACATAGTTACCGTATACAAGGTCTTTAGATGTTGCTAAACCATTCCTATCTGTGAAGAGAATATCTCTTGCATCATCAGCTGCGTCATCATAGCTTCCTGCTGACTTAAGGTACAGCTGGAATACTGCGCCAGATTCCGGAACAGCTTCTGTAAGAGTACCCTTACCTGATGAAAGAACAGCCTTTGCATTGGCATCCTTCATTACCTGCTTTGTTTTCTTAATGGAAATCTTGCCCTTAACACCCTGCTCTAAGTGGATGATTGTTCCTGTTGCTTCCTGGTATGAATTATAATCTGTGTTTTCAACACCATTTACATACAATTTACGAGTAAATATGTTATTTACAAACAGTGTATCGTCAACCAGATATCCTGTTGGAGCTTCATATTCCTGAACAGTTACTGTACCAAGTGGGAAAACTACTACTCCACCCTCAGTAAACAAATCATCCCCTCCAATGTAACTTTGAGGTAATCTTAAATCCACGTATCCATCTTCGTCCGTCTGGACCTTCCAGGTATACTTTGGTTCTAAGCCGTCCTTTGCCGGATCTGTGGTCTTGTCTGTATCGTAGTACTTAACCACATACTTGGCTCCTGCAAGAGTTCCGTCTCCGTTTGAGACTCCTCCTGTTTCCTTATTAACCTTCCTTAAAAGGATGGTTACAGGGTCAGTTTCAGGTGAGTCTTCAACATAACCTGTCCATGTACCTTCACCTTCAATAGTGATGGAATGGACTTCGTCGTTTAAGAGGAAGCCTTTTGGAGCTTTAGATTCCTTATAGTACAGTGTTCTTGTTTCACCTTCTGGAATATCATGTACAGTATATGTATCTGTATCACCATTCTCGTCTGTTACAAGAGTTGTAAGATAATCTGTACAATCTTCATCGTTGTAAACTTCAAACTCTGCACCTGCAAGACTATAACAGCTGTTTCCTTCTGTTATGGTTTCGTTACCGGAAGATTTCTTAATCTTAATGCTGCCATCGTGTGGCGGTGCAACGTACTTTTCAGAATAAAGTAACAAATCCTGATAACCTTCACCATTAACAAGATACTTAACGGAACAATGCCAATTTCCAGTAGTGATGTTTGCTGCATAATTCCACAATTCCATGACAAGATCATATCCTATACTGTCACTTCTTAAGAATGTGTTACCACTCTGTGATGTATTCCAGTTTTCATCACCTTTTACAAGTGCAAATGTGTGATGTGCTATAATCCAACGTAAGTCATAGCTGTAACCGTACAGCGGACCATCTGTTTCACCACCATGTCCTATAGACCAGTACAGTACTCTGGCTAATGTGGCACGTTCATCGTCAGCTTCATCGCTTGAGTATGTATCCCCATCAATAACAACCTGACCATTTTCAGGTGTCGTTACATGAGGCTGCGCACACATTGCTGAATATGTTTCACCCTCAGAATCTTCTACCGTGAAATGTGTAGACCACCATCCCGGCATATCTGGATCAAGATCACCGAACACAGAACCATAATAATCATTATACTGATCAATTACGGTGTAATAACCATCATTAGCTTTCGCTTTCATTGGTTCCACGTTTGCGATAATGGTTGTTACTGCCATAAGTGATGCTGCTGCTCCTGCGGCTAACCTCTTCAAGAAACTTTTTACATGTTTCTCTCGTCTCATCTTTTCTCTCCTTTCTCTTAATTTTTTTCTTGAAAAAGAAGAAAATATACTATTCAGTTGTTTTAATTTAAGTTGTAAATTCTAGTATATGTTCCCCCGTTTCAATAATTTTTTGTCGAATAAAATCACATATTGTAATTTTTCGATAAGGCTATTATGCTACTATGAAATTTTTAACGCAATAGTTTTGTTGGTAAAATATGTATATTTTAAAAAACAATTTTGAATCATGTTAAAAACAGTGCCCAAGGTGGGTATTTACTGCAGTAAAGGACATTCCGATACGGCTCTGGAATGTAAAATAAGCACCAGTATTTCTACTGATGCTTACTTTAATATGTATTAATTTGTTTCCTAGTTTTCTCTTACAACAATGCTCTCATATAACAACCATTGCTGGCTTGTCCTCTTCGTAAAAGAAAAGCACCTGATACGGTGCTAATCTTCATAGTGAAATTTACAAGAATATATTATGAGATTTTGGTTACTGTCTAAGTTATATGTAAGTCTGTGTTCGTCCGTTATTCTTCTACTACATACTTTCCTATACTTCAACGGTTCAGGCTTACCGATTCCCTCTAACAGTCCATCTCGAGCTATACTCTTTATAAGCTCGTTTGATCCGCTTTACAATCTTTTTATCTTCATTCTGCCAATCCGTGTATTGCTGCCATGCAGTCGGAGTGAATACTACATTCATTTTTCGTATGCTGCCACTCAAAATGTGTTCAAATATACTCAAACACATCGAGAAATTAAAGTCCTTGCGGATACTTCTTACTGCTTCATTGTGTATGCTTTGGCGATTGTAAA
>ERZ1035025.1752-NODE-1752-length-10144-cov-23.498662_pt1 | contig 10144 bp, 10 predicted proteins | sample MGYA00520619_ERZ1035025 | MGnify/ENA primary metagenome ERZ1035025 (study PRJEB33766, sample SAMN09781742) | gut metagenome | biome: gut microbiome | host: Homo sapiens | place: Madagascar | study: EMG produced TPA metagenomics assembly of the PRJNA485056 data...
GTGATCGTTCTGTAGAAACTTGCGAAGCCTACAGGCGGGGGAGAGCCTGCGGGTCTCTCCCTCTTTTGTTTTAAGGAGAAATGATATGCAGACACCGAAAAAATTCTCTTCTTTTAGTGACCAGGTTTCCTGGATCAGTGATGAAAAGGGAATAAAAATAAAAGACAGAGAATATGCAGAAGAGATGTTACGCCAAATAGGATATTTCCCTCTTATGGGAGGATATAAACATCTTTTTAGAATATCGAATACAAAGAAATATAAAGCAGGAACAAGTTTTGAAGAAATAGTCAGTCTGTATAAGTTTGATGCAGAGCTTAGAGAGTTGTTCTTTAAATATTTACTGCAGATTGAGCGACAGATGCGTTCTTTGATGTCATACTATTTTACTGAAATGTATGGAGCAGAGCAGAAGCAGTACCTGGACGCTAATAATTATAATAATACAAAAAGAAATCATGAAACAATCGTAAAGTTGATAGCGACCTTGAAACGAGCAACAACGACCACAGATTATACATATATCAACTATTACCGCAAGACATATGGTGAAATTCCATTATGGGTTTTGGCAAATGTACTTACGTTTGGAAACTTATCAAAAATGTTCCGAGTATTTCCTCAATCTTTAAAATCAAAAGTATCAAAAAACTTTGAACCTTTGAATCAGCATCAGATGGAGCAGTTTCTATCTGTTCTCACTAAGTATAGGAATGTATGTGCCCATGGGGAACGACTGTTTACATACAGAACGGTAGATGCTATTGCGGATACACCGCTTCATAAAAAACTTTCATTACCACAGAGCGGTAATCAGTACGAAAAAGGAAAACAAGATTTGTTTGCTGTGGTGATTGCTTTTAGATATCTATTACATAGACAAGATTTTCTGGAATTTAAAAGAAAGCTCATAAAGGAGATTGACCGAGTAAAAAGAGAAGTAGAGCATATAAGCGAAACGGAATTATTGAATAAAATGGGCTTCCCGGAAAATTGGAAAAATATAACCAAATACCATTTAAAGTAAAGAAATATCCTCTAAGAGATAGTGAATTACCTATTGTCTTAGAGGATTTTTTATTGAAGAATTTTAATATTCAAGAGTTTGTTTTTCCTCTTTGACATGCTGATATTTCAATACCTGCATGGTATATTTTTTATAGGTGGATGTGAAAAACCTGTACATATCTACAGAACGGAAAGAGAGGACACTGCTATGAAATCATGCAGTCAGTACAGCTTGACAATGACAGATAACAGCCAGCATAATCAGGTTGGTTTTGCTTGGCTTGCGGTAAAAGAACGTCTTTTTTCAGCTTCATATACAGGAACGAAAAATCATGAAGATATCATAGAGAATGGTATGCATAAAGTATGCGATTCGCTATGGTGTCTTTTTTATGTTTCAGGGAAATTACAGGCGAAGAGAAAGGAAAGATAAGTATGAAGAGATTTAAGAGAGGACTTGCAATATTGTTAAGCACCTGCATGATTGGCGGCATGATGCCGATTACGACAAGTGCTCAGGAGTCGGTGTCAGGGAATACTGTTCAGACAGAGGACACAGCAATATCAGCCGTACAGGCACTCATTGACGCACTCCCGGATGCAGACAGCATTACGGAAGATAGCGCAGAGAAGGTCACCGCACAGCTTGACACCATTGACGAGGTAAAGGCAGAGCTTAGCGACGAGGAACTGTCGCAGCTTGATCTGACACGCTACGATGCGGCAATAGCCAGGGTGATGGCACTCATGGGGATGGAAGGTGCAGAGTAGCCGATGGCGATAACACTTGCGCAGGATAGCAACGGCTTCTACCAGATCAATAGTGCCGAAGATTTACAGGCGTTCGCCAGTCTGGTCAATAGTGGAACAAAGGATGCAAAAGCGATCTTGACACAGGATATAGATTGTTCCGGCCTTAGTGATTTCACGCCAATCGGAACACAGGCGAATCCTTTTGCAGGAACGTTCAATGGTAACAGCCACGCTATCAAGAATCTGACCACCAACACTCCGAATGCGGATTATGTTGGTTTATTTGGATATATCAAGAGGGAGAAAGATGTAAACACGGGCGCAGTGTACAGCCTTGGCATCGAAGGTGGAAGTTTCACCGGAAAAAGTTATGTGGGGTCTGTCTTTGGATATGGAAGTAATGTACGTATCGTTAACTGCTATACGACAGCACAGGTAAATGGACAGTCCAATGCTGGTGTATTTGCCGGATGTCATACGGATGGTGGACAGATCAATTGCTGTTATGCTGCCGGAACAGCACTTGGCAGCACAAAACTCTTTACCGGATATATCTTAGATACAGGCAATACATATGAATACTATTGTTATTATCTGAGCGATATAACAGAAACGTCAATTGCTGCAAAACCTACGACATCAGATCAGTTTCATTCCGGCTATCTTATCGCAAGCCTGAATGAAGGACAAAGCAATATACCGAACACACTTCCTAAAATGAGCTGGGGGCAGGATATATCAGGTGGAAGTGGAAATACGCTCCCATGCTTTGACAATGAGAAAAAGCATCAGGTACATAATGGCTCAATTGGATATCTGCACAATTATGAAGGAAACGAATGTACATTATGTAATCAATTTGATCAGAACAAACCGGAGCAGGACAGTGAAGGCTATTACCTGATTGATACGGCAGACAAGCTGCGCTGGTTCGCCAGATATGTAAATGGCACAATCCAATCCGGAAACGGAACCAACGCACGAGTGACAGCAGATACCACAGTATCGGACTGGAATCCTGTTGGAAGTGAAGGCAGGTGGTACCAGGGAATCTTTGATGGTGGAAATCATACAATTACAATCAAAAGTATCAATGGTGGGGCCTCGGAGGCAGGATTATTTGGATACACAAAAGGAACTGTGAAGAATGTCAGTGTTGCCGGAACGATTACAACCACCGGGAATACAGCCGGAGGAGTGGCAGCGTACAATAATGGACAGACGTCATATGGTAACAGTGATAGCAATATGGTGGAAGGTTGTACGAACAGCGGAACGCCATCTGCATGACCTGCGGGCGCGTCAGCCCCTTGTCCACACAGTCTGCCTTTGAGGACTTGGCTGTGGATTTCGAGGGTACAACCGCCAGTGGCGCGGAGCGATTCTACCGGCGAACACTTGACAAACTGCGCCTGAAGCTGCTGGAAAGCGGGTATATCCATACCGTGACGCTGAAGCAGACCGAATGCCGAAAAAAGAACAAAAAAATGGCCGCCGCTGTCTACCTGTATCAGGAGGACAACGACGGTGAATGGGGCGAAATTCGGTTCGATTTTGAAAACGGCACGGTGAAGATCGTAAAGCTGGCGGATTGGGACACGATGAAGTCTAACATCTTTGCAAAAACGGCGATCCAGTTTGTTCAGGGCTTACCGGAAGCGAGACTGCTGAAATCTGTGGTCGTGCCGTTTTGGAAAGGTCGGGCATAATTATCCACGAAGCATGACCTTTGCGCAGAACAGGTTGTCCTGATAGGTAACCGTACTCACCCCGCCAGATTTTTCTGCGATGTGACGAACGGACTGAAGCCCGACACCGTCTCCTTTTCGCTTGGAGGACTGGAATACACCGTCTTTTTCCCGGATGACTCCGTCATAGGTGTTTTCAACCTGAATCAGCGCAAGGCTGCCACTGTGCAGATAGGCAGTCAGCTTGATTTTACGACGGGCAGGCGCAGTGCGCAGGCTGGCTTCCAAGGCATTTTCCAGCAGATTGGAAAGAACCAGACACAGATTGATTTCGTCTACAGGAAGACATTCCGGCAGATCAATCTGCACGGAATAAGGGATATTCTCCCATTTGGCAAGCGCACAGTAATACCCAACCACGCTGTCTGCTGCCCGGTTTTCGCAAAAATGCATTTCAAGACTTGGAATTCTGGAAACCGCACCGGAGAGATAGGCTTTGATCTTTTCAAGATCACCTTCCTCTGCAAGCGCAGAAAGCTGACATAGCTGGTGACGCAGATCGTGCCGCGCCTGCCGCACCTCTTCAATGGCTACTTTGAGGTTTTCATACCGCTGCTGCTGCAGGGAAAGCAGATGGTTTTCCTGCAGCAGCCTTGCGTTGCGGTTCAGACTGCTCGCCATCAGCCAAAAGATGGTATTGAAGCAGAGAAGCAGGATCAAAAGCGCAACGCTGATGACAAAATGCCCTTGTAAAACACGCCCTGTATAGAGCGTGTCCGCATACTTGGGGATCATAAACAGATTCAGTGCAATGAACACCAGCGGCAGCACCCAGAACACATACCAGGTCTGCGCAAAATTTTCGTCCTCGACCATCCTCCGCACGCTGTGCGTCGCAGGATAATAGGCGATGGCGGCAAACAGCCAGCAGATCGCATGATAGCAAATCACGGTCCGAAGACAGAACCATGGCGCAGCCTGCGCCTGCGGCAAACCGGTCAGCATAGCGGCGTTGATCGCCCGGCAAAGGCTGTTGATACAGGCAAATACCGCACAGACAGATAATGCAACCGTTCCGGATTTCCAAAGCGAGATCCGGAGTGTTTTTATGTAAATCACGGCTGCGAGCAAGGTCAGCCCCGCAAGCACCGGCGCAGTCGGCATGCGGCGCGCATAGCACACCACGCCTCCGGCGGCACAAAGCAGCGCAAGCAGCGGGGCAAGCCACAAAACAAGCTTTGACAGTGGCTGCTTTAAGCTGGATTTTACCGGGAAGTAGGCAAGCAGCATGCCGGGAATCACCACGCCAAGCTCCAGAATCGGACGCAGTAGCTCCATTATACCATCCACCCCCTTTGAAGCAGGAACTCCATAAATGCCTGCCGGGCACTTTTCAGAAGGTTCTGACTGACAAACACGCGGCTTCCGTCCGCCATGCGGAAGGCGGTGCCTTCCAGATCCTTCGCGTGTTCCAGATTCACGATCACACCACGCCCGCACACAAAAAAGCGTATGTCATCCTTTAGTGGGACGATGAACGTCTTGAAGGGTTGGCGTGTGGCAAGCGTCTTTTGAACCGTCGTATGGACGTAGATCAAGTGGGCGAAGTGTTCTGCGTAGACGATGTCCTGATAGCGCAGATGGATCTCGCTTCCCTCCACCTTTAGCTCCATATATTTATCCGGCTGCGGTACGCGGGCAAGCAGCTCGTCCGTCAGTGCGTCGATGTCCGCTTCGGTAAAGGGCTTGACCAGATAGTGCAGCGCCCGTACCTGAAAGCCCTCCAGCGCATGGTCGGTCGAGGTCGTGGTAAAAACCAGCAGGCAGTCCGTGTTGGTTTCCCGCAGCTTCTTTGCCGCCTCCATGCCCGTCATGCCATCCATATAAATATCCAGAAATGCGGCAGTAAAGGGCGCTTTCCTTGCCGCCTCCAGAAATGTCTCGCCGCTTTCGTATTCCAGAATATCCGCCTGTACGTTTCTCCGCTGAAGCTGCCACTCCAGCCGGTCTTTCAGCAGTGTGCGTTCCGCAGCAAGATCATCCACAATCGCAATTCTCATGCAGGGTTCTCTCCTTGTGCTTGAATTCCAAGATAATTATATCACAGCGTGTCGAGGATGACAAAGAACCGCTGTCGGAATTCGTGCCAAAATCGCACCTTTCGTGCTACGGCGCTTGAAAAAACCGAATGGCCTTTTTATACTGAGCGTAGGCAAGATGCCTAATCGGATGAAGGAAGAAGGTAGATCTATGTATCGTATCGCCGTGCTGGCAGAACAGGAAGCAGATCGGCAGCGCTACGCCGAGCAAATTACCCGGTTGTGTGAAGCGAAGGGACTGTTTCCGCAGGTCGTGCAATATGACGATCAGGAACGTTTTTTTGAAGCGGCGCAGAAAGATGCTCCGACCAATGCCGTCATTGCACTTTGCGGAGTGGCAGGACTGAATGCAGCGGAGCATCTTCGCTCCTTATGCCCCGCGTGCCGGATGATTTGGTGCAGTGACCTGGATTTCTCTCTTCATGCCTTCCGGTTGCGTGCAGACTATTTCCTGCTGGAGCCGGTTTCCGAAGAAGCATTCAGGCGAGGACTGAATGCCTGGATTGGATAAACGGGCATCGAACCAAACCGAGACAACAAGCACAAAAATGGAGGATATCAATGAAAAAGAAAAAGTTACAATGTTCTGTACCAACCCTTCTGCTGGCCGGTGTGTTGTGCCTGACATTGGCGGCCTGCAGTGCGAAGCAGTCTTCCGACATGCCTGCATCGGATACAGACTCCGCAGTAAGCGCTGCCCTGCCGGTAAAGGCCATGAATGCCAAGCGTGTCGATGAAAATCCCTATATGGCAAAGAGCGATGCCAACATTCACCACGACGGCTACAATACCGACTCTACGGATGAAGTCCTGCCGCTTGGCATCTATCCGGAGATCAATGTTTCCTATGAAAAAACCAACGCGAACGCTTCGCCTGCCATTTACTTTGACAGCTACGGCCACGCAGTCGTTCCGTTGCTCGGCGGCATCGCCATCCGCGATCTGAACGCGGAGGAAACCACGACGCTGGGCTATTTCTCCCCAAAGCAGCATGACGGCGGCGGTTACGTCATCCAGAGCTCCTATACGTTCCTGGACTCGGAAAACCGCATCGTCTGCCCCACCAGCAACAACCATGTGCTGATGCTGCGGGCAACCGATGAAGCAGGAAACGTCCTGCCTGAATTTGAAAAGGTGCTCGACATCGACATCAAGGCGGCGGCAGAGGCCGCGCTCGGCAAGGAGTTGACGCAGAATCTTCTGTCCGTGGTCTTTGACTACGATGGAAACCTCTGGTTTGCAACCGGCGGCTTCCGCATCTACCCGGAGCGTGGGCAGCAGGGTGTGCTGGGCTATATCGCGCGCTCCGCCATCGACGCAATTCTCAATGGCGAGCAGGCTGACCTCTCCGACGCGGTCTTTGTTTATGAGCTTACCCCCGGCGAGGGCGCGGAAAACGGCATTGCCGCATCCAAGGACGGCGCGGTCATCCTGACAAACCAGAACTGCTATCTTCTGCGCGCGAATAACGGCGTTGAGGCCGTCTGGTGCACGCCGTATGAGAGCGTCGGCGCAAAGGTAAGCGGCGAGGGTGACAAGACCACCGGCGGCGGTCTTGCCTGGGGTGGCGGTTGCTCTCCATCGCTGACGCCGGAGCTTGTGATGTTCACCGACAACGCGGATCCCGTCAAGCTGCTGGCACTTGATATGAAGACCGGCGAGATCGTTGCAAGCATGCCGGTGCTGGCTGAGCTGCCCGAGGGCTATCAGGTGGCGGTTGAGAACTCTGCCATCGTCTATGACGACAGTGAGGGCACCGTCAGCACCATCGTGTGCAACTGGTTCGGCGCAGGCAGCGCGGGCCTTGCTGATCCCGACAGCGATTCCTCTATCCAGAGCTACGCCAACATCTATGACACAAACTGGCTGACGAAGGGCAACTGCATGATTGCTCCCGGTGTGGAGCGTGTCGACACCGTCAAAACAGATTCCGGCTATGAGATGAAGAGTATCTGGTCTCGAAATGACCTGAGCGATACATCAATTCTCAAACTCTCCACCGCGACGGGCTATGTCTACGGCTATGTGCAGGATCCGGAAAGCGGCATGTGGCAATACATTATTCTGGACTTTGCCACCGGCGAGACCGTCTTTACGATGGATGTTTCCAACAAGTTTGGCTACAACAATATGGCCATCGGGATGTACGCCGGAAACAGCGGCAACGCGCTCTATTGTCCGACGGGCTATCTGGAGCTGCTGTGCTTGCAGGACCGCTTTGTGTATCTTCCCGAAATGCCGTACCGAGAGGTCGATCTCGATAAGGCTGCGCGGAACGTGCTGACACAGGAACAGTTTGAACAGGGCGGCGGCAAAGGTGAGGTCACAAGCTGGCGCAACACCGTGACAGTCGAAAACGTCCACCCCAACACGACGGTCTCGTTTCGGATGAACAACCTTTCCGGGGACGCAGCCGGGCTGAAGCTCTATGCCTACGGTGCGGACGGAACGTTGGCGGAGGTCAGCAATGAACTGTGGTCAATCACAGATGAAGCAGGCAGCGCCGTGGATACGCTTTCTGCCGGCGCACTGTATGAGCTACGTGTGAGCGTCGCGGACGGCGGCGCGTTCGACCTGAGCGAGACGGAAAAGGAAATCAAAATTTCCGTTGTGCTTGCAAAGTAAGACTCGAGGAAGGCTTCGGGGTCAAAAGCGCCAGAGCCTTCCTCGGTCTGTCAAAAAACCACAAAATCACCCCAGTTTCTGATATAATGAAAGAAACTGGAGTGTAAAACATGCCTTAAATGATTTGCGTCCGTGCCAGCATAAATGCTGATACGGGCGCTTCTCTGTTTTACATATCTTTTGCCGAAGCTGAATACTTCCAGCCCTGCAATGCTTTGGCACACCTGAATCCATCGGCTAACAGCAATAAGTTTAAATTAGTTCCTTATCACTGTTAAGCCAAAGGTTACGGGGATTATGGGTGACAAAGCAGAAAACTATCAGCTTTCGGCAGATGTGACAACAAGCTACGCATCCGATTACACGATCGTCATTGATGCGGCTGTGATGGATGGTGGAAATAAGGATAGCATAAACACTACAAAAGACAATGAAAATGCCGAGGATAATACAACAATTCCTGCGTCGAATGCAGATAATGCTAAGAGTGACGCATGGAACACGGCTATCATAATCATCATCGGAATCTGTATTCTGTTGATTGTGGTTGGTGTAGTAATTTTCGTCAGAAAAAAGAGTAGTTCAGAGGAAGAATAAATATCTGAAATAATAAAGAAGTAATAAAAATATCTCCATCATTTCAAAAGAGAATGATGGAGATATTTTGCCTTGATTATTCTTGTAATAACCAATCGGCTATATCGTGAATTTCGATTCCTTCATAGCTATATTGGGGATGTTTGGTTCTGGCAATAATCATTTTCGGATAAGCATCTCGAATCTGAAGCAGAGGAGAGCATTCTCTCTCAAATGTTTCCTGCCCGGAAATGTTGTCGCTGACCTGAATATAAATCTTCTCGCTGCCTCTCTGAGCAACAAAGTCGATCTCCTTTTGATAGAGCTTGCCGACATAGACATCGTATCCACGGCGAAGAAGCTCGATGCAAACGATGTTTTCATATACTCTGCCATAATCCATATTTCTGCTTCCCAGTATTGCATATCGAATACCGCTGTCACACAAATAGAACTTTTCAGAGCTTTCAAGGTATTTCTTACCTCGGATGTCGTATCTCTTAATATCATAAAATACAAAAGCATTGCACAAATACTTAATGTACTTGCCGACGGTTACATGATTGGTTGGAGTCTCATTTGCTGTCAGTAGCTGACTGACCTTATTCGGAGAAGTCAGGTTGCTGATATTATCCATAAGGAATTCGCTCAGACGTTGTAAAACCAAAGTGTCGGGGAGAGCATATTTCTGCACCAAATCCCTTGTAACAATAGTTTCGTAGACCTCTTTGATATAGTTTGTTCTGTCTTTTTCAGTTCTGTAAGCGTAAGAACCTGCTAAACCGCCCTTGATAGCGTAATCATCAAAGAGTTTATCTTTATCACTAACATCATCATAATATTGGCAATATTCCCGGAAACTGAAAGGAAACACATGAATTTCAATATAGCGTCCGGTAAACAGGGTTGCCAGATCTGCACTCAACAGGAAAGCATTGGAGCCTGTTACATAGATGTCGTAAATTCCCTTAGAGTACAGGCTATTAATTGCCAGCTCAAAATTAGGACACATTTGAACCTCGTCTACAAACAGGTAGTTCGTTTTACCTTCCTGATAATGTTCTTCCACATATGCGTGTAAGGCATGGTATTCCTTGATTTCTTCATATGCTAAATCCATGAAGTCAATGAAGATAATATTGATGTTTTCAAAGTTGCTTTTCAGATACGCAATATACGCCTGCATCAGTTTGGACTTACCAGATCGACGAATACCCGTGATGATCTTGATGTCAGGAGTGCCATTCAGTTCAATGATTCTATCGAGATATTTAGTTCTCGTGATTGTTTTCATATAGTCACCCACTTTCAAAAATTGAATTTTTTTCATTTCTCGAAACTGATTCGTTGTACTTAGTATACTGTTTGCTAATAGTATATGCAAGATGTCACTTT
>ERZ1035025.1759-NODE-1759-length-10118-cov-17.610554_pt1 | contig 10118 bp, 6 predicted proteins | sample MGYA00520619_ERZ1035025 | MGnify/ENA primary metagenome ERZ1035025 (study PRJEB33766, sample SAMN09781742) | gut metagenome | biome: gut microbiome | host: Homo sapiens | place: Madagascar | study: EMG produced TPA metagenomics assembly of the PRJNA485056 data...
GACAAAAGAAGAAATATATGACTTAATAGAGCAGTAACAGTAAAAAGAAGGTGGAACCAAACCAAATCGGTTCCACCTTCTTTTTATGATTTTAAGATTGAGATGTAATTGTATGAGAGAAAAAATTATTTTTTCTTAGTTTTTAAAGACTTCTTAGCTGACCAAGCAGAATATAAATTCTTGTTCTTCTTGTTTTCTTTGATAGTCTTGTAACTTCTTACTCTTACGTAATATTTTTTATTCTTTTTCAGTTTTGTTAATGTTTTAGAAGCAGAGCTCTTAGAAACTTTGATAGTTTTAGCTCCTTTGAAGCTGCTTGATGTACCATACTGAATCTGGTAAGCAGAAGCTCCAGAAACTTTCTTCCATGAAACTTTCATAGAAGTTTTCTTAGCACTTCCTAATTTGATAGTTGTTTTTGCAGGTGCTTTAATCTTAGCAATTGTAGTTTTGCTGAATACTTCACCACAGTGTTTACACTTCTTAACTACAGAACCTGTTTTTGTAGATGTAGCAGGTGTTGTAACTGTGATAATCTGATGTTTCTGTAATGCTTTAACAGTATCAATAGCTCCTGTTAAATGTGGTGTCTGTTCTTCAAGTTCTGCAGAAGTTACACCTTCTTTTGCAAGTAAGTCTACTGTTTCTTCAGTTTCTGCTTTAAGAGTTGTGAATGCAGCAGTTGCAGCATCGCTCTTGCAGTAATCTTTCTGATTTAAAGATTTTGCTTCGTTAACTACTTTCTGAAGAGCAGCTTTTTCTTCAGCAGTAGCAGGTGTAGATTCTTTTACGATGTTAGCTGATGTTGCTTCGAAATCAAATGTGTAATCTTTATATCCAAGAGCATAGATTGTTAAACTCCAGTAACCTGTTCCGTCATATCCTTCTGGAAGCTGGCAGCGGATAGAATCTGTTAAACCAAGCTGAATTCCCATTTTGCTGTGCATCCAGTTATCAGCTGCGAATTTTGTTCCGTAAGTACCTACTGCTTTTGTACGTGTGCTGTCTTTTCCATAATATGTCCATTTTACAGCCTGCATATGAGCACCTAGATCACCATATCCATCTCCGTTAAAATCAACACGAAGGAATTCTCCATAAGATCCAGAAGCGTCTTTTACAGTACCTGTAACGTCAGAGGCTGTTTTTAAATCCTGATCTTTCAGTCCTGAAGTTGTACCAGCAGCTTCACGTTTGCTGAAAGAGAAAGTACCATCACTGTTCTTTGTAGCTGTCTTTAATCCCTGAGTTGTAGCATCAACAGAAGCAGTATAAGTAGCTGGTTTTACATTTTTTTCACCATCACTACCGCAATTTAAAGTACCATCGTTTTCGATGATTCTTCCTTCATATGCTTTAGAGAAAGCAGCCCAGTCATCATTAGAAACTTTGACAGGAACATATTTTGTACCTTTGATCTGGTAATCAACAAATGTATATTTTGTTGAATCACATGTGATATCAACAGAAATAGTTTTCTTACCTTCTTCATCCTTGTTTTTATGAACAGCATATTCTTTACCATCGACACCATTTAAAACAAAGTCATCATCGATAGATGAACCGCTCTTGAATCCAGAAATGTCAATATACTGATCTTTACCATTTGCATCTGTTGCATGAATTGTAAACATACACTGGAAAGATGCTCGAGAAATTCCGTGGTTTACAGTAGCACGAGTTACGGCATCAAATCCACCTTTGTCATGTTCATCATGTGAATCTAATTCGTCAACAGAAGTAGTGTTAGTAGCTTCGAGAACTCCTTCATTTGCCCAGTACTCAGACCAAGTAAGTCCAACATAGCAATAGTGATATCCTTCTGCGGCATCAGCTTCAGCTGCTTTCACGATAGCAGGTACATTAAAAATGTTAGCTGTCACAGGAGAAGCTGTGAAAACCATAGCACCACTCATTGCAACTGCAAAAGCTTTACCAATTAATCTTTTACGCATATAGTTTTTCCTCCGTTTTTCTAAAATAGTATAATAGCGCGTACGTAGTTAGAATAATCTAACTGCTGTTGAGTATTTTACCATATATAATGGTTAGCGGACAATAACTGTAGTTGAGAATAATTATCAATATCTTATATCTATCCGTTCAGGACGCATTCTCATTCGGATTCGCACGTAGCGGACACTAAATTCGACAGCGATGATAAATCATCACTGCTCATTAAGTGCCGACGAGCTCATACGGTCCTGGACGGATAGATATAAGATATTGATAATTATTCGAGATGTGTATTGGAACAATGTAGGTTGGCTGAATAGAAGATTGTTAAAAGATTTACATAGATAGATAAATCCAATATAATAATAAGGAACAAACATAAACACTAAACCATAAAACTTAAAATTCAGTACAATAAATGCTGGCGGATAAGCGGCCCGTAAAAAATGCTGAATAAAACGCGTGTTGCCGCCACCTTCCTGTTATGCTTCCATATGCCAAGGGTTATGTCAATCACACATATTAAGAAATTTGTAAGAATTATATCAACCGAATCTAAAGAATCAACTGCTAAGATAAAACCATCAAAGATACGAGGAGGAAAACTATGAACGAGCCAAAGATTCTGGTCGTTGATGACGACAAGGAGATCGTAGGTGCGATCAAGAAACGTCTGGAAATGGAAGACTATGAAGTGATAACTGCATATAACGGACTCGAAGCAATGGAAGTCCTAATGGAAGAAGATGTCCAGCTTTTGATCATAGACGTCATGATGCCGAAGATGGACGGATTATCCGCAACAATGAAGATCAGGGAAAGCAAGAATATTCCGATCATCATTTTGTCAGCCAAGACAGAAGAAAGTGATAAGATCTTAGGATTATCCATGGGAGCCGATGATTATGTAAGTAAGCCATTCCGCCCGGATGAACTGGTGGCAAGAGTGAAATCACAGCTGCGTAGATATATGCAGTTTGGTGGAATGAATGCCCCAAAAAGCAATAAGGAACAGATTGTAAACGGTGGACTTGTCCTTGATATGAAAGGGAAGAGAATGTTAGTTGACGGTGAACCAGTCAAACTAACGGCGACAGAATATAAGATCGTAAGTCTTTTGATGAACAATCTTGGCAGAGTATTTTCCGCAGATGAGATTTATGAGCGAGTGTGGAATGAAGAAGCCTATGCAACAGAAAATACTGTTATGGTTCATATCCGCCGTATCCGAGAGAAAATAGAGATAGACACAAAGAATCCAAGATATTTAAAGGTGGTGTGGGGAATTGGATACAAAATCGAAAAAATGGACTAATACGATACTGGTCACGATCGTGATCATTGTTATGACTTTGTCAGGAATGTATGGGCTGAATGCAATCCATAACATGGGATTAACAGGAAATAATAGCTTTACGACACAGGATGAGTCCGATCAGTCAGATTATATTAAAAAAGTACAGACATCCCTGTTTGATAAATGGGCAAATCAAGAAGGAGAAAAAGCCTATTACAACTTAGGAAGTCATGTTTCAGAAAGTCTGCTAAACAAGATTAAAAAAGAATCCAGTGTCAAAGTGACAATGAAGATCAAACCATATGACAAAAAGATGGTAACAACAACCTCAACATATGGCGAGACAAAGGCAGATTATACAGGGGGAAGGATTGAACATTTCCATATAGAACGAGATAAGACAGAGAAGCTTAACAAAGATGGAAGTTTCAAAGGATGGGACCCATATGATGAGTATAATGCAGACCAGACATTATACTATAACTTTTCTGGAGATAACTATACAATGCAGTTTACATTCCCGGAAGAACTTCTGATCGATAATGAAAAGAATCAGCGTCTGGAAAATGCAGAGATTGAGATTTCACTGACAAAAAAAGCATTAACAGAGATTGAAAATTTCCGAAAAGAAGCAGCAAAACAGATGACAACAGGAATCAAAACGGTTGTGGTTGTTTCGATCATTGAAGTAGTAGGAACGATCTTACTGTGTATTTTATTTGCACTTCAGGAAAAGAGAACCAGATTTTTCAAAGGATTAGACAGGATCTGGTGGGAGATCATACTGGCAGCAGCATTTACGCTGCTTGGACTTGCAATCGCATTGTGTCTTGCAATCTGGCAGTATACGATCGAATATGCACAAGGAGGAATTGCAGGTTCGACGATTGAGATGATCATGATGTTAAGTTACATCTCAGTTCCATTCTTTGTCATGACATTTGCAGTGTGTATCCAGACAACAGTGTGGAGAATTCGCCAGAAGAATCTCTTAGATTCCACATTTTGTCTTGGCTATATCCGAAAATGGATGCGTCATTCCAAAGCCAGAAGAAAATTAGAAGAAGAAGCGATGTCATTTGCAGAAAAACATGCAAGAGACAGGATCAAACAGTACAGAGTCTTACGAAATATTTTAAGTATCGGTGTTGTCATTTCTGTATTGATGGGATTGACAGGGATGGATTTCGCGGCACCAGCCTTATTTGTGGTAGCTGCAATCTTTATTGCACTGATCAAATATTTTACAAAATATTCTGATAAATATGCGAAAGAACAAAGAGATTTAAGCAAACTGGTTGATCAGATCGAACGCATTGCCAATGGAGAATTGACGGCAACAACAGATATCAAAGAAGAGTCAGCATATTACGAATACAGCAAGAAATTGACAAACATTGGACAGGGAATGGAAAAAGCCTTGGAAATTCAGATGAAAGGGGAACGAATGAAGATCGATCTGATCACAAATGTATCCCACGATCTGAAAACTCCACTGACATCGATCATTGGCTATGTAGATCTTTTAAGCAAGGATGAAACATTATCAGATGAAGCAAAAGATTATGTAACGATCCTTGTAAAGAAAACCGAACGCTTAAAAGACATCATTTCAGACTTATTTGAACTAGCAAAATCAACCAGTGGTGATGTCAAAGTCGATATGGAAGAAATGGATATGAAACGACTGGTCGAACAGACATTAGGGGATATGTCAGACCAGATAGAGGAATCAGGATTTGGAATCAGATATCAGTGCAATACAGCACATACAAAATTTATCGGTGATGGAAACCGCATGTATCGTGTCGTGCAAAATGTCATCGAAAATGCTTTAAAATATTCGCTCAAAGGAACCAGGATTTTTATAAATATTCTGGAAGAAGGAAGCAAGGTCGTATTAAGGATCACAAATACAGCTTCCTATGAGATGAATTTCACAGAAGAAGAGATTATGGAGCGCTTTGCCAGAGCCGAAAAATCAAGAACAAGTGAAGGTAACGGATTGGGATTATCGATCGCAGACAGTTTTACAAAGAACTGTGGTGGTCAATTTGATATAAAAATTGACGGAGATCAGTTTATAGTAATTATACAATTCGAACAATATTTTAAAGAAAATCAATAAATTTTGTATCTTTTTTGACGAAAAGTCATATTATCAAAAAAAAACCATGGGAAAGGGTAGAAAAGATAAATATAAAAGTATATACTAACACTTGTGTCAACAATATGCAAACAGACCATTTGTGAAGATGGTTTTACAATCCTTTCCTCGTGAAGTTTTTATGATACATGGTGACTTTTGGATCGGTTGCGTATTTGGAGACATCTGCTTTTAAAAGTTCTTTCAGATCTTAGGGTCTGGAAGGACTTTTTTTGCAAGTTCACACATCATCTGATATAATATTAAGAAAAAACATATACGAGAAAGGGCATCAAATGATGAAAAAACGGTGGATTAGTCTCCTGTTAATCCTCGTGCTTATAATGGCAGCAGGATGCGGAAAGAAGAATACAACAAAGAAACTAAAAACAGAGGATCTTGATGAGACAACACTGCAGGGAATGGCAAAAGATATTACAAAGGAGATGTCTCTTAAGAATAAGATCGGACAGTTGTTTATGGTATCCGTTTATCAGCTGGATGAAGCAGAAAGCAAGAATCAGACAAGTGTTACAGACAACATGAAGAAGACATTAAAGAAATATCCTGCAGGAGGTGTTGTGATGTTTGCGAAGAACATCGACACCAGAGATCAGACAAAGAAGATGATCAAAGAACTTCAGAAAGCTTCCTATGTTCCATTATTTATGGCAGTGGATGAAGAGTGTGGGACAGTTTCAAGAATTGCATCGAATCCAAAGATGAAGATGACATCATACCCATGTGCACAGGAAGTTGGTAAGACCTACAGTGATAAACAGATCGCCAAGATGGGCCAGACACAGGGAAAGGAACTAAAAGAATTAGGCTTTAATATGAACCTTGCACCAGTTGCGGATGTATTGACGAATCAGAATAACACAGAGATCGGGGACAGAAGCTTTGGGACGGATTGTAAGAAGGTAGCAAGCATTGTGTCTACATTGATCAAGAACATGCAGAAACAGCAGATATCAGCGACATTAAAGCATTTTCCAGGAAGTGGAGAGACTGGAGGAGATACACATCGCGGAAGTACAGAGACTTATCAGACGATCGAGACATTAAGAGATAAGGATTTCCGGCCGTTCAAATCAGGAATGAAAGCTGGTGTGGACGCAGTTATGGTATCTCATTTAATGTTAAGTAACGTGACAGATGAGAAAGAACCATCAAGTTTAAGCAGCAGGGTAGTCAGCGATATTTTAAGAGATGAACTTGAATACAGTGGAATTATTATGACAGATGCGATGAACATGAAAGCGATCACAGACAACTACAGCGCAGCAGAGGCATCGATCAAAGCTATTCAGGCAGGAGTTGATCTGATCGTGATGCCGGACAATTATAAAGAAGCATATAATGCGGTTTACAAAGCAGTAAAAAGCGGCAAGATCAAGGAATCAAGAATTGACAAATCTGTAAGAAGGATCATTTATACCAAGCTCAAAAGAGGCGAGATTCCACCAGATACTACATTATTAAAAGATAATGAGTAAGGGTAAGGCTCTTGCAGATTTAAAATGAATATGTTACTATCAAAAATGTGTATTTTACAAAGGAAACTAAAGATTGTATAACAGAAAGGTCAAAAGATCACGATGAGCAGAGAGAACTTTGATAAGTTGGGAGAAGAATGTGGAGTTTTCGGTATCTATGATTTCGATGGCAATGATGTAGCGTCAACGATCTATTATGGATTGTTCGCACTGCAGCATCGAGGTCAGGAAAGCTGTGGAATCGCAGTTTCTGATACGAATGGTCCAAAACGTAATGTCACATCACAAAAAGGTATGGGATTATGTAATGAGGTGTTTACACCGGATTCCCTTCAGGCATTAAAGGGAGATATCGGAGTAGGACATGTAAGGTATTCAACAGCAGGAGAAAGTGTTCCTGAGAATGCCCAGCCACTGGTTTTAAATTATGTAAAAGGTACATTAGGCCTTGCACATAATGGTAATCTGATCAATGCGTTAGAACTTCGTGAGGAATTAGAACAGACAGGAGCCATTTTCCAGACAACGATCGATTCCGAAGTTATCGCATATCACATCGCAAGAGAACGTGTGAATACATCATCTATTGAGAAGGCAGTTGCCAGAGCAATGCAGAAGATCAAAGGAGCCTATTCACTGATCGTTATGTCGCCAAGAAAATTGATCGGGGCAAGAGATCCTTATGGATTTAAGCCGCTGTGTATTGGAAAACGAGATAATGCATATGTCTTAGCTTCAGAAAGCTGTGCTTTAGATACGATCGGTGCAGAATTTATCCGGGATGTTAACCCAGGCGAGATCGTAACAATCACCAAAGATGGAATTCAGTCTGATTGCAGCATGTGTATTCCACAGGAGAAGACAGCAAGATGTATTTTTGAATACATATATTTTGCAAGACCAGACAGTGAGATCGATGGAATTGGTGTATACCATTCAAGAATTCAGGCAGGAAGATATCTTGCACAGGATTCACCGGTAGAAGCCGACTTAGTCGTTGGAGTACCAGAATCAGGAAATGCAGCAGCTCTTGGATATTCTTTAGAATCAGGAATTCCGTATGGAACAGCCTTTGTTAAGAATAGTTATGTTGGAAGAACTTTCATCAAACCAGGACAAAGCAGCCGTGAATCAAGCGTACAGATCAAGTTAAATGTACTAAAAGAAGCAGTCAAAGGAAAGAGAGTCATCATGATCGATGATTCCATCGTTCGAGGAACGACGAGTGACCGTATCGTATCCATGCTTCGAGAGGCAGGAGCGACAGAAGTACATGTAAGGATCAGTTCTCCACCATTCTTATGGCCATGCTATTTTGGAACAGACATTCCAGAAAGAGAACAGCTGATCGCATATAACCGGTCTATCAACGAGATTTGTGAAGTGATCGGAGCAGATAGTTTAGGATATTTAAGAGAAGAAAGACTTTCAGAGATGGTACAAGGATTACCAATCTGTAAAGGATGCTTCACAGGAAAGTATCCAATGGAACCGCCAACAAGAGATATTCGTGGAAATTTTGAAAGATAATAGTAAGGAGATTTTTATGAACGACCGTTACCAGAGCCCATTATCAGAACGTTATGCAAGCAAAGAGATGCAGTATATCTTCTCTCCAGACAAGAAATTCAAGACATGGAGAAAGTTATGGATCGCACTTGCTGAGACAGAGAAAGAATTAGGACTTGATATCACACAGGAACAGATTGACGAATTAAAAGCACACGCAGAAGATATCAATTATGATGTGGCAAAAGAACGTGAAAAATTAGTACGTCATGATGTTATGTCTCACGTATATGCATACGGAGTACAATGTCCAAAAGCAAAAGGAATCATCCATTTAGGAGCAACTTCCTGCTACGTTGGAGATAACACAGATATCATTATCATGACAGAAGCATTAAAACTTGTCAGAGTGAAATTATTAAATGTTATCAATGAATTATCCAAATTTGCCATGAAATATAAAGATCTTCCAACACTTGGATTTACACATTTTCAGCCAGCACAGCCAACAACTGTTGGCAAGAGAGCAACACTTTGGCTGATGGATCTTGTATATGACTTAGAAGACTTAGATCATGTGATCAAGAACATGAGACTGTTAGGATCTAAAGGAACAACAGGAACACAGGCAAGTTTCTTAGAGTTATTTGAAGGAGATCATGAGACAATTAAGAAGATCGATCCAATGATCGCCAAGAAGATGGGATTTGACAAGTGCCAGCCAGTATCTGGACAGACATATTCAAGAAAAGTAGACTCCCGCGTGATCAACGTATTAAGCCAGATCGCACAGTCTGCACACAAATTCTCAAATGATATCAGACTTTTACAGCACTTAAAAGAAGTTGAAGAACCATTTGAGAAGAACCAGATTGGATCATCTGCAATGGCATATAAGAGAAATCCTATGAGAAGTGAGCGAATCGCTTCTTTAGCAAACTATGTGATCTCTGATGCAATGAATCCTGCATTAGTAGCATCTACACAGTGGTTTGAAAGAACATTAGATGACTCTGCAAACAAACGTCTTTCTGTGCCAGAAGGATTTTTAGCAATCGACGGAATCTTAGACTTATACTTAAACGTAGTCGATGGACTGGTTGTATATCCTAAAGTTATTGAAAGCCGCTTAAGAAGTGAACTTCCATTTATGGCAACAGAGAACATTATGATGGATGCAGTAAAAGCTGGTGGAGACCGTCAGGAACTTCATGAGAAGATTCGTGTACATTCTATGGCAGCAGGAAAAGTTGTCAAAGAAGAAGGAAAACCAAACGATCTGCTTGAGAGAATCGCAGGAGATCCTGCATTCGGAATGAATATGGAACAGTTACAGTCTATTATGAAGCCAGAGAACTTCGTAGGACGTGCACCACAGCAGACAGAAGAGTTCGTCACAGAAGTGATCAACCCAATCCTTGAAGAGAATAAAGAAGTACTTGGATTAACAGCTGAGATCAACGTATAGAATCTTTATGAATATAAAAGAGATGAGAAGAATCAAAGAAGATTTTTTCTCATCTCTTTTTTGCTTTGTAAAAAGATTTGCTGATATTGCTAAAAGGACAAAAACTGGCGGAAGTAGATATAGGAAATCTTTATAAGAAATGATATAATACTTACAGGGACATAAATACAATACAACAAGATCGTAGAATATAATGGTCTCATAAATTAAGACACTTTTTCGGACAGATCTTAATGAATCTGA
>ERZ1035025.1764-NODE-1764-length-10100-cov-4.308512_pt1 | contig 10100 bp, 5 predicted proteins | sample MGYA00520619_ERZ1035025 | MGnify/ENA primary metagenome ERZ1035025 (study PRJEB33766, sample SAMN09781742) | gut metagenome | biome: gut microbiome | host: Homo sapiens | place: Madagascar | study: EMG produced TPA metagenomics assembly of the PRJNA485056 data...
TAATACCATCACCGGAATAAGTACCTTTTTCAGTACTGAATAAACTGGAAGCATTCTTGGTTTGAACAACAAACGGCCAAGTTCCCTTGTCACTATATGTTTGTCCGGCCCAATCTCCAACAGCGACATAAATAATACCTTTATCTGTTTCTTCTTTGGCAATTTTGTCACCTCCGACGTCTACAGAACCTGGCTCATAACGGACATATACCTTCAAAGCCTTCGGACGACTTGTACAAGGACGTCCCCATCCCAAAACTCCATCCGTGCCATCTGTAGCAAGATACTGTCCCGTAAATATATTACCAGCTGCAAACTTTATAACAATCTTTTTGGATGTCAATAAAGCGGCATAACTTCCAGGCTGAGCACCACTCCAGACTTCTGTAGTAGATTGAGTTATATTACCACTTGCACTAAGAGTAGTACTTCCCCAGTTTCCGGTATCCCAAAACGGAGAATTTGCTCCGGTTTGCCAAGGACAAATAACCTTACCGTTTTCCTGATGCCAATCCTCAAAACTTGCATTTTCCGGCTGGAAAGTCGTTTCTGTAGTAAATTCACAGGTAACAGTTGATGCTTGCGTTCCATCCATTGCCTGATATTCATAGGTTGTACCCGGAGTTAATCCTGTAATCTCTTTGCTAAAAGTTGATTCTGTCAAGTCCGCATCTACGGTAGTCCATGAAGAACCAGACCCCTTCACACGATACTGGAATTTCGGTGTAGAAGCCAACGTACCGGTTACCTTTCCATGAAGAGTAGCTTTGGATGTCCAAATTTCATAAGGAATTGCTTCAGTGGTTGCAACAGTAGCATTCGAAACAACAATGTTCCATGTAACCATCCGCTGCTTGCCATTCTTATCTGTTGCTGTCAAAGTAGTCGTTACCTGTCCTTCCTGTGCCGTCATCTTGGCTATCAGTTCTTCAGAGAACTGGATTTTCCAGGTTCCGCCTGTTTCCATAATCGCATTTGGAGCATGTAAAGAAATTCCGCTAGCTTCTACACTGGCATCCTTTCCTCCCAGATTCATCAGATCCATACTATTAGCCGGAACTCCAAACTCTGTAAATCTATCATTTTGCAGCAAAGCTCCCTTCAAAGGAGACGAGGTAGATACAATCAAATAATAAGTTCCCTTTGTATTTGTAGCCAGATACATCGGTTGTTCCAAATCATATTCAATATTATCTGCATCCTTACAAACGATAACCGGGCGCTGTTTTATCCCAATAGTAGTAGTTTCTTCTGATAATGGGGTTTCATCAACACTCAAAGTCAACCATGCACCACCTGTAGTCTCTTGTCCTGTGGCTGTATATTTACAAGTCATATTATATAAGGTAGCAGGCTGTGCATCTGTCAACTCTGTAGTCTGTTCATACGTGCCACCCGTCAGTTTAGTTGCCGTAAACTTACATGTCAACTTTCGGTTATCGGCAGGCAGGCTGAAATAACCTTTTGCATCGGCATTGGCAGATGAATAAACCAGTTCACCAGTAGCAGAAGTAACAGTAACCTGACAATCTCCTTCGAAAGCCTCTTTCAAAGATTCATCCCATGTAAAAACCAATACAGTATTGGCAATACCACATTTCACTTCAACCGGACTCTGCTGGCCTTTGGTTATTGTAAACTCTTCATTTCCTTCAAAGAAGCGTTGATCGAATGAGGCAGCCACAGAATCACCAGCAGTAACACGAACTGAATAAGTTCCGCTCATCAAAGGAATACTGGAAGGTACATTATCTGTTCCTTCATATTTCCGTACCAGACTGGTTTCATTATAAATACGGACTTTGCAAGCCTGTTCCAGTTGAGTCTGCTCTTCACTGCTCAACGTACGGGATGCAACAGTTATCTTGTCAGACATACCTACAGACAACTGTAACGTACCTTGTTCCCCGGCAATATCTCTGTCCTCTTTACATGCTCCAAGATAGAGCAAGGACATACATATAATTACTATTCTATATACCTTATTCATAATACTCATTTCTTTGGAACATTGATAACTAATGATTTACTTTCTGTTTTTCCCTGATTATCTGTTACTACAATATTAAAAGTATGAGTACCATCAAAAGGTATTAACAGACTAGTAAAAGTACTTATATCAAAATCTAACTCTGTCTTATCTTTAACAGCTGTTCCATATGGAAGTCCCAGTTCTGCAATCATACTCTCTTTATCACCAGGATTTGCCAAATCAAAAGTGCCAAAACTTGCTCCAATAGACCCAAAATCCTCATTATCCGATGATATTGTTACTTTCAGATTTTGAATACCAGCAGGTGCCTCTATACCAACAATCAATGTTGTTGCCCCAGTAATTGTCTGAGTCTGATCTATATCAAAAGGACTTCCTCCCAGATCCTTACCCGTAATAGAAATATCGCTTGTTATTCCTCCTTCTCCATCACCATCTCCGTCACCAGGTTCTTCGCCTCCGTCTGTCGGGAAATCATCTATGCCCGGTTCTTCTCCCGGATTAACTCCTACAGTTTCATCAGAAGAGGTCATGGAAGAGTCTATATTAATAACAATATTTACATTTCCCCCGACTTTATTATTTCCATCATTCACCAAAGAAAGCACATTCTTAATAATATGATACTGTCCTGCTTGTACATTATCTTTACGCGCTACTTCCGTCACAGATTCTCCATCAATTGTTCCTTTTAATGTAATATCCATTGAACCTGCAGAAGCCGGAGCAATCAAATAAGCCTTACGGGTCTCAGAAGAAGGAATATCCAATGAATGATCTCCAATCTTAACAGTTGTTACCACATCTTCTCCCATCAGTTTACGGAGTTCCTCATCATACTCAACTGAGATCATCACGTTGGCCAGTCTGCAAGTCAATGCAGAAACTTCTGTCAATTCATTTTCCTTAATCGTAAACTGCTCAGTTGAACCTGTATAGAAAGGAACATCAAAACCATTGGTAGCTGCCTCTGCAGAAGAAGCCACAACAGTATAGGTACCAACCGGTAAAGAAATAATTTCCGGCATCTCGCTATAAGTGTATTGTTCCACCTGCTCTCCCTGACTGTTCTTGATAGTCAGCAGAAAGTTGCTTACATCAACCCCTGCACGGGATTGAGGATATACTGTATCAACTTTCAAATCCACCTCCATCTTCATGGAAGCCAGACTCAACTGCCCTGTTACATCTGTTGCTCCTGTTTCCATTTTCTCACTATGGCACGCACTAAATGTAAAGAGTACGACCATCAGCGTAAAACAGATTAAAAATATATTCTTCATATTTATAGGCTTTATTTTTTATTCGTAATTTAAAACAATATTGTCAACAAAGAATTCACTACCTACATATTCTCCGTTAGAAAGGTTTCCAAAACTAGGCACAGTATTAAAAGAACTATTATCTGATTTATCTCCAGATTTAAAGACAATATACATATTTGTTGCTTTTAACTTCTTTCCTTCTTCCGTATATACAATATCAACGCTAGTAGACGACCATTCCTGTACAGAATCACCTTTTCGAAGCAATCCACGACCGATTTCAGTCGCAACATCTCCTTGTTTATTCAATATTACTATTTCAGCATAATATTGATCACCACCTTTTCCTGGAGTATACTTATAATCAAACGATAAAGATTTAGGTCTTGATGTAAATTCAATTCCATCATATACAGCCTTCTTTGCTTCTGAATCATAATAACCAAGATACAATTCACCAACAGTACCATGTTTCGCATTGGCAGAACCAACTGCACTATTACCTTTTCCCCATCCTACAGCTCTTATCTGTGCAGCATAACCTCCATTTTTACCTTCAGCACGTATTGTACCAGAATTTGCATTATAACGATATTTATCCCTATTTATTCCTCCAGAGGTTCCACCTTCAGAGGTCGTTAATTGATTCATTGTATTCCACACGGCTTGTTCTCCATCTTTACAAGCATACCACACTTCCCAATATTCAACACCACTTGGTCGAGTATAATACCAGTCTTCCATTCCTGCATTAGGAACAGATAACTCCGATTCAGTTGTAATATCAACAAAGGCAGAAGTCTTTGTTTGATCATCTTTACCAATAACCCGGAATGTATAACTTTGACCAGAAGAAAGTCCTGTTACTACATAGCCTGTTGTACTATAAGTAAAACTTACATTCTTCCAGGCTTTATTATCCATATATTGTATAATAACATTATCTGCAGAAGCAACCCAACCATCATCGGTATTAGAACTTACCTGAAAATTCACATGCTTTGCCCACACATCTGCATCACCGTTCTTCAAAGACAAAGTAAGTTCAGGATCTTCTACTTTAAAAGCCTTTTCAATAGTCTTTGAGCCATATTGTGCTTTAAATTTCACATCGCTTTCTGTATCAATCAAAGGATCCGGATAAGTTAAGGTAACAGTATGTGTAGTACCCTCACTGGAGATTGAAACATTTTCTGCATTAAACGACTGTTCAGCTCCATACGCAAAATAATAGAACGTCACTTTCGAAGCATCACCTTCCAGATTCATAGTAAATCTCATCGTATTGCTTCCATAAGGTACAGATTCAGGCAATGTTACTGCGAAACCATTGTTACGGCTCGTTACGTTCAACACCAAAGGAGTTTCTGTTGTCTTTCCATATACATCGGTAGCAGTCAGTGTAAAGGAGTGTTCTTCGTTTCCGTCTCCGGTGCAATATAAATAAGGTACTACATTCTGAAACTCAACCGTAGCAATCTTATCGTGAGTACTTCCCAAACCTTTCATTACGAGACCAAGTTCAGTCAGTTTCTGCTGATCTTCGGTACTTAACGCCATGAGATCAACCTTTTCCGGCCATCCTTGTGCTTTCAATGCTGCGGATGAGGTAACCAATTCACAACTGGCCAAACCAGAAGGCGCATTCAGATAAGCCTGCAAAGTACCTTCTACGCTTCCACCTTCCACGACTTCCATAGCCTTACCCGAGGTAAATCCATGAGCAACGATAGTGGGAGCCGGTGCATTCAGCGCAGCATCCGAAATATTAAATTCAACATTTTGTGTACTCTCCGGATCATCATTGAAGATAATATTCAAAGTGGAAGTTCCGGCATCCACATCCATGGTAAGACGATATTCATGCTTTACTTCCGCTGCCAGCGTCTTAACCTTCAAAGCTACTGAACCGGAAACGCCCGGACGAGTAACATTCAGATAAACATCCAGATTCCCGGGAGTAAAATAGGCTGCACGGGTTTCGTCAGCTGTATAATCAATTTTATTTCCACGAGAAGAAGAAACATAAGCACTGTAAGAAGTAAAATAACTCTTGAATGCATCTGTATAAGAGATACTGACTCTGGCTTTATTGATTGTACAGTCAATAGTCACATCAGTAGTTTCGCCTTCAGCAACATTGGCAGTCGTACTTCCGGCATAGCTCAATCCGTCAAAGCCCTCAGTTGTTGCATCTCCATAAGAAGCAGAAACTGTATAAGTTCCTACCGGAACGACTGTAGCCTCTGCATCGTAATCACTGAATTTATCCCATTTACTAACCAATTCTCCATTCTCCTTGGCTATGGATAAACTGAAGTCTCCGACATCTGGAATTCCATCACCCTCTGCACGTGAAGCGGCAGAAACCACTTCATTATCAGCTGCCACCCTGACAGCAAGATAACCGCCGCCTGAGGGAGTACGTTCGTCACTTCGGCATGCAGACAATCCCAATGCAACCAAAGCCAGCAACATTAAATAATTTTTGTTCATTCTTATTGTTTTCATTTATATCTCTCTAATTAATTGGTCTCAACTACCACTGTAAAATACCAATTCCACAGCATCTGAATCTGGCTGCAAAGTAACGGCTTTTTACACACCCTCACAAGGTCAATTTATTTTATTTTTGGTCTATTCTTTATCTTTGCCTTTTCAAGAAAGACATAACACACCGATTTTCCCTGTTTTATGTTATTTTATAGCATTACTTTATAGCCGATATTTCAAATTGGCTAACTTTGCAAATGAAATATTTTCAAACAAAAAGAGACATGGAAAAAGAATTGCCTAAAATAGATTTACCTGAACCCTGGCTGATCGGTACGGACATCAGCAAGGAACTACTCAGCCTCTACACCAATTACCCGGTGAGACTGAAATGTGAAATCTTTGTGCTCTGCATGGACGGAGAAGTGGATGCCTCAGTGAACCTGAACCGTATTGAGGTACGCCCCAACGACATCATTACGCTTACTCCGGGAAGTATCTTCCAGATCTATCGTGTGGACGGAAATCTGAAAATCTATTTTCTGGGCTTTTCTTCCAAATACATTGAGGAAAGCAATCAGACCAGAGCAATGCTGGATTCCATTTATCTGACTTTGGGACATCCTGTCCTCTCACTGAAACCGGAGGGAGCAAGCGTTATGCAGGATTACCTGAAACTGCTGATCCGGATGTATGAGACTTTTCCCGAGAAGATGCGAACGGAAATGGCTCCCAATCTGTATGCGGATATACATAAAGGTGTATCTATATTATATAAGAATAAGAATACAGACAATAGTCCTATATCGAAGAGTGAACAAATCTGCCGAAACTTCGGACAGCTGGTCATGCAACATTATAACCAGACAAGAAACGTGGCTTGGTATGCCGAGAAACTGGGTATCACGCATGCTCACCTTTGCACGACTGTGAAGCAAGTTACCGGAAAGACATGTGTGGACATCATTTCATCCATGGTAATCATGGATGCCAAATCGCAGCTGAAATCTACCAATCTGTCCATACAGGACATATCGGATTCACTGAACTTTGCAAATATGTCGTTCTTCGGAAAGTATTTCAAGCGGAACGTGGGTATGAGCCCACTGGAATATCGCAATAATGGATAAACTAAACAGACTAACAGATTAAAGTATGAAAAAAACGTATGTAACAACGGTCGGAACCTTCCTGCTGGGACTGACGCTGAACTCCTGTATCCAGGAAGAGGCTCCCAATGCAGAAGCTGACATCACGGCCTGCTCTCTCTTGCCTGTGGACTGTCTGGCAAGCAATACCATTGAGATTGGACTGCCTTACAGTGATGAGTTGAATGCCTATCCCATAGAAATAAAGGTGAAGGAAGGTACTGACCTTTCCAGCCTCGCACCGACTTTTGAACTGACTCCGGGGGCAACCATCAGCCCGGAAAGCGGAAGCATTCATGACTTCTCTTCCCCAGTGAGATATACCGTGACTTCGGAAGACAGACAATGGCACCGCACTTACAGTGTGTCGGTCACGGAACAGACTTCGACTAACATACCGACGGTATATCATTTTGAAAACGTCAAGACTTCGGGCAATTATTATGTATTCTATGAACAGCAGGGAGAGCATTCGCTTACCTGGGCCAGCGGAAACGGAGGATATGCTCTGGCGGTCAGCCAGGCTGCGGCTAAAGATTATCCGACTACACAGGATGATAACGGATGGAACGGAAAATGCCTGAAACTGGTTACGCGGAGTACAGGAAGCCTGGGAAGCCTTGTGGGCATGCCGATCGCAGCCGGAAACTTGTTTATCGGGCAGTTTGACCTGACAAACGCTCTGACTGCTCCGCTCAAGGCAACCAAGTTCGGAATACCTTTCTATAGCAAACCGATCCGCCTGACAGGATATTATAAGTATAAGGCGGGCGAACAGTTCTTTGCCAATGGCGCATATACGGATCAGAAAGATGTTTTTGACATCTATGCGTTCTTCTTTGACAACAGCAACGGAACAAGCATGCTCGACGGAAGTTTGCCGTCCAACGGATATACTCATCCGGATATGGTAGCTGTGGCACGCATCAAAGATGCTCACGAAACAGATGAATGGACCAGCTTCAGCCTCAACTTTGATTATGATTCCTTCGGAAAAGGAGTAGATGCACAGAAACTGGCCGAAGGAAAATATAGTCTGGGCATTGTCATGGCTTCCAGCAAAGACGGGGCTTCTTTTGAAGGTGCACCGGGAAGTACGCTGCTTATTGACGAGATGGAACTGATTTTTGAATAAACGGACGGATCACTCAAGATCCATAAAACAGAATCTGACAAGAATATGAAAAGATATTTACTTGCACTGACAGCTGCCATAATTACTGCCGGAAGCTGTCTTTATGCCCAAAAGAACGAGAATCAGACATTGCTGAATGCAGCCCTGCACGGATGGGAATACGAAGTCCGGGCAGGTATCAGTATCGGAGGAAGTTCTCCCCTGCCTTTGCCTGCTGAAATCAGAAGTATTGATTCGTATAATCCCACGCTTGCCATCATGCTGGAGGGAAATGCGATCAAATGGTTCGGGGCAGAAAAGAAATGGGGACTGACCACCGGACTGAGACTGGAAAACAAAAACATGACAACACGGGCTACGGTGAAAAACTACGGAATGGAAATCATCGGCAGCGACGGGAACCGGTTGAAAGGAAACTGGACTGGCGGCGTACGGACCAAATTAAGAAGTTCACTGGTAACCATTCCTTTACTGGCCACCCACAAATTCGGCGAAAGATGGAGTGTCAAGCTGGGCCCTTATTTCTCGTATCTGATGGACGGGGATTTTTCCGGTGAAGTATATGAAGGCTATCTTCGGGAAGGAAACCCTACGGGACAGAAGATTGTATTCACGGACGGTGCCGTTGCAACATATGATTTCCATAATGATATGAACCATTTTCAATGGGGTGTACAGGCTGGCGCTGACTGGAAAGCATTCAAGCATCTGAAAGTATTCGCCGACCTGACATGGGGACTGAATGATATTTTCCAGAAAGATTTCCAGACAATCTCATTCGCCATGTATCCCATTTATCTGAATTTCGGATTCGGATATGCTTTCTGAGCAGAAAGATCCGACACGTAAGAACACAAAAAAGACCGCAGCCTCTCCTCAAACGGAAACGGCTGCGGTCTTTTCTTATTGTTTTATTGAGCGGCCTGCATCTTGATACCAATCTGTATGGTTTCTGTTGAACCGATGATCTGCGGCATCGCAACCAGAGCCGGCTTCAGGAATACATCAACCATTCCGGCCATCTCACCAGCCTGAGCTTTCAACATAGAAAGAATCTGTTCCACTGTTGCTTCATCTTCAAAGAGCGGTGCTACGATCTTCAGAATCGGGAGCAGAGTTTCTGTATCCAGATAAGCTTTCAGCACACCTTCTTCACCTTTGTCCAAAGTGATCAGAATTCCTTCGGAAAGCATCGGAGTAACAGCAGCCATCAGCTGTGAAAGAACATCTGTCATACCGGCACGGCTCTTACCGGAAGCTGTTGCTGCAATTTGTGCCGGATTCAGGAACAAACGGATCTTATTGGGTTCAGGCACAGTATAAGTGGCCAGATTCAAAGGTGAAGTCTTCCACTCTGTTGCATTCAGCGAATCCTTGTATTCAGCCTGAACATTTCCGTCAGAAAGGAAGGTTACCTTATTTAATACTCCACAAAGCATTTTAGGAATGGTGTTTCCTTCAATTTGAGTCATACTAATAGCCAAAGTAATCAATGACTGAATTTCATAAGGAGATCCATTAAAATCAAATGGCTCTGCATCCCATTTCACATGGATTGGCTGCATCGGATCACCACTGAACAGATTTCCCGGAGGAAGCAACTGCCAGGAAGTATTGGTCCAGGCAGTTTCAACAAAAGTCACATTCAAGGCCAGATTCAAAGAAGCATCGGTAGCTGATCCCTGATATTTCAAAGTATATCCTCCCCTGTTTTCTTCTCCGGCAAAGGTTACCGTATCGTTTTTAATTGTCAGGTCTACATCAATGGTAGTACTTACTTCGCCCGGAATGACACCTGCCGTAGCCAGACCGGAAGCATTACCGCTCAACGGAGAAGTTGTCTGAGCACCTGATAAAGTCAACGTTGCCTTGGTAATGTCATTTGCATCCGGTGTAAAGACAACCTGCTTGCCCAGCATAGGAGCACCGCTATATGTAAGAGTCAGCCCGCTGGCATCCGCATAAGTTTTAGTCTGTGTGATCGGAGATACGACAGATGAGTCATCGTCGTTGCTGCAGGAAGTCAGTACACCTCCGGCCAAAGCAATAGAGAATAAGCCAATAAA
>ERZ1035025.1768-NODE-1768-length-10095-cov-17.047709_pt1 | contig 10095 bp, 7 predicted proteins | sample MGYA00520619_ERZ1035025 | MGnify/ENA primary metagenome ERZ1035025 (study PRJEB33766, sample SAMN09781742) | gut metagenome | biome: gut microbiome | host: Homo sapiens | place: Madagascar | study: EMG produced TPA metagenomics assembly of the PRJNA485056 data...
TGATGAGATAAAATGCTAATTCTTAACTTAATGACATTGCAAGTTCGCTGCGAACTCATCAAAACGCCTATGGAATTCTATCATTTCGTACCCCACTCTATCTTTCTGTTTCTATTCATACACAGTAAACACGTGATTTTAAAATGAAGATTTTCATGGGCAGGTATGTGAAAATATTGGTGTGAGGATGTAAGTATAGATTTTGTTTGGTTAAAATGTTAAGACATCCTGATCTTCTGGAATATATAGTTTTCCGTTGTAGTATTGTTTTCCTTCTGCAAGATATTTTTCTTGGCGGTGTTCCATGTCTTTGTCTTCTGTGTGCCATAGGACAAGATTTGGAATGTGAAGGGTTTCGGCTAGTTCGCAGGCGTCTTTTACGGTGCTGTGGTGTTTTTCGTATGGTTTGAAGGTTTCTCTTTCGTTGTATACGCAGAATGCTTCGTGGAGCAGCCAGTCGGAGTCTTTTACGAAATCATAGAGAGTTTCTCTGTATGGTTCATCTCCAGGAAAGGATACTTTCAGACCATTTTCCATCTTACATGTGTAGCCAAACTGTTTTTCTTTTGTGGAGCCGATATCAAAGAATGTAAAGGAATCACCAAGGATATTAACGGAATCACCATGATCAACTACATGGAATAAAATTCGTTCATCAAAGTGTTTGTAGAATTTCTTTCCAACGGTCAGCTTGGTCAGTGTTTTGATCGTCTCAACTAATTCTTTGTGGCAGTAGATCGTAAGTGTTCCTTCATAACTTCCTTTGTTCATAGAAGTTGCGATCATACGTACCATCCAGACTATCCCAAGGATATGGTCGTTATGTGCATGAGTCACAAAAATATTATGAATCTGTTCAAGAGGAATCCCAGCTTTATCAAGGGCAGATAAGATTCCATTTCCACCACCCGCATCGACAAGGAAATATTCTTCATCTTTCTGCATGGCATAGCAGGTATTATAACAATGAATTGCCTGTGCATTTCCAGTTCCTAAAACAATTAGACGTTCCATATGAAATCTCCTTTATACTTAAAATATATAATCATCTTTTATCTTTCTGCATTATATTACATTTGTGCTAAGATTGGAAATTACTTTTTGCTATTCTTGATATTTTCTATCAGTTAGATATAATAAGGATAGTGTATACATGAGCAAAGAAAGGCAAAGGAAAAGACGATGCTTAAGATACAATATCGAAATGCAAAAGATGGCGGAATTGAAGTTCTTCGTTGTTTCAGCAAAGAAGGACAAGTGACGATTCCAGCAGAGATTGAAGGAAAAGCGGTCACAAAGATTGGGGACTATGCATTTTCTTCGCATAAAAGGAAAGAAGATGAAGGAAAAGAGATAACGATCGGGGAAGATTTCTTTGGTGAGCAGGAAGAACCGATGTTTTGCGGGGAAGCAGTGAAAGAGGTTTATCTGCCAGGTACAGCAGTTGAAATTGGGAAATACGCATTTTATGGATGTGTGAATCTCACGACACTTGGATTTTCGGATTCCCTTTTAAGAACAGGGGCAGGGATCTTTACTGGGTGTAAGCTGCAAAAGATTTTTTATGATGTCTATGAGAACAAAAAAAGTGCCTTGCGTGATGTCGTGAGAGATACTCGTTTTCCATTACAGGTACAGATTAATTATAAGATGGAAGAAAGAAAAAGCCGTTTATTTTATCCGGAATATTATGAGGAAGCGGTGGAAAATACACCAGCAAGAATTATTGAAACACATTTTCACGGAACCGGATATCAGTACCGTCAAAGCTTCCTTCGAGGTGAGATCGATTACCGCAAATATGATGATGTATTTCCTGTGGCAGCAGTGCAGGAAGATAAAGATATCGTGTGGGAGATCTTGGCAGGCCGTATGCTGATGCCTTATGGAGTATCGGATGTTGCGTGGATGCAGTATGAAGGGTATGTAAAGCAGAACCAGTGTGAGATGATGGAGTATCTAAGAGAAGAAGATCAGATGCCATTTGTGAATCTTATGGCAGAGAAAAATTATTTTACCAAAGATGGAATCGAAGCTGCGATCGACTGGGCATCAAAGAAACAAAAGACGGAACTTTTAAGCTTCTTAATGGATGAACAGCATAAGAGATTTCCAAAGAAAAAGAAAACATTTGAATTATAAAGGGTGGGACGAAAATGGAAGAAAATATCAATGAACGTCTCAGTGAACTTGGAACGAAGATCCTTGCGACGACAAGAAATGAATTATATATCCATATGCGTTTTTTAGATGTTGCATTGAGCAGTTTCGCCTATGTGATCGATCCTTCGATCAATGGTGTTGGAACCGACGGGCTGTGTATGTTTTATCATCCGGGAGCACTTGGAGGAATGTATAAGCAGAGCAGGGTTCGTATGAATCGTGCATATCTTCATATGGTCTTACATTGTATTCTTCATCATGTGACAAGAAGAAAAGGCAGAGATAAGACGTTATGGAATATTTCATGTGATATTGCAGTTGAATCAATCATCGATCACTGGCATTTAAAATGCATTCATATGGTGCAGACAAGACTGCGAAAAGATACGTATGGACAGCTGGAAAAGAAATTAAAAGTATTTACAGCAGAAGGAATTTATAAATATCTTGTTTCACTGGGACTGGAAGAGAAAAAACAAAAAGAGTTACAGATGGAATTTCGTGTTGATGATCATCAGTACTGGCCGGAAGATCCAAAGCAGGACATTCATCAGGAAGTAGAAAATAAATGGAAAAATATCAGTGAGAAAACACAAACAGATATGGAGACATTTTCAAGTGAAGAATCACAACAGGCAGGAGATCTGATCGGGCAGGTGCAGGTTGAGAATCGGGACCGGTATGATTATCGGGAGTTTTTAAGAAAGTTTTCGGTATTAAGAGAAGAAGTCAGCGTGGACCCGGATTCGTTTGATTATATTTTTTACAGCTATGGACTTTCTATGTATGGAAATATGCCGTTAATTGAGCCACAGGAATCGAAAGAAGTGAAGAAAGTTGAGGACTTTGCAATCGTCATCGATACATCCATGTCTTGTTCCGGTGACCTTGTGAAGAAGTTTCTGGAAGAGACATATGATGTTTTAACAGAGGCAGAAAGCTTTTTTCATAAAGTCAATATTCATATTATCCAGTGTGATGAGATAGTACAAAATGACCAAAAGATTACAGACGAAAAAGAATTAAAGGAATATATGGATCATTTGGAGCTGATCGGAGAAGGGGGAACGGATTTCCGTCCAGCATTTGAATATGTGAATCAGCTCATCGAGCAGGGCGAATTTTATCACTTAAAAGGACTTGTCTATTTTACCGATGGAAAAGGAACCTACCCAAAGAAGAAACCGCCATATGAGACTGCATTTATCTTTATGCAGGAAGAATACGAAGATGTAGATGTACCGCCATGGGCGATCAAACTGATCGTTGATGCCGAAGATCTTGATGAAGGAGAAGAAGAACATGAACATTAAAAGAGCAAAACAGGAAATCAAAGATTCCATCGAAGCGTATCTTACGAAAGACAGCTATGGAGAATATAAAATCCCATCCATCAGACAGCGTCCGATCCTTTTAATGGGACCTCCGGGAATTGGAAAAACACAGATCATGGAACAGATCGCCAGAGAGTGTGAGATTGGTTTAGTTGCTTATACGATCACGCATCATACGAGACAAAGTGCGATCGGACTGCCATTTATCAGAGAAAAAGAATATGGCGGACAGACATATTCCGTTACAGAATACACAATGAGTGAGATCATCGCATCTGTTTATGAAAAGATCGAACAGACGGGAAATAAAGAAGGAATCTTATTTATCGATGAGATCAACTGTGTATCTGAGACGTTAGCACCAACGATGCTTCAGTTTTTACAGTGTAAAATGTTTGGTAACCAGAAAGTACCAGATGGATGGATCATTGTGGCAGCAGGAAATCCGCCAGAATATAACAAATCTGTCCGTGATTTTGACGTTGTAACACTTGACCGTATGAAGAAGATTGATGTGGAAGCAGACTATGAAGTATGGAAAGAATACGCATATCAGGCAGAAATCCATCCAGCAATCCTTGCATATCTTGAGATCCGCAAAGAATATTTCTACCGCATGGAAACAACCGTAGACGGCAAAGCTTTCGTGACAGCCAGAGGATGGGAAGATCTGTCTCAGTTATTAAAAGTCTATGAAGAGTTAGGAAAAGACATTGATAGAGAAGTAGTATTCCAGTACTTACAGCATTTAAAGATTGCCAAAGACTTTGCAAACTACTATGAACTTTATAAGAAATACAAAGAAGACTACGGAATCGAGAGAATCTTACATGGACAGTGGAATCAGGAAACGATCGGAAGACTGAAATTTGCAGCATTTGACGAAAAACTAAGTGTTGTAGGATTATTAAACGGAAAACTATCCGAAATGTTTGCCGAATCTTATCGATTAGATGCCTACGTCACAGAATTATTTGGCTGGTTAAAACAGTTAAAGACAGGAAAAACATTAAGCCAGGTAGTCAAAGAGATCCACGAAGATTTCAACGAAAAGAAAAAGACAGAGAAACTTGGAAAAGCTCAGGAACATATGCTGCTTGATGTGATCAAGACTTTAGAAGGATATGAACAGCTAAGCAAAGCAGAGCACTTAGAAGCTGATGCAGAATTTGAACGTGTCCGTGAGGAATTCAAGAAAGAGCCAGCAAAATTAGAGCAGCAGATTGAAGATACATCCAAGGCATTAGATAATGCATTTGATTTCATGGAAGAAGCCTTCGGACAGAGCCAGGAGATGGTTGTGTTTGTTACGGAACTGAATGTGAATTATTACAGCGTTTGGTTTATTAAGGAAAATGGTTGTGATAAGTATTATCAGTATAATAAGGGGCTTTTGTTTGATGAGCAGCAGGAGCAGATTTTATCTGAAATGAATGAATTGGAACGGAAATTTTAGGATTGGCCAATTGTAGGCTTTGATGTATGAAATAAAAATAAAATAAGATACCGCTTGCTGCCCGGTATCTTATTTTATTTTTATTTTATACACTGAAGTGTACAGGTGGTAAAACGTGGTGAATTGAAGTAATTAAGGAAAGATAGAAGTTATTTCAAATTCGCTAATATAAGATAAAATGAGAAGTTTTCTCTTTAACCCAATATCTGTTGCATCCACGCAACATTCCACATATCATTTCCATATAAGATCAAAATAAAAAGAGGGAAATCTATATGTCAAAAGAGATATCAAAACAGGAAAAAGAAGACTACTTAAGTTTAATGTACGAGATGAAGCGGAAGGAAAATCAGATCGTGAAGTCTGATCTTGCCAGAGAATTAAAGGTATCGCTTTCCAGAGTAACAAAGATAACGGATGGGTTGTTAGAAGAGGGCTATCTGTTAAAAGATGAAGCCAGAAGATTATTTTTAACTCCAATGGGATTATCGAAGGGACAGCAGTGTCTTGAGAGGAAGCGTTGTCTTACGGAGTTTTTAAGGCTTGTATCTGGTGTTGATGGGAGTATTGCGAAGGAGAATGCTTGTGCGATTGAGCATGTTTTGGATGAGAGGATTTTAACGGGGATTCGGATGTTTATGGAGAACCGGCATACTTATTCTTATATGACAAGAGGGAATGATCTTAATTTAATGTTTCCGGAAGGGGAGAGGGTGATGCCGGTTGCTTTTTTTGAGAATGGGACGGCGCATCCAAGAATCATTGCGAGGGAGTATCATCTGTTTGAAAAATATGCGAAGGTTATGATCAGTGAGGAAAGTTATCTGTATTTAAAACCGATCGATCAAAAAATGCTTGATAAAGAGATCCGGTATCGTTATGGGGAGCAATGGATGTGTGCGAAGAAGGAAAATGGGATGTTTGCGATTCTTACGGAGGCATTAGATTGTACGATCCGAAGAAATGATAAACTTTCTAAAGGGATATTGTATATGGCGGTGTGTGATGGTGTGGAAGATGAGATCACGGATGATATGATAAAGGTATTAAATGTGTCATTGATATAGGAGCGGGGAAATGTGTGATAAGACAATGGAGAATTATAAACCGAATATGTTTCAGCTGCAGTGCCTGAAAGCATTGGAGATTCAGATCAAGGAAGAGCAAGGATATAATGAAGCAGAGATTGGAAGGAAGATGAAGGTCAATCGCTCAACAATCTCAAGATGTTTTAAAAAATATAGAGAAGAAGGGTTTCTAAAAGATAAAGATTTCACGAAAAAAGGAAAAGAATTTCTGGAATATTATAAGATGATCGAAGCTGATCTTTACCAGTATTTTGCATCGATCGGTATCAATGAAGAACAGCAAAAGCAGGCGGTAACCGGGATGTTTGATACGGCAGATATTGATACGATACAGAAACTGTGCCAGAAAGAAAAGATGCATCTAAAATATGAGCATATTGGAAAAAATGAGAGTAAAGAGATTACGAAGATTGAATATGGTGATCTTTCAAAGTATCTAAAGCCAGGAGAATATGAAGTGGCATTTTCCATCTATCGACAGGGAAAAGATTGGCAGAGTCTTTCTATGGCGGATCATGGATTTGAGAAGCCAGCGTATTTATATTATGAAGAAGGAAAGCAGTATCTTGAACTGACAGTTAAAGAGATGAAAGCAATGACGAAAGGGGGAGCTTTGCTTTCTGGGCATATTCAGAATGTAAAATGTACAAGCAGTAAGGATGTCTTAAAAAATCTGCCGATCAAAAACCAAAAGATCAGAATCCCGCTGGAAGATTTTGCATTTGAAAATCTGTCAGAGACTGAGATCATGGGACAGATCCAGTTGTTTATGATCAGCAGTGTTGGAGAGAAAAGAATGCCAGAAAGTGTGGCAACACTCGTGATCGACTTATGATATATCGAGAATTATTTTCAATAGCAAAAGAGATGTTGCGTGGATGCAACAATTACAAAGAATATGAAAAATGGCTTAATTGCTTGAAAACAGGCAGTTAAGCCGTTTTTCATTGTTTAAATCCAGACATTTTGTAAAACTTGTTTTCGTTGACCGTACTATGATATCCATGTTAAAAAGTAAATAGTTAAACAAAACTAACCAAAAGCTTTTTATCATAAAAACGAAGGAGAGAAAATGAGAACGAAAAACAACTTTGGAAAAAAAGTCGTGCCATTTGTTCTGGCAATGGCGGTAGCAGGGACAGCAGTTCCAGTTTATACAGCACCAAGTGTGATCGTAAAAGCAGCCCAGTCAGGTGCTTTTGGAAGCGGTCAGGTGAAATTAGATGCAGGTACATACAATGTTCCGGTTTCATTAAAGAAAGCAAGTGATATTACTGCTGATTCTATGGCAGGTGGATGTGTTGAGAAAACAGCGCGTTTAACAGTCAATAAAGATAAGACAGCAAGTCTTGAGCTTAACCTGACAGGTTTAACGATCATGGGAACGGATGGAAATGCAGCAAATATTAAAGTATTTAAAGGAAACAGTGCCGAAGGAGATACAATTGATGTAAAGATTCTGGAAGGAAGCGAAGAATTCCCAACAAAAGTAAGCTTTGATATTCCAGAAGGACAGCTTGATAAAGATGGTGTTTATATCAGCATGGATATCATGAGTGGTTCTGGAAAAATGATGACACAGAGCGCATATTTAGCCATCGATTATAGCAGTTTAAAAGGAAATGACAATACATCTACTGACGAGACAAAAGAAAATTCAGCACATATCAGTCAGTTTGGCGGATATGATGTGAAAACAAAAGTAACAGTTTCCAACGGAAAGGTGAAAGATTTAGTTGTTGAAGGAAGCAACTTTGAAGGAGAATATAAAGATCAGAATGAAAATACATATCTGAAAAAAGCAGTCGATAAGATCACAAGCCAGGTAAAAGGACTTTCTGTGACTGACCAGACATCATTTGATAACATTGACATTGTTTCCGGTGCAACAACAACAGCACAGGTGATCAAAAATTCAGTGATGGAATCCTTAGGATTAGAAGTCAAAGATGAAGTGATCCCAGATGCACCAACACAGAAATTACAGGCTGGAACTTATAGTATTCAGGTAAAAAATACAACAGATACGGTAGAGCACAGTCTTTCTGGCGGAACAGGAGAAAAGAAAGTAACAGCAACTTTATATGTAGATCAGGATGGAAAGATGCAGTTGTCTTATCCATTGATCTCAAATACAAAAGAAGAACCACTTTCTGTTCTTGAATTTAACGGATACTATGACAGCGAAAATAATTGTACAAAAGACGGCATCAAAGTAATAAAAGATGGAGATGTTGTGACAAATGTGATCTTGCCATTATCAGGAAGTGAAGCAAAACAGACATATAAGACAAATGTAAGACTTTATGTTCCATCTATGTCAAACTTAAATGGAGAAATGTCAGGAATTACATTTGAAAATGGAAAATTCAACATTGATTCTACACTTACCTTATACTGGGATACATTAAATAAGACAGGAGATCTTAACAATCAGTATCTGTCTGATGGAATCTACAAGATCGATGCCAAGATGTTAAAAGCAACCGGAAGCGATACTTCCATGGCAAATGATGCAATCACACATAAAGTGAAGATGACAGTGAAGGATGGAAAATACTATCTGACATTAAACTTTAAAGCAATGAACATTCCAATGAATGAAAAAAAGATTCATGGATTCTTAAGAGATATCAAATATATTGATAATGGAGTTGCGAAAGATGTGACCGTGGAATCTGTTCAGAAAGATACGAATGGAACTGTTGTAAAAGATGATTTTGGAACAAACTATCCAGACATTGTGACATTCCCAATGATCGACAGTGCAGTAGAAACAGGAGTTGTTCCAATGCAGGTTCAGGTTCCAGTGATGGAAAGTATCATGGCAGGTATGGGAACACAGAAAGTGAATCTAACACTTGACTGGACAAGCGCAGTTAAAACAACAGCAAATGATAAGGCATTTGCCAGTGAAGATGTCATTGAACAGGGACCTAAAAAAGATAATACAACAACGAAACCAGCAACAAAACCAACAACACAGACAAAAGTGAAGGTTGCAAAAGTTACTGGAGTGAAAGCAAAAAATACAGCAAAGAAAACTGCAACAGTTTCATGGAAGAAAGTTAAAGGTGCATCAGGTTACGTTGTATACCGTGCGACAAAGAAAAATGGAAAATACAAATCAGTAAAGAAGATCTCTAAAGGATCAACAGTAAAATATGTAAACAAGAAACTGACAAAGAAAAAAACATACTATTACAAAGTCCGTGCATTTAAGAAATCCGGAAAGAAAGTAGTATACGGCGCGTATTCTAACAAAGTTTCTGTAAAAATCAAAAAATAAAAAATCAACAAGCTATGAAGCCTCTGTAACCAAACAGGGGCTTTCTAGTTTCATTGGAGAAAGTTATGAAAAGACAGTCTATCAGATTATTAAGCATCATACTTGTGGTCGTGTTATGCTGCTTTCTAGGATTTCAAACTTCATATAGGGATACAAACGCAGAAGAAGAGCAGACCCTTGAAAATGGGACATACACGATCACAAGCTTTTTAAGAAGTGCAGCCTCAGATCAGGCATCTATGGGAAATGCAGGGATCGTGCAGCCAGTGCAGATCATTGCAAAAGATGGAAAACTTACCGTAAGAGTGCAGTGTAAAGCATTAAATACAAAATTAGGTTCTGTAAGCTTTACGGGATATCTTGCAAAGATGTCATATTTTCCAGATTGGCAGACAAGCGATGATAACATTGAACTTCCAGAAAATGAGACACCAGTTCCAGTGAACGTAGAATCATACTTTGAAAAGACTTATGACAGATATAATGATCCTAAAACAGGCACAGACCCACAGGTAAAAGGAAAATTATATCCACATTACTTAAACTTTCCAATCAAAAACAAACAAAAGGAAATGTGGGTGCAGGTTTATGTTCCAGTGATGGAATCCATCAGCAAAGGAAGCGGACTTCAGTATGCAAGATTTCAGTTTGACTGGAGCACATTAAAAAAGGTCAGCGACAGTACGGAGATCAATCAGGGAAAAGCAGACGGAACAACAGCGACAACTACAACAGCGAAAAAGACAACAACGACAAAAAAGAAAA
>ERZ1035025.1772-NODE-1772-length-10090-cov-5.329048_pt1 | contig 10090 bp, 6 predicted proteins | sample MGYA00520619_ERZ1035025 | MGnify/ENA primary metagenome ERZ1035025 (study PRJEB33766, sample SAMN09781742) | gut metagenome | biome: gut microbiome | host: Homo sapiens | place: Madagascar | study: EMG produced TPA metagenomics assembly of the PRJNA485056 data...
CTTCCTCCGGTGTCGCGCCGTCCGCCAGCAGGGCAATGAAGTTCGCAAATCCCTGCTCAGTGATGTCGCGATTGTTCACCAGCGTAGTGTCGGCAAAGTCGAACTGCTCCCAGTAGTGGGCAAGCAGCCAGGCTTTGCGGTTTTCCGACTCCGTCAGGGTGGCAGGGATTTCGGGAAAAGGAAACTGCGGTTGCTCCTGTACCGACACCGTATCCTGAGTAACAGGTGAAGTTTTACTTCTACACGCACTGACTTGGAACGACAACAACAGTAAACCAATAAAAGCACAACCTAATTGACGCATATCTCCACATTATTGCTTATTGAGACTAATAGTTGTTCCCTGAAGAATACTACTCAACAACCCACTATACAAATAAACGTCTGAAGTGCCGACAGGTGACCATTTCACATTGATACGGTCTGTCTCAGTAATATTATATTCACCGCGCAATGTCAATGTATAGTTTGCTTTATTACTTCCTGAAACATTACCTTCAGTCACAAATGTTCCGATACGTGTACCATCGGAAGCACGTTCCAGAATAATATAAGGTTCATTTGTCTGGAAAGTAACGTCCTCCGGCAATTGGATAGTACCCGTCAATTTACTGTTTACAATCGAAACCGACAACGGATTGAAACCGACATAATTACCGGATGCCATCGTCAATGTTTCTTCGCTTGCCAGGCGGGTCGTACGGAATTGGAATGTTTTATCACCGGTTGTTTCATTGGCCGCAAATGTATACGTCCATCCCGAACCTTCCGACACGCTCCATTTCTCCCAACCATCCAGATTATCTACCGGTTCCAGATATTGGGTGCCAAGCTTAAACTGAAATGCCTTATCCTGTACCGATGCAGGAACTTGAATTTGCAACCAGACTTCCTGCCCCGTACCGTAAGGAATGGAAAAATCTCCTCCATCACTTATCTGTGTAAAGCTGGTTCCATTTATTGAGAGACTCGGATTGAAATCCAATCGTCCCGTAGAACGAACCGTTACACTTGCCGAGCGATATCCCTTATCGTTCACACCCAAGTTAGGTGTGTTGTCCGTAGTATATGTTCCATAACCGGATGTTGATTTGGCTGAAAGCACTATATAGCAGTCAAAATTAGGACTGATGGTCGTGAATGTAACCACGTTGTTATTTGCTTGACTGGTTTTATAAACTCCATAATAATTTCCGTAACAATCTGTTCCCTCACTAACCAACCATTCTCCGTATGGGCTGACCAACGCCGGATCATAATAGACCCATACTTCCGTATTTTGAGCAATACCGTTATCCGCAACCACATTATCCCAAGAACTTGTCGCCTGTTCATCATCACTCAACGTGCCCAACGTAAACGGGATGGAAATGATTTCACCATAAACCGGATTCAAATTCGTAATAGAACGTGTCACAAATTTCGTAGCAGCATCTCCATCTTGCAGCAAGATGCGGTATCTATCCCTATAAGATGTACTGCTACCAGTCTGGAAGGCAAAGAACAAGTCACGTTGTCCGAACAATTCCTGCCCGGTCTTCGCATTACATCCTTCCATATATACATGAAACTCACTTGCCGTTGTCACATTATCCAAATTGGTCAGGATGGTACGGAAATTGACACGATGTAATCCTTTGGTTTCCGCGGTGTAAACATACTTGTAATTCCAGTCTTTTGTCACCTGGGTAGTCGTCCAAGTTCCTGTTTCCTCATTATACTGCGGTATGGAAGCATACACCGTTTCTTCATTCAGCACCTTCATCGGCTCTCCCGTCTGTGCGTCAATCAGGTCACAGCCGAACTTCACGTCAACCGGCAACAATTCTTCCGGGAAATCATCGGGTATTTCAAACAAAATAGTAATTGCTTCACCGCTCAGCAACGGAATTTCCGAACTGATCCAAGTCGGTGCGAAACTGAACGGTTCAGCCGTAATCACCTTTACACGGCGTGACAATACGCCCGAAGTTTCCTTAATCTGCAGGGTAGCGTATGATATACGGCCCTGCGCCGGAGCATTGACATGCAATGTGATCGTTCCTGCACCCGTACCAGCGTCCCACGTTATATCACTGTCAGATATTTCTGCTGCAACTCCTTCATTGCTCAACCATTCCACCTTCGGTTTTGCAGTTCCGTTGTAATTGAACGCAATGGTATAAGTGCCGGCTTCCTGATAAACCACCGTTGTTTCTCCTTCAATGCTCAACACTGTATTTCCATTCACTACTTCCGGTATCTCATCCGAAATGGTAATCCACGGATTATTGGCCGGTGTCGCGGTTTTGGCCGCTTCAAACGAACTTACACCATACGCTTCATTGATATTGGTTATATTTACGGTATATTTATGGTTTCGGATTATCTGATAAGGATTCTTCTCGTCATCGATAATCATAATCTTATACCATTTCCACCCGCCCCCATCTTTTTGGATTTTCATTATCACATAAACCTGGTCGTCTTCAGCATTTACGTTTTCAAAAATATAACGCGGGTCACCCGACTCACTGGATGCCGTAGCCACTTCGTCATCATCCCGTTGTTTGATGCGGTAGGCTTCGGGCAAAGTGGTCACATAGTCATACGTGGACAAATTAAAATGATAAGGGGTGTCTCCTTCTACTCCCACAGCAGAAGCATCAAACGGAGATACCGTACCGTAAGCGTATTGGTTACAGATGGCCCAACCGTCCACAATCAACGTGACACCCGTAGCAGGCTGTAAATTATATTGGATCAATGCCTGGTTGCGGTAAAGCAATACCGGATTACTCAGACTATTTTCAGCAAAATTGGTCAACTCAACCTCCGAAGCGAATTCCCTTCTTCCCCAATACACCAGGTTACCGGATGAAGACACCAATGGGGCAACCACCTCATTTTCGTGTCGTCCGATGTTTTCCTGGTCGCTGAAGTTATCCATGTTCACATTGGCCAGGAAGTGGAGAATACGGGTCGATGCAGGCACTTTGGCCGAGAACGTCCCGGCACCGCCATTGATTCCTTGCACATTGTTGGTTTGGGTGGCCAGTACACGGCTGGTCATATTACCGTTTTCATTGAAAGCCAATACCCACAGGGTAGCGATGGCTTCGCCATTGATATCCACGCTACGGGTCACTTTCAATCCCGGCACATTGGTATTGATGGTGAGGCTCACCATCCCATCCTTATCTATCACTCCTTGCGACGGTGATTCAAAGCCATCGTCGATACAGGAAGAAACCATGAAGAGCAGCAGACAACTTGCCAGCCATCTTCCGATTGTATTTATCATTTTCACATTCATAATCTTACGGCTAATTAGTTGTTACTCTGTAAAAAAGCATCTGTAGGTTTTACGTCGCGGATACAACGAACCGCAGCGTTACCACCGCTTTTGCCTGTATAGGCAGTACCCTTAGGACCTACAGTTTGTCCCCAGTCATTTACCCCTTGTGCTTCACTCCATCCCACATAATAGTAACTGCCACTTAAAACTTCAGCCATCACATCAGGGGTTTCATCTTGATACTTTGAAATTATAGCAATTTCTTCCGAAGTAGGTAGCCGCCAATCATCCAAAACATAAGTTTTGTTATCTTTCCGATAAGTTTCCACATAATAAGAACAATGCTCACGGGCTTTGTCCCAATCAAACCCAGAAGCTAAAACTGTTCCCAATTGCGAGGCCAACATAAAAGAAGGCGAAACAAGTTGGTCATTCTCACTACTACTAACAGTGGCCAATTGCCCTCCGTAATCATTCACATTTTCAGTTAAAGGATGAGCCAATTTATAATCATCACTGGTTTGAGTAATTGTAACAAAATACATCATATTATTATTGGGGAAACTACTATAATTATAGGAACCTGCTGAAGCTCTTGTTGGAGAATTTGAGTCCTTATTCCTCCAATACCAACCATAAATTTGGTTATTATAATATACCTTAGAAACAAAAATGTAAGAAGCCCCCCACCACGATGACTCATAAATCGTAGAAGAATTAATCCCATAAGTATTCCCTTTTTCTTCATAGGTTCCTCCATCCAAGTCATCCCTATACGAATAATACCCCGCTATCGGCTGAATATACTCCAGTGGATACTGCTCTACAACCACGTATTTTGAGATACCATCATCATTGGTTACTTTCAATGTGATATAGCGTTTGGTTACATTTGTTGGATTCGGTGAAACCAAGGATATTGTTCCGTTCGTTGCATTTTGCGTAAAAGTTGGATTATTCAAAGAAACACTGGTTCTTTTATTATCCTTGTTCACAAAGAAAGCACCTGGAATAGTTGTGCCATCCCCCGGATAAATAAAATCCACACCAGCCGCAGTGGCTTCATCTTGACTACGAAATCCCACTATTGTAACAGAAGTAATCGGCGAAGAAGAATAGAATTCCAGCTCATTGTATCCATCCGCATTACGGATATCCACATGCGATTCACTCAACACCAGATAGGAAGGAGTATCTCCTTCACCTACATTGATATCTTTCTCAACCCAAGGAGCCGTTTTAAACTGCACGTCCGTCAACTCTACCGGCACATCCACTGTTTCCGTACCTTTCATATCTACTGTAGCCGTAATCTGATAGAAGGTATTACGCTGGAACACCTGCGGTTTCGCATTGTTGATAATGGGAACTTTATAGAAATTATGCCCTAAAACAACAGCATCCTGCGAACTGGGATTTCCACCCTCGTCATAACGACCAGGCAAATCAATCAACAACATCGTTTCGTTATTGATGAAATCATCCCAACGGTTTACATAGGTATAAAAACGGATTTTACTGCCGCTATATGTACCTGTAGGCCGGTAGAACACCGGATCCGAACTGAAATTATCCACCGCCTCTCCCGACAAACCCGGATAGTTGCTCAACCCTCGCTGGTCGCCATCCAGCGGATTGCCTTCAGCCAAGGCAGGTGTGATGCTCGCGTAGTTGGATAACTGGCCTTCCCAGCCGGCAGCCATACATTTTGTAGCGCAATCTTCTGAAAAATTCAATGTCAGTTCAATCTTTACCGCTGCCCGACTGACAGGCACATTGGCGATATACGGTTGCCCGCTGCCTTGGGCACTCTGCAACTCTGCATAAGTCACAGTCTGCTTTCCGTCCATCAGGAATGTTTTTCCCGTATAGGCCGGATCTCCCATACCTTCCCATTTCACCACGTCCACATCCTTAGCCACTACGGCTTTCAGGTCATCCAACGATAGGACGTTGCGAAGCTGGGCATCTCCCTTGTAGTTGGCCAAGGCATATACGGTATAAGGTCCTGCCTGCTCACTAAAATTATTCAACCAATCACTTCCCTTATACAGATAGACCACTTCATCGGAGGTTGTTACCTCAGCATGTGCATAACCGCCTTCATTCAAAGAACCATCGTTCTTGAACAGGAAAATATCCACCGTACTGATCCGGTTCTCATTCAGGGCATCCTCTCCGGCAGTGCGTGTACCCGCAAGCTGCATGTCGCCATCGGCATACAAAGAGAAGCACAAACCCTTTTCATACTGCACCGTTGTATTTTCTGCAAACTCGTCACGGGTACATGCTACGAAAGCAACCAGCAGTGCCAGACACATATACCTGCCTATATTCCATATCATTCGATTTGTCTTCATATTTCACCTCCTTTATTTAGGGTTCTACGCTTGTGCCCCACAAAGCATCGCCTTCCGTAGCGGAAACCTGCACAATGGGAATCGATGTTCCATCCGTGCTACAGAACTGATCTGGTTCCACAAACCTCTGTTTATTATCCGGCGCCGTACCCAGGGTCACATAGAGTTCGGTATACGGACGCTCACCCGTCGCATCGAAAGCCTTGGTCGGACGAATCAATAGCGTAACAGGAGAAGAACCGCCCACACCTTCCGCCGCATGGTTCTCATCGGTAACAAATTCAAAATCCTGCGCATTAGTCAGGTGCGCCATCCATCTTACACCAACAGGAGTCGTCATCCTGACAGTGAAAGTGGCCTGTCTGTTCGAAGCGCCCGATTCTGTGCTATACTGCGTGGCAATAGCCTTTTGATTCCCATCATAAGTAAATTCCATTGCGTTTGGTTCCGTAATGGCAAATTGTCCGGCATCCGACAGCGTATAATCATACGACACATCATACCAGTCTTGAACATCACACTTCACACCAAACCCTCCACCGGATTTCAGAGTGACGACGATGTTAACCAAACGGTTTCGGGGAATGGAAGAAATGCCATTCTCCTCATCCTTTGTTTTTAAAAGTTCATTCCGGTTTCCATTCCAGTCTGCAGTCAACTTATAGTTACCTACTCCTGCCGCTCCCGGATAGATGTACCGATAATCGGAACAAGAAGCCGGATCAGATTCAGTCCCACTAGGTACAGTAATGGAGCCAAAATTGACATCGCCAGTCAGTGTAGTCCCTGAAGGAGTCTGACCATGATAGAACAAATACGCCTGATTGGGAGCCACAGACGGCACCTTGACATTAGTCAAGTTTACCTCTTTCCCTGTCTCATTCACAAAGGTCAGTTGTATTTTTCCTGCGGGAAAGTCTAATTTCATGGTTTCCTCTTGAATACCACTCTCTTGCGGTTTTACTTCAATTTCACGATACCCAACTTGTGGTAAAGTAGCCCCCTTAGCAAAACCTCCTGTCAGCACTCTGTCATATAAGCCTGTAAGGTTAACAGAAGTTCCATCCAGGCTTTCATCTTCACTCAGGAAACCGTCCTCATTGGCGATGGCGTAAAATTTGAACTTTTCACCTTTTTCATTCACTGTCAACTCACTGAAAGTAATGGTTTTCTGCGTTTCCTGTGGTTGGATTTCATATTTCAGGTTATACAAAATCTCGCTATTGCTGCTTCGCGCCACAATGACACGCAACGTTTTCATTTGTTCATTGTCGAGCAGATCACCAGTTGCACGGGTTGTGCTATTGCTAATGGCCCTTGTGGTGAACGTCATGGTCACGGTAGCTGTCCCTTTCGGTGCATAATCGTCCATAATGCAGGAAGCGGGAAGCAAGGCCAGTAACAACAGGCAGAAAACGGCTACACCCGTATATTTCATTCTTAGATTCTTCATGTTTCAGTTCCTCCTTCCTTGCCTTATTGCCAACCCGGCTCGACGTCTTCCACGTACCAGCTGGGCAGCTTGATGGTTACATTGGTTTCTACAAAATTTATCTCGATGGGCAAATAGGCTTCCTGTTTCGTTACGTCAATGTATTCTTCGTTGCGCTTGATGAAGTTATAGATGCTGCCCCGAATGAGTTCATTGCCCTCACTATCAGTCAGCACCAGCTCGTGCTCACAGCAGCTTGCATCTAGATGGCCGTCGTAGTCCATACGGAACAGAGCAAAGTCGTCCGTACGGTAGCAGCCACGTTCCTCGTCATAGATCAACTCGGGATAGCAGGTACCTTTTTCGTCCAGATTGATTTCATTGTTGAATGAAGTCTGCGCGTTAGAGTTCTCAATGCGCACACTGATGGGCAGCGTGCTGCGCGTCTGCGGAGCAGGCAAGCCAGTAATCTCGATGTCCACATCCACATGCGAACTGTAGAGCGTCACGGTATCGTGATACATCACATAGTTTCCATCGGGCATCACGAATTCCTTCTGCCCCATGTAATTGTCGTCGTGATTGGTGGTAACCGGGTCTATACCCCAGTTCACATCCTGAATATAAATGTTATTGAAATCGGTTTCCGATTCCAGATTGACCACTTTGGTATGGTCGTATGCATTGCCCACAGCGACTACTTTATATCGCTTGCCGGGTGTTAACTTGAAAGAAGGTACGGCTGAGAAGCTGCTCAACTGGTCCTGGTTGTATGTACCTACTCCAAGTATATGTCCGCCCTCGTCGAATACATAGAGGTCTACTTTATCCATGTATTGATAGAGCACGTCCTGGTCTCCATCTGCCAAATACTGGAAATAGATGGTCACGTTGTGGCAATCTTCCAAATCATCTTTGATACAGCCGGTCACCAGGACAGGAACCAGCAGCATTATCCATACTATGTTCTTCAAGCGTTTCATTGTCGTCACATTATTGGTCAATCCTTCCAACAATTAGGAAGAATGCTTTTAAAAATCACTTTTCTTTTGGCTTTGCATGCCTTGCAAACCCATGCACCGTTTTACCGATGGTCCCCTTTTGTTTTTTTGATAAAACCGTGCAGCCGGAAGGGAATCCAACTGCACGGTTGGATTTAGTTGGTTATAATCAGTAGAGATGAAAAATTATTGTTCAACCCAATCTGCTGTTATATCCGTAACAGACCATGTAGCCTCTTCCACAGTAACTTCAACACCATATACAGTTTCACCACTTTCATTCGGACCGATATATTTATCATCCAACTCTACGTTAGTAATACGATAGATAGTGCCCGGTGTAAATTCTGTAATCTGCCCGCCACCACTAGTTTTATAGCTTTTTACAATTGCATAACGAGGTTGCGTTACAGGGTCATCAGCAGAAGAAGCAGTAGCACTATTGAAATATATCTTTAATTCAGGCAATTCCTTACCGGTTCCCGCAAAGAAATTATAAGCAAAAGCTTTACCTGTTTCTGTTGGGAATGCAGTACCACTCTTAAAATTCTCACCAGTACCAAATGTACCTACTACGTCATACAAAATAGGGAAGTTAGCTCCACCTTCTGTAGATTCCTCATTCCAAGAATAAGTATCCGTAGCCGCAGCTGCATCCTTCGTTGCATAAATGTTATTCAAGTACACACCGTTGATTGTTAATGTTGCAAACTTACAACTTGCATCTTCATCAACATGTTTTACTCCCTCTAATTCAAGGCGTGCAACCGGAATCTGCAAAGCCAACTCCTTTGTATATCTTTGATAAACCTTGCCATCTTCCGTATTTTCCATTTCACCATTAATATCTGCGGTTGACAATGTGGCTTCCGCATAAGCAGGAATAGATTGCGGTTCACTCTGTAATCTAGTATCTGTAATAGCGATGTCTTCATCATCGTACACAGCCTTTCCATCATTACAATATGCAACAACTTTGGTAGGATTTACTACATTAAAAATTCTTGCTGTATAAGTTGTAGTAGCATCTTCATCCACCGCATTTCGTTCTATAACCGCCTGTCCCAACTCTGTTCCTTCTTCATTGTAAACTTTCACAGTGATATTACCTCCAACAATAACGCTAGTACCCGTTGTAGCTGTTTGAACAGATCTAGTTGCAGGACTTTGGATGGTTACTTCCACCATTCCAGTACCTTCAATGTTACTGTTCCCTAGTTCTTCCTCATTGTTACATGCCGCAAAAGCCAATCCAGCCAATCCGAGCATAAAAAACTTGTTCATTTTCATAACAATAAATTTTAAAATTAAACACTTCTATTTTAGTCTCTATTTATTCAGCCATATATTCTGCATATTTCTTCAACTGTGTAAGGTTCTCGCCGGCAGGCGTATATCCTTTGGCCTGTGCTGCTGAGAATGCTTTCTCTGCCTGTTCATAGTCACCCAACTTGGAACAGGCAACTCCCTTCAGGTTCAGCAGTTCGCCTGCTTGCGGTGCATTGTCCAGCAGACGGATGGCCTCATCCGTACGGCCGGCTTCCATCAGAGCCAGTGCTGCATTGTTGACTGCGGTCACATCATTCGGATAAGCCTTGGCTCCGCGCATCAGACAATCCACATATTCCGGACTGCCTTTGCCGTAACTGTCGGCTACCTGCTGGATCTCGCTTACGCTCATCAGATCCGGACGGGTCTTGATCATCTGTCTGCCTTCTTCCAGATTGAAGTGACGCACATTATATTCCACCCGGTATTCGTTGCGACGGATCGGACCGTACATTTCATTCAGCAGACGCTGGTAGATTTCAGGCGGCACCAACGCCTTGATCTGTTCTTCGCAGGCATCCTTGTCGTCACCGCAGTTGTCGATGATGTTCAGCACCTCATCAATCTTCAGCAGACTGGGATGCTTCTGCACCTCTTCGCGCAGGCCTGCCCAGTCTTCACCCTTCCAGTCCACATGGTAAACGGAAGGATCAATGCCTTTCAGATCTTCCTTGATTTATTCGGTGAAAGC
>ERZ1035025.1774-NODE-1774-length-10085-cov-15.125623_pt1 | contig 10085 bp, 11 predicted proteins | sample MGYA00520619_ERZ1035025 | MGnify/ENA primary metagenome ERZ1035025 (study PRJEB33766, sample SAMN09781742) | gut metagenome | biome: gut microbiome | host: Homo sapiens | place: Madagascar | study: EMG produced TPA metagenomics assembly of the PRJNA485056 data...
ATTTTAAAAAAATGCTTGCATTTCTTAAAACATTCATATATAATAAATCTTGCGTTAAGGAAGCGCAGTAAAACAACAACATAAATTAAGCGTGATTAGCTCAGTTGGTAGAGCACCTGACTCTTAATCAGGGTGTCGAGGGTTCGAACCCCTCATCGCGTACTAAAGCACTGTTTTTGGTTGATGTAGATAGCCGGGGATGGTGTTTTTTCGTTATACAAATCTTTTCTTGTAACTATCTTAAGAAACGTCTATAATAAATGATATTACCTAATCAATATAATGTACTTTGAGATTTTCATCGTTGCATACACACCATAAGGAGAATCTAATGGCAAGTAATCATAAATTCGAATCGAACAAAAAATATTTCACGATTTCTATTTATACGACTGTTGTTATTCTGATCGGCTGTATCATCTTCCGTTTTGTCACACAATGGTCTACAACAAGCAAATTAATTTCTAATCTATGGGGAACCTTATTTCCATTTTTCATGGGATTTTTAATCGCTTATATTTTAAATCCTGTTGTTTCTTTCTTCCATAGAAATATCGCTGCAAAAATTTTAAAAAACAAACCATTTAAAGCCCAGCGCAGTCTGGCAATTTTGATCAGCTATCTTGTTTTGGTTGGCTGTATCATCATCTGTCTTCGATTTATCATTCCGCAGCTATATGACAGCATCCGTGAATTATCATTGATGATCCCTGATATTTATAAATCTATTATGTCAATGTTTGAGCAGTATCGTGAAAACAGTACCGATATGCTTCCTGGCCAGATTGCTGATATGATCGAGACAAAAACTTTACCAAAACTTTTTGAACTGACAAATAATCTTCTGACAAATATTGTTCCTATGCTTTATACAGCTTCCATGTCTTTTGCCAAAGGATTATTTAATGTATTTATTGCATTTATTGTTTCTATTTATATGACGATCGATAAATCTATTTTAAAGAATGCCGGAAAACAGTTCGTCCTTGCAATATTCAGCGAAAACTTCTCTTATCGTGTACTTCGCACTTTAAAGGACTGTCATAACATTTTTTCCAGTTTTATTATCGGAAAATCCATTGACTCTCTGATCATCGGTCTGCTTGCTTTTGTTGCAATGACAATCTTAAGACTTCCATATACCGTATTGATCAGTGTTATTATCGGAATCACAAATATGATCCCATATTTTGGTCCGATCATCGGTGCAGTTCCTGGAGCTTTCATTCTGCTGATCGTAAGCCCTATGAAATGTCTGATCTTTGTGATCATGGTCTTTGTACTGCAGCAATTTGACGGACTGATCTTAGGTCCAAAGATCTTGGGAGATTCTACCGGAGTTCGTCCGCTGCTTATCTTATTCTCGATCACTGTTGGCGGGGCTTACTTTGGTCCACTTGGAATGTTCCTTGGAGTTCCATTCTTTGCGACGATTCAGTTTTTGATCGGAAACTGGGTGGATTATCAATTGTATAAGAAGAAGATTAAAATAGAAAAAGAAGATTAAATTGTTGTAAATCAATAACACAAAATAAAGGGTACTATTTCAGAAACCCGTTTCCACTTGGATTCGCCACGTAGCGGACACTAAATTCGACAGCGACGAATATTCGTCACTGCTCATTAAGTGCCGACGGGCTCATACAGTTTCTGAAATAGTACCCTTTATTTTGTGTTATTGATTTTCTATCTGTTCTGCTAAGTCATTTAAATAAACCCAGCGGTCCATTTTCTCATCCAGTTCAGCCTGCGCAGCTTCTTTCTGCTGCGTAAGTTCTGCTAACTTCCCGGAATTCGTTGCGTTCTCCATGATCTCTTCGTCTAACTGTTCTAATTTCTCTTCCAGTTTGGCGATATCGTCATCGATCGTTTCAAATTCCTTTTGTTCTTTGTATGTAAACTTGAGCTTCTTCTGATGCTCTTTCTGGAATTTCTTTCCGTTGTTTTCCTTCTTCACTGGCTTGCTTTTCTCTGGTTTCGCAGCGGGTCTTACCTTCTCAAGATAATCCGTATAGCCGCCTTCGTACTGTTTTAAATATCCGCCTTCTTCGAATGCAAAAATGCGGTTTACAATACGATCAAGGAAATAGCGGTCATGAGATACCGTGATCACGATCCCTGCAAATGTATCCAGATAATCTTCTAAGATCGTTAAAGTCTGGATATCAAGGTCATTAGTCGGCTCATCCAGAATCAAAACATTCGGAGCTTCCATCAGTACTTTTAATAAGTAAAGACGTCTCTGCTCTCCACCAGAAAGTTTATCAAGTGGTGTATACTGAAGTTCTGGAGGGAATAAGAATCTGTCTAACATCTGGGATGCACTTGCCTGCCCTTTGGTTGTCTGAATGTATTCAGCGACATTTTTAATATAATCAATGACACGGATATCTCCTGTCATCTCTTCATTTTCCTGTGCAAAATATCCGATCTTTACAGTGTCTCCGATCGTGATATCTCCTTCATCTGGCTTGATGATCCCCATGATCATCTTCATAAGCGTTGATTTTCCACATCCATTAGGTCCAATAAATCCGATCCGGTCATCTCTTAAGAAAATATAAGAAAAATCATTGATCAGATGCTTATCACCGAATCCTTTGGAAATGTGTTCTAACTCGATCGTCGTCTTTCCAAGACGGCTGCTGATTGAATCCATCTCGACATTTTGCTGCATGGCAGGACCTTTGGCATTCTTCAGTTCTTCAAAACGTTCGGTTCTGGCTCTCTGTCTCGTTCCTCTCGCTTTGATTCCCTGTTTCATCCATTCCATTTCCACACGGAGTAAGCTCTGGCGTTTACGCTCTGTCGCTAATTCCATCTCTTCACGCTGGACTTTTAATTCCACGAATCCTGAATAGTTGGTATCATATTCGTAAAGCTTTCCTTTGTCGATCTCTACGATCTTATTTGTCACACGGTCTAAGAAATATCGGTCATGTGTTACCATGATCAATACACCGCGGAAGCTGTTTAAGAATTCTTCCAGCCACAGAACCATGTCGTTATCCAAGTGGTTGGTCGGCTCATCAAGGATCAATACTTCTGTTGGATCTACCAAAGTTCTTGCAAGTGCAACTCTCTTCTTCTGACCCCCGGATAAATGATCGCATCCTTCGTCAAAATCATAGATCCCAAGCTTTGTAAGGATCGTCTTTGCCTCACTCTCTGTCTTCCAATCCTGATGTTCTTTTCCGTCCATCACGTATTCCAGAATGCTTTGTTTCTTCGGAAATTCGGGATTCTGTGGAAGATAAGATACACGGATTCCATTTCCACAGATGATCTGGCCTTTATCTGGCTCGTTGATCTTGGCAATGATCTTTAATAATGTAGTCTTTCCAGTCCCATTGACCCCGATCACACCAATCTTATCACCGCTGTGGATTCCAAGAGATACGTCATCAAAAATGACTTTCTCTCCATAAATTTTGCTGATATGTTCAATATTTAATATATTCATCGTACTACTTTGCCTGATCGATCGCTTCGACTAATTCTTCTTTAGATACTGCACCGATCAGTTTTGCTTTAACCTCTCCATCTTTGATCACTAAAAATGTTGGAACAGACATGATCTTGTACTGTGCTACGATGTCAACGTTCTGATCGATATCAAGTTTTCCAACCTTTACAGATCCTTCATATTCTTCGGCAAGCTGTGCCACAACTGGAGCCATCATCTTGCAAGGTCCGCACCATGTTGCAAACATGTCAACTAATACTGGCACATCACTTTTTAATACTTCTTCTTCAAAATTTTCACTTGTAAATGTATATTCCATAATGATTCACCTATCCTTTGCTATTTGTTTAAACATCGTTTTGCTTCGTCTAATGACTGAAAAAACTGGCAGACCCATCTGTTGATGCATGGATGCAAATATAGAAACAGCTGGATCTTGCATCGAAACTTTCCTTGTTTCATGATTATATTACCACTTTTTGTTTATTTTATGCAATCCTTTTACTTAGCATGACGATATGCAACTAAACGGCAGATTGGATTTCCTTTGGCAGAAAATTTCTCTTCATATTCTGTCATGACATTTCCTTCATTATATTCACTGTGATGAAGGTCATATGTGTGATTTTCAAGAATCCATCCTGCTTCTTCTACCTGCTCTAAAGAAAAATCAAATAAGTCTTTATTATCCGTCTTAAACATGACTCTTCCTTCTGGTGTCAGAATGTTATTGTATCGCTCTAAAAATCTTGTGGATGTCAGTCTTCTCTTTGCATGACGGTCTTTTGGCCATGGATCAGAGAAGTTTAAGTAGATTCGGTCTACTTCGTCTTTATCAAAAACATCTTCGATATTCTCTGCATCCATGCGGATCAGGCGAAGGTTGTCCTGTTCAAAATCTTCTAATTTCTCTACAGCTCTCACTAACACGCTGGAATATTTCTCAATTCCAATATAGTTGATCTCTGGATTTCTTCTTGCCATTTCTATGATAAACTGTCCTTTTCCCATTCCTACTTCGATGTGAATCGGATGATCATTTCCAAATACCTCTGCCCATTTTCCTTTCATCTGTTCTGGCTCTTGGATAGAAAACTGGTTTTCTATGATCGTTTCTCTCGCTCCTGGTACATTTCTTAAACGCATTTATATTCATCTCCTTTGTCTTTTTCTCGAATCTTTGTTGATTATATCATAGACGATGGGTATAATAAAGAAAAAGTATGAGGCCTTAAGAGGCTTAGGATCTGCACTTCAAGGAGGAAATGCTCATGGAAATCGAAAGAAAATTTATCGTCCACAACTTACCTGATAATCTGGATTCTTATCCACACTCTGAGATCGAACAGGGATATCTTTGCATGGAACCTGTGATTCGTATCCGCAGAATGAACAAGCAGTATTTCTTAACTTTTAAAAGTAAGGGATTGATGGCCAGAACCGAGCATGAATTTCCACTTGATAAGGCAGCTTATGAACATCTGCTTCCAAAGGTGGATGGAATTTTAATTTCTAAGACTCGTTATAAGATTCCGGATGAACATGGATTTGTCATTGAACTGGATGTCTTTCATGGAGAATATGAGGGGCTTGTGATGGCTGAGGTGGAATTCCCTAGTGAGGAAGTTGCTGTGGAATATGAAGGACCTGAATGGTTTGATGATGAGGTTACGTTTGATTCTCGGTATCAGAATAATAATTTGGCGAATCGATGATTAATAGTTTGTTTGCCATAGGCTTTGACGTATATAAGAGATTTAAAATAAATACAGGGTAGCTAAACACGAATTTCATGAACGGATTTTTTACAAAACGCTTGTTCGCAAACTTTCCTTGCAAAACTCGCTTCGCTCAGACATTGCACCAAGTTTGCTGCGATTTTGTAAAAAATCCTATGAAATTCTATCGTTTAGCCACCCTGTATTTATTTTAGATCTCTTATATACGTTGAAGGGTATTGGTGGGAACTGTGTGTTATTTACTTTATTTGTTATTATAGTATTTATTGTCATGTAAAATTCATGATAAAATTTACTTACAAAATTTTTCTAAAAATGATAAAATAATTGTATAAACCGAGTACGATTTACATGAAAAAGACTATTTCATTCGAATGTTACCGAGTGAGACAGTCTTTTTTCTGTCAGATTTACTTTAGTTTCATTAAGATTATAAATTGGAGGTAAAGTGATATGAAACGAATTCAGAAAGTATGTCTTACACAAACGGTTGTTTTCTCTAATCATAATGGGGAGACTACTGCTTATGCGCGTAAATTGATCGAGGAGGAATATGAAAAATACATAAAAAAATTAGATGTATCCAGAACTAAATATCAACTTTTATCAGAGCATAAGAATGATGATGGTTCTATCGTCATTGAGATCAAAAAGCAGTACAATAATTCTCCTGTTGGGGATTATCTAAATTAAGCTTAAATCTTTTAAAGGAACTCTATCGTTATGTATAAAAAAGGTGATTATGTCATAAAAATTCCTGAAGGTATTTGTGAAATTGAAGATGTTGGATGTCTTGATATATCTGGCGTGAATAAAGATAAAGAATATTATGCATTAGCGCCGATCAATCAAAAAGGATCTAAGATATATATTCCTGTAGATAACGTTCATGGTCGAATCCGAAATATTATCAGTAAAGAGGATGCCATAGCATTTATAAAATCTATGCCAGATATTGATGAAAAAGATATTCAAAATGAGAAAATGCGTGAACAGGAATATAGGGAAGCAATATTAAGTGGTAGTAATAAAAAGATTGCAGCTATTCTAAAATTAATATATATTCGCAAACAGGAACGTGCTGAACAAGGTAAAAAGCTTTCTTCTACTGATGAAAGATATTTTAAATTAGCTGAATATATGCTTTTTTCCGAGCTTTCGTTTATGCTAAATGTTCCGAGAGAACATATAGAGCAGTACATTGTGGATATGATTGAGTCATAAATAATTTTATTATAAAAAGGACACTTTTGATTAAATTTCAAAAGTATCCTTTTTTATCATTTATCTACCATGACTTTACATCGTTTTTTATAGCAGGCAATTCCGTAGTTTAATATTGTTTCGTATCCTTCTTCTAATTTATGATCGTAGTGTTTTTCTTTGATCTGTTTTAGTGCCTTTTCGCATGCTTTGCAGAAATCTTTTAAGCGGTTTTCGTCTTTTCTTGTGAGTTCTAATCTGATTTCTTTCTGGATTGCTTTTCCTTCAATTAATTGTTCAATTTCTCTTCTTGTCTGTTAGTTTGCTTTCTCTATAAAGCGTTTTACAATATAATTTCCACTTGTATTGATCCAGTATGGCTGTGGTGTCGCATCTGGTTCTACTTTTAATGCTCTGCAGTGATTGATCACATCCCATGGGCAGTAGATATCTGTATTTCCGAAACGGTAACCGTCATACCATTTATTTGTTCGAAAATTTCAAAGAAATATTTTAACATACTCATATTTAAAGACTTTCCGAATCTTCTTGGTCTTGTGAATAGATTGACTAAACCATGTTCATTTAGTAATTGTTTTATCAATCCTGTTTTATCTACATAGTAATAGTTTTCTTTTATCATATCTTCAAAGTTTTCAATTCCGATTGGAAGTTTCTTTTGCATGAGGTTCCCTCCTTTCCGCATTTAATCTTACCTTTTGTTCATATTTTACTATCTGGTTATTTTATATGCAGCTCTAGATAACACTTATCTTTAGAAATCAAATAAGAAGATATACCCATATTCCCATGACTATATCTTCCCAAAATTTTCTTTTTATTCTATTGTATCTACAATTTCTTTCATCGTAGTGACAATAGACACCTTACCCTCTAAGGTATATCTCACACTATTTGAAATCAGAATTGAAATTTTTCTTGATACTATCTCTTTATCCTTTTCTCTTCTTGCTACTTTATATTTTCATTCAAATAATGAAATCTCCTTATATCATGCCAACAATATAATAATCCATTGTAACAATCATTAAATTACAGTAATTTATTATTTTTTATTTAATATTTTTTTTAATATCCTCAATATTACAATCATTAAAATTAATGAAAAAAACAATACTATTAACTGCAATAGAAAATCTAATATCAACATGTTATATTGCTCCTTATTTTAATACTTTATTAAATATTCCTTTATCTTTGGAATATTTAAAAGATTGCGTATGTGGATTATCATACATTTTAATTTCTCCAAATGGTGTTGTAATATAATGACGAATATTAAAATGACATTTAATACTTGCTACTTTCTTCTTTACTGTATTATCCCATTGTTTCCCCACTATTTTCAGTGAATATGTAAAACCTGTTAAATTGATTGCTGTCGACTTAATCTGCAAATCCCCCTGTTTATTTTTTATCTTTATAATTGCTCTCTCAACAATTTTAAAGGTGCCACCATTAGTTGTATATGTTTTTGTGACATTCATAGGATATGATGATGATCTTGATTTATTACTCATATTTTCATTTTCTTCTGTATCTTGCAGTGTTTCGTTTGACAAATCTTTTAATACTTTTTCATATTCTTCTACTGTATTAGTCTTTATTACCTGTACATCTTTAGGAACTTGACTTTTATTTATGCTCTGTATTGTACCTACTTTTATTTGGTTTTCAATATTTTCACACTGTGTTTTTAAATCTTTGGTTTCATTCGCTTTTATTGTTACATCAGTTGAAATCATTATACCTAACAATAAAATAATAGCTGTAATTTGTTTAACCGTACGTTGTATCATAATCTTCTCCTTATATAATATTTTTACATTCCAGAATGTACTTATATACTACTGCATTATGTATATATTGTCAATGTTTTTATAATATGTTATTAAAAAAATACTATATCATTTTATACTGGTATCCATTTTCCTACCCATTTTCCAGTTACTATATTATATTTTCTTTTATATAAATTTCCATTTACTACTTTATATTTCCAAACATAAACATTTTTATATTCCTCGATATCTCCATTTTGCCCTTCATCTACAATTGCTACATTTTCTTGTGCATAAATTGTTTGAACAGAGAAATTAAGTCCCATCGAAAATACTAATACCCCACCTAAACATACAATTATCTTATTTAACCTCTTCATTTTCTTTTGCCTCCTTGTCGTTTTTATATACACGATATCCTTGAAATGTTTCTAATGATTTACACTTTCCTACAAATCTTCCTTTATAATATATTTTATATTCTTTATTGCTTTTTACAAAAAATGTATCTTTATTTTCTAAATTATATATTATTTCATCTGACATATGACTTGGATTATTATAATCTGGCTCGAATGCAAAAACAAAACTTAAAATATAACTGAAACAAAAAACCATAATGTACAAAATATATCCTCTGTGTTTATATTTTTTCTCCTGTCCTCTTATAATTAAGTCAAATCTTTGTTGAAGTGTAAATCTTCCGCATCCAATAAAACAAAGAACTGGTATCTTCTTATGCATCTTATTATTCTTTATAATTTTAAGCATACATTCTAAATACTCATAAATTTCCATTTCATTCATTGATTCCGTTATTTTTTTATCGTTTGCGAATTCTAACATATCTTTGAATTTCTCTTTTAAAAAATATGCGAAAGGATTCCACCAATAAAAACACATAATAATTTCACACAACATATTTAACCACAGATCATGATGATAAAAATGCTGCAGTTCATGTTTAAAAATATATTGTAATTCTTTTTCGGTAAAATCCATTTCCGGCAGTAGAATCTTAGGATGAATCAATCCTGTAATACATGGACTCTTAATTCCCTGTATTTTATATATTTCAAATTTATAGTTTTTATTATTTTGTACTGATTTATATGCCTTCTCTATCTTATTTGAATTATCTGGTACTAGTATTGATAAAAATCGATTGAATTGAATCTGTGTATGTATAAGCTTGCATATATACATAAAACTAATTAATATCCATACTACTATAATTACATCTGAAACACTATAATCCTTCCAAATATGTTTCATTAAAATATCACATATTACAGTCAACGCACGTGTAGAATAAATGTTTTTGGTGAATACAAAATTACATGGAAAAAACATTCTTAACATAACCATGATCATGAAAAATACCAACAAATTAGCACTATTTTTTAAAATAAAATTCATTCTATTTCCCAGCAAACATACCACAATCATAAAAACACTACTCAATAATATACATGCAAATACTGATCCATATGTTGGAAATATCATATCTAATTATCCCTCTTTTTCGCTAAAATTTCTTTTCTATGCTTCAATTCTTGTTCCAGTTCATTTATAACCTCTTCATCCTCCTCATTTTTTATAAATTGAGCAACCAAAGATTTTTTAGAAATTTTATTATTAATTCCTGCAAAATTAGAAATAATATACTCTTCTATCTTAATCTTAGAAGTATAAGTACGTGCCAATACATTTCCTCTATGTTCAATACCAGCAACTTCAATATAATCTGCTTTCAGTAAACTCTGAATGGATGCACGTATCGTATTAATATTCATACTTTCATCCAATTTCAAAATATCTGATGCTGCTAATGGATGCTCACTTGCCCAAAATATTTTCATTATTTCTACTTGT
>ERZ1035025.1781-NODE-1781-length-10070-cov-3.655617_pt1 | contig 10070 bp, 9 predicted proteins | sample MGYA00520619_ERZ1035025 | MGnify/ENA primary metagenome ERZ1035025 (study PRJEB33766, sample SAMN09781742) | gut metagenome | biome: gut microbiome | host: Homo sapiens | place: Madagascar | study: EMG produced TPA metagenomics assembly of the PRJNA485056 data...
ACTTTATTCGAACATAGTTTCGAATGGATGAATGGCTGATAAAAAATGTGGCACATATCAAAATTTTGAGTAAAATTCGCAAATTTTTTTTCAGAAAAGTATGTATAAAAAATTTGACTTTTGGATATAACCTAAGTATGATATGTGCCTGTATCAAATGACGGCTTTCGTCATGTTGACATATATGTATCATTCTTGAGGAAAGGAGCAAAATGAGAAAAAGAATATTGGGCGCGGCAGTGCTGTTTTGTTTTATCGTCAGTCTGACTGCAGCATCCAACATGAAAAAAGACGCAGCGGTCAGAGAAGTTCCGGTAATGGAGGGGCTTGCAGCAGGATCGATACGTTTTGCACATTCATTTACGCCAGAATCAGATGAAAAAACAGGAATCGAAAAAAAAGAAACTATGATAGTAACATCTGCATATGATGATGATCTGATGCAGGAAAAAATAAGAACCACAAAAGAGATACAGACAGAAGAAACTGCACAGGTAATTCAGGTAGTGCAGGAAACGGCGATAGAGCAGGAAACACAGGAAAACCGCTGGAACATTACTTTAACGCCGGAAGAAACGGAACTGCTTGCGAGGATCGTCTGGTTAGAATCACAGGGCGAACCGGTAGAGGGGCAGCAGGCGGTTGTGGAAGTTGTGTTTAACCGTATGAGAAGTGAAGTGTATCCGGATACACTTTATGAAGTTTTAAGCCAGAAAAATCCGGTACAGTTCTGTTCTTTTAAAAACAGGAACAGAGCGAATCCGACACAGAAGGAATATGAATCCATTAAACAGGTACTGGATGGAAAAACAAGATTATTAAGAGATGATACAATGTATTTTTCTACATTTCCTTTGACGGAACATGTGGAAGTCAAAATTGGTGGGCATTATTTTTGCTATTAGAACATCAAAAGGAGAACTGAGCAGTCTAAAAATTTCTGGGCTGTGAGGTTCTTTTTTTGATATTAGAAATTGACTTCCTATTCTGAAAAAATTATACTGATTCATAGTGCTTCAATATCTGCGGAGCAGGTACCATATCATGATAATATAATTTGAAAATAGAAATGGAGTTTCTATGGAAGAGACGAGAAAAGACGAAATTGAGCTTAGTCTTCGTAAAAAATATCATAAGACAATATTTTCACGTTTTGCAAGGGCAATCAATCATTATCAGTTAGTGGAGAATGGCGATCATGTCGCAGTCTTCATGGAACAGGGCAGAAATGAACTGATCCTTGCAAAATGTTTTCAGGAGATAAAACGTCACAGAAAGATTGATTTTGAAGTGGATTTTTTTGGACTTTGCAGGGAGGATGACGGAAAAATCGTATCAATTGCAGAGGAGACCGGTATTCCGGTGCGAAAGATCAGATCTTATGGAGAGATAAAAGAAGCTGGCTGTAACAAGGTGGCGGTGGCAGATTGTTATGAGGATGTGATAGAGACGATCCTTGCGGGGGTACTGTATAAAGGTGAGATCAGTACTCTGATGCCAAAAGAAAAAGAGTGTGGAGATCGTTTAGAGTTGATCCGCCCGTTTTATCTGGTGCATAAGCAGGATCTATCAGAATGGAACGAAGAATTTGGAATGATGCCGGAAATGACAGAGATCTTTTTGAATCAGCAGAAAGAAATAAAACATCTGCTGGAAGAATTTGGAAGTATCAATCCCGGAATTGCTGCAAATATTTTTAAAAGTGTGGAAAATGTAAATTTGAATACTGTGATCGCATATCGTACAGATACGGAGCTTCATAGTTTTTTAAAAGATTACAAATAGGACTTTAGACACAGTTTATTTTCGTTTTCTATTTAAAACAGGGAAGAAAACTGTTATAATAAATAGACAGGTTTCATAAAATCAGAGCAGTACGAGATGCAAAATGGAGCGGAAAAGGATTACTATGGAAAAACAGCGGGCAATTTTGGAAAGCGTTATAAAAGAAGAAATTGATTTTATTTCATATGTGGATCTGGCAGATGGAATGGTACATACGATTGTTACCAATGAGGACGCGGATGTTATGCCGCCTTTAGATGGAAATTACCAGAAAGTCAATGATGTGGCAATTCCGGAGTATGTACATCCGGATGACAGAGAAATGTGTGAGAGAGAGTTCAGACTGGAACGACTTAAGGAAAATTTACAGAAAAAAGAGCGTTTAGTCATTAACTACCGTTTGCTGTGCGGTGAGGAATACCGTCGGAAATCAATGAGTATTTACTATTATGATAAGACCAGAACAACATTGGTTTTTGTGCGCAGGGATATTACAGACAGTTACGAGGAAGAACAGAAGCACCAGAGAGAAATTTATGATGCGATGATGGAGGCAAAGCGTGCAGACCGTTCTAAGAGTGAGTTCTTAGAGCGCATGAGTCACGAGATCCGTACACCGCTTAATTCGATCATTGGTCTTTCCTATCTGAGCAGGGCAAATCTTAGTGATGAGAAGAAAGTTCTTGAAAACTTTGACAAGATTGAGATGTCGGCGCAGTTTTTACGCTCCTGCATGGATGATATTTTAAATCTTTCGCTTTTAGAGAGCGGTCGTGTTGCATTCAATGAAGAAAGTACAGATCTTGAAGAATTTCTTACGCATATAGAGGAAAAATTTTCCAGTAAGGCAAAGGAAAAGAGAATTTCTTTTTCCATGCAGAGACGGGGGTCATTTGCGGATAAATATCTGTTTGACCGTGAAAAGTTAAATGAGGCATTGTCATCGATTTTAGAGAATGCCGTAAAATATACACCACCGGAAGGAAGAGTTATTTTTATCATAGAGCTTTTTAACCGGGAAGAACAGGAAACGATCTTCCGTTTTGAGATCAGGGACAATGGAATTGGAATGGAGCAGAGTTTTCTGCCACACATTTTTGATGCATTTGCGCAGGAAGATAACAGAAATACAACATTAAGCGGTGGAACCGGATTAGGACTTACTATTTCCAAGAATATTATTGATTTTATGGGTGGTAAGATCGATGTGTACAGTGAGAAAGGAAATGGCACTGCGTTTGTTGTAACAGTTCCTTTAAAGACTGCAAAGGAGGACAGGCGCAGAACAGAGCGGACAATATATCAGGAGTATGATTTTTCCGGAAAAAGAGCGTTGCTTGTCGAGGACAATGAGATCAACATTGAGATCACGAGAAATATTCTGATACATAAGAATTTTATGGTGGATATCGCTGAGAATGGAAAAGAAGGTGTGGAACTGTTTTTAAAGAATGAACCGGGATATTATGACGTGATACTGATGGATATCCGGATGCCGGTCATGGATGGACTTGCTGCCACACGCTGTATCCGTGAATCAGATCATCCGGACAGCAGAACAGTACCGATCGTTGCGATGACAGCGAATGTTTTTGAGGAGGATGTAAAGAAATCTTTTGATGCAGGAATGAATGCGCACTTAAGCAAACCGGTGGATATTAAGCAGATGTATGCTGTTTTAGACGAACTGGTAAACGGTGACGGATTACTTTAAATGAGATGTATAATCTGACAGGTTCTGACCACACTATGATTTAGGCGAGTCAATGTGAAAGACGATATGCCAGCGATAGACCGCATGTTTAAAGACCGGATCTATTGCCATGAATGAAAATATGGAGGTGGAACATGAGCCAGTTATCAGAAAAAGAATTATCCGTTTTGAATGATCTGCTGACCGAGGAGGATCTTTTGATCAAAAAATTCCAGATGCTTGCAGAACACACAAAGGATCAGGAAATCAGTGCCAAATTTACGGAGATTTCCCAGAAACATCAGGGACATTTTAATTCCCTGTATGCACAGTTGAGCTAAGGAATGAGAGAGGGAGGAAGATCATGACAGAGCAGATTTATACGGACAAAGAAATCTTAGCCGATGCACTTACGGCTGAGAAGGCAGCAACGAATAACTATAATGCATTTGCAAATGAATGTGTGCATGACAGTGTGAGAGATGCAATTCTTCACTGCTTAGAGCAGGAACACTGCATTCAGGAAGATGTATTTAATATGATGCATCAGAGAGGTCTTTATCCGACTCCGGATGCAGATGCAAACAAAGTTGAAAATGCAAAACAGAAGTTTTCACAGTGTGTGAAAACTGTGTAGGACAAAATCAAAGTATATTATTTTTTTAGAAGAAAAAGCGTAGATCCGGCGGAGATCTGCGCTTTTCCTTTTTGTGCCAGCCACTTTTTCTTGACAAAGTAATATGTATTAGGTTAGACTAACGAAGCAAAGTTAGTCTAACCTAATAGCAAAACACAGAAATAAGGATGGAACAGAGAGGAAAAAAATAGATAAGCGGATATGAAAACGGAAACAAAAGAAATACAGGAAAAACGAAAAAGGGAGATAGAAACAGTGTCTTCCATGATAGAAATCTATTGTCATGGCAGTCATGGGACGAAAAGGGGAACGCTGTGTGAGCAGTGTGAAAAATTAAAAGAATATACGACGGCACGCACCATGCATTGTCCGTTCATGGAAACAAAGACATTCTGCAGTGCATGTAAGGTGCATTGTTATTCGAAGGAAATGCAGGAAGAAATACGAAAAGTGATGCGTTATGCAGGTCCAAGGATGTTATTTGTGCATCCTGTACTTACATTGCGTCATGCGAAGGTAACTTTGCAGAATAAGAGGAAACAGGCAGATTAGTGCTTACGCACAAACTTGAGATGCAAATGAAAACGTTGTTTTCATTGAAAGACAGCGCAAGAATGGAGATTAATATGTTTCATAAGAGACTAATGAAGGAATTTAAAGAGAATCAGAAGTATGTGGCAGGGATGGTCGCCACGCAGTGGGGCTCGCTGCTCTGTAATGTGGCGCTGATGTATGCCATTGGTGTTTTTCTGGAAAAACTGCTTCTGTATAACAGAACTGTTGGAGAGGGAGATATCGCAAAGTTATTTATTGTTTTTGCGGCGGTTTATATCGGGCGTGCAGTATTTACAAGCATTGGAAGCCATTTATCCTTTGCCGCCTCAACGCAGGTGAAAAGAAAACTTCGCGAGCTTGTCTATGAAAAATTAATGAAACTTGGAAGTTCCTATCATGCTCATTTTGCCACATCCGAGATCGTCCAGATCAGTACTGAGGGCGTGGAGCAGTTGGAGATTTATTTTGGAAAGTATGTCCCGCAGTTCTTTTACAGCCTGTTCGCACCGCTGACATTGTTTTTGATCGTTGGAAGCATGAGCCTTAAAATTGCGGTTGTGCTGCTTTTATGCGTCCCGCTGATTCCGGTATCCATCGTTGCCGTGCAGAAATTCGCAAAAAAACTTCTGGCAAAGTACTGGGGCAGTTACACAGAACTTGGAGATTCTTTTCTGGAAAATTTACAGGGACTGACTACCTTAAAAATTTATCAGGCAGATGAGCGCTATGCAAAAAAGATGGATGAGGAGGCAGAACAGTTCCGCAGAGTGACGATGCGGGTGCTGATCATGCAGCTTAACTCGATCAGTATCATGGATCTGGTTGCATATGGAGGAGCGGGGATCGGTATTATTTTAAGTGTATTAGAACTTCGGGCTTTCCATATCACACTGGCGGAATGTATTTTTATCATACTGATCTCAGCGGAATTTTTCCTGCCGCTTCGCCTGTTAGGCTCTTTTTTCCATATCGCGATGAATGGAAATGCTGCCGCAGACAAAATCTTTAAATTACTGGATGAGCCGTTACCGCAGTGTGGAAAGAATACAAAGATCGGGGGCGATGACATCGTATTTTCTTATGTATCGTTTGCTTATGAACCGGAAAAACCTGTTTTAAAAGGGATATCTTTTACGGCAGAAGAGGGAGCATTTACAGCTTTAGTAGGAGTGTCTGGATGCGGAAAAAGTACAGCGGCGTCTTTAATGATGGGAGAAGGGAAGGAGCAGGATGCATTTTCCGGCACGATCACGGTCGGCGGTGTCAATATCCATGAAATCGCACCGGATGCATTGTACAGAAAAATTACAAGAGTGCGTCACGACAGTTATCTGTTTGCAGGAACCGTGCGTGAAAATCTCTGTATGGGGCGTGCAGATGCAGCCACAGAGGAGATGGAAGCAGCGTTAAAAGCGGTTGACCTCTATGATACGGTTTCGGAAAAAGGTGGTTTATCCATGGAGATCACAGAGAAGGCATCGAATCTGTCCGGTGGACAAAAACAGCGTCTTGCGCTTGCTAAGGCATTGCTGCATGACAGTGATATCTACATATTTGACGAGGCAACTTCAAATGTGGATGTGGAGAGTGAAAATAAGATCATGGAGGTTATCCGTGAGCTTGCACAGAAGAAAACAGTGATCCTGATCTCACACCGTCTTGCGAATGTGACCGATGCAGACCAGATTCTTGTCATGAAAGATGGTGTGATCGAGGAATCGGGAGTCCATGCAAAACTGATGGAGAAGAATGGCTATTACAGCAGCCTTTATAAGGCACAGCAGGAATTGGAAAAATATGCAAAGGAGGCAGTCTGATGCAGGGAAAAGAGAATAAAGGGGCACGCAGTGGTGTAAAAGTCATGGCAGGACTGATCGGTATGATAAGACCGATGCTACCGTTTATGTTTGTTGCGATTTTAATGGGATGTGCCGGAAATCTGATGGCGACATTCATCACGATCTTAGGTGGTTTTGGTGTCCGTCAGGTTTTAGGATTGTATCAGGGAATGACACTTTCACATATTTTTATTCTGATCGTGGTGTTTGCAGTATTAAGGGGCATCCTGCGCTATGCAGAGCAGGCAAGCAACCATTATATTGCATTCAAACTTTTAGCACAGATCCGTCATAAGGTATTTGCCGCATTGCGAAAACTCTGCCCGGCAAAATTAGATGGCAGTGAAAAAGGAAATCTGATTTCCATTATCACAAGTGATATTGAACTTCTCGAAGTGTTTTATGCACATACGATCTCTCCAATTGCGATCGCCATACTTACATCAGGCTTTATGGTATGGTTTATTGGGAGGTTACATCCGGCAGCGGGGGCTTTAGCAGCAGTATTTTACCTGATCGTCGGGGCGGTAATCCCTGTTATCAATGGAAAACATGGTGCAGAAAACGGACGCATTTACCGCGAAAGTTTTGGAAAATTAAACACCGTTGTTTTGGATAATTTGTATGGAATGGATGAAATTTTACAGTACGGACAGCAGGAAAAACGTTTGCATGAAATGAATGAACAGACAGAAAAGTTAGAGCAGAAAAATAAAAAGCTGAAAATGGCAGAGAATACACAGCGCATTGCAACAGATGGTGTGATCCTGATCGCAGGAGTCCTTATGGCAGCTTTATGCGGACATCTTACTGTACAGGGAGCTGTGAGCATAGATGAAGCAATGATTGCTGTGATCGCGATGATCAGTTCCTTTGGCCCGACAGCCGCTTTATCTGCACTTTCTAATAATTTACAGCACACACTGGCAAGCGGAAACCGTGTACTTGATATTTTAGAGGAGCAGCCGCTTGTGGAAGATGTAATAGATGGAAATAACGAGTGTGGCGGCGATATTTCCTGCGAGCATGTATCTTTTTCCTATGAGTCAGCAGCAGAAGAACGTACACCTGGCAAAGTCTTAGAAAACTTTGATCATGTATTTACAGAACATAAGATCCATGGAATTTTAGGAAAGAGCGGATGTGGTAAATCAACGCTTTTAAAACTTCTGATGCGTTTTTATGAGACATCTGAAGGAGATATCCGGTACGGAAAAACAAATGTGGATGAAATTTCAACCACGGCATTGCGTGACAATATTTCCTATGTCACACAGGAGATATTTCTGTTTGCGGATACGATTGAAAATAATATCAAAGTTGCGAAAGAGGATGCGACCAGGGAAGAAGTGATTGCGGCTGCGAAAAAGGCGGCACTTCATGAGTTTATTATGTCACTGCCGGATGGATATGACACGAAATTAGCGGAGTCAGGAGAGTCTGTCTCTGGTGGGGAACGTCAGCGTATCGGGATTGCACGTGCATTTCTGCATGATGCAGATATGATATTTTTAGATGAGCCGACCAGTAACATTGACAGTCTGAATGAAGGAATCATTTTAAGAAGTCTTGATCAGGAAAAAGCAAATAAGACAGTTCTTTTAGTATCTCATCGAAAATCAACAATGGCGATCGCAGATGATATAGTCGCAATGTAGGAGAAAGTATCATTTCATGAATTACTGTGGAATGATACTTCTTTTATTCATGATAATAAAATGTTCACGGATCATGTATTTTATTATTTTATGTAATATTGCATGATTATGCATAAAATGTTTGAAAAATTGCAGAAGAAACGCTACACTATAAAAAGTATGGAAATACAGAAATATGGAAAGTTCTGATTGAATGTTGACAGACAAAAGATCAGTAACGTTTGTTTGGAGGACACATATGAAAAGAAAACAGATAGGGATGCTTATTTTTCTTGCAGTGATTGTGGTATTACTGTTTGTAACGGCAAATACACCCGGAGTGGTCACTGATCCGGAAAATTATCAGTGCAGCGTATATGCGACAGTATTTGCATTACTGCCACCGGTCATTGCAATCGGTCTGGCACTCATTACAAAGGAGGTATATACATCACTTTTAGCAGGAATCATCACAGGAGGGCTGTTATATTCCAATTTTAATCTGGAGTTGATGATAGGTACGATCTTTTTTCAGGAAGACGGAGGCATGGTGTATAAACTCGCGGATGCATGGAATGTCGGTATTCTTGTGTTTTTAGTCATGCTTGGAATACTTGTTTCGATGCTGAATAAAGCAGGCGGTTCCGCGGCATTTGGAAAATGGGCGTCAAAGCATATCAAAACCAGGATCGGCGCACAGATTTCTGTCATGATCCTTGGTATACTGATCTTTGTGGATGATTATTTTAACTGTCTTACCGTGGGAAGCGTAATGCGTCCGGTCACAGACCGGCATAAAGTATCGCGTGCCAAATTATCCTATATCATTGATGCAACGGCAGCACCGGTGTGTATCATTGCACCGATCAGTTCCTGGGCGGCAGCGGTGACATCTTCCGTGCCGGAGGATGCGGGAATCAATGGATTTGCCGTATTTTTGCAGACAATCCCATATAACCTGTATGCAATCCTGACGTTGGTTATGGTATTGCTCGTGACAGTACTCCGGGTTGATTTTGGACCGATGAAAAAACACGAGATGAATGCGATCGCAGGTGATCTGTTTACAACACCGGGAAGACCATATGAGGGGAATGAGGAAGAGGCGGTCAATGATAAGGCACATGTGCTGGATCTAATACTCCCGGTCGCAGTACTGATCGCAAGCTGTATTGTTGCGATGGTTTATACCGGGGGATTTTTTGACGGAGCTTCTTTTGTTGATGCATTCGCGGCTTCGGATGCTTCTGTGGGACTGGTACTTGGCGGTGCTGTTACGCTTGTATTTACATTTATCTATTATATGATGCGCGATGTATTATCCTTTGAGGAATTTGCAAAATGTATCCCGGAGGGATTCCAGTCAATGATCGCACCGATCCTGATCCTTACGATGGCGTGGACATTGTCGGGTATGACAAACCTGCTTGGTGCGAAATATTTTGTTGCAGATCTTGTGGCAAATTCTGCATCCGCAATGCAGGGATTCCTTCCAATGATCATTTTCCTGGTTGCCGCATTTTTAGCGTTTGCAACCGGAACATCCTGGGGAACATTCAGTATCCTGATCCCAATCGTGATCGGGGTATTCCCGGAAGGACAGATGATGGTCATTTCCATCGCATCCTGTCTGGCAGGTGCGGTCTGTGGAGATCACTGTTCTCCGATTTCCGATACCACGATCATGGCATCTGCCGGAGGACACTGTGAGCATGTCAATCATGTGGTGACACAGCTTCCATATGTGTTGGTTGTTGGCAGTGTATGTATGGTCGGATATCTTCTGATCGGTATTTTAAAGGCAGCTGGACTGGATGCGGTTGTCTGGCTGACACTTCCGGTCTGCATTGTGATTCTTTGTGCGGTTCTTTGTGTGATAAGAGCAAAAACCGGTGGCAAAGAGGAAATTTAAGAATAAGAAAGAA
>ERZ1035025.1783-NODE-1783-length-10067-cov-18.574810_pt1 | contig 10067 bp, 9 predicted proteins | sample MGYA00520619_ERZ1035025 | MGnify/ENA primary metagenome ERZ1035025 (study PRJEB33766, sample SAMN09781742) | gut metagenome | biome: gut microbiome | host: Homo sapiens | place: Madagascar | study: EMG produced TPA metagenomics assembly of the PRJNA485056 data...
CCACCGCCGTCCCCTCAAACGCCTCTTTCAAGGCTCTCGCCATCGGACAACTGCCTGTGGCGAAGAATCCGTGTAGGGATAATATCTTCTTCATGATTTAATCTTCAATGTCTTGTTTACTTTGTGTCTCTTTTCTTGATAGGTCCGGAGTGGTTGCCTCTATTCAGCTTGATTCCGTTCTTGTTGAGAATGCGGAATACGGAACTTCTGCTTCTGAATCCGCAGGCTCTCCAGATTTCATCTATCGGATGTCCGGCAACATAGAGGTTCACTACAGTCTTTTCTCTGTCGAGCTTCTGCGTCTTGCTGGCAGAAACAGGAGGCAGAGACACAATCATCTTCTCCTGCAGCTTGATTACATGTTCTGCAGATTTCCTGAGTGCAAGGACTTCGTCGGGCAGAGAACCAATCATTACCAATACGTCAGATGGTTTGGTTTCCGGAAACAGGATGTTGTTGGAGTCAATCCGGTCGTGGATGCTGATGATGCGAATGACCTTTACCCTGCAGAAAGGTTACTTTCCTTGATAACATGTGGATGTTGCTGATAGTTAAGCTTTTATCTTTTAAACGGTACAACTACCCTTTTTACAAGTGCAGAGAAAATGGGTGACAAATGCAATGTGCTTGTTTTCAATGCCTTAACGGTAAAGTTGTACCGCTTTTTTTTGCCTCAAATTGTAAATCTCTGGAAACAAGTGCAAAGCACTGAATCCGAGCCGCTTCCGTCCTTTGTGTTACAGAACGCTTATCTTCGGGTGCAAAGGTACGACATAATCTTGGAATATAGATGGAATGATATGCTAAATAATAATAAAACTCAGTTGGTGGAATTTGTAATAGGTGTGAGCAGTTTGTTGTCTCTGTTTGATTTCAAAGCTTTTCATGATATGTTGGTGGAGAAAGCCTCTTTGTAGGGACGCTTCGATGCAATACCTCATCTTTCGATTCTAACACTTTAAGCATATTGTTGATAATCAAATTATAATCACGGATTTTGCATATAATCATAGCCGTGTGATTATGTGCAATATGTATGATTAGATAAATCCTGTTTCATGAAAATGCAAGAAAGGGTGCAAGAAAGAATTTAATAGATGAGGGGGGATATAGCTAAGTCAATTGCTTTTTCTCTTATGATGATGTACAGTGTTGATTATCAATGTATAATAATGGATTTTGCACGTAATAACAGGTATTATATTATGTGCAAAATATGATAAAATATCCTTTTGGATTATTTCTTTTATTGTCATTTTTGACATGAAAGATGGCACGAAAGGTGACATGAAAGAGTATAATTGCTCAACATTTAGAGATTTCCATTTAATCATGAAGGAAAGAATATAGGAAAGAGGGCAAAAATAAAGGAAAGGATGAAGGAAAGAAACGCATGTCGAACTATCCGAATTATTTCGATGGTTCAAATTATAATTCTCGAAAAGCCCCTAATATAAAGAGAGAAAACTGAGCATGCCAACCACGTGGTTGGGAATTACATGGTCTGTATAATGTGTTGGGTAATTGTTTATTTCTTATTTTATTTTGAATCTATTAGGACGGCAGAATTGTCTAACTTGTAGAATTTATCAACAAGTTCGTTTCTATTTTTGATAAACTACAATCATATACGCAGAATGGGGGATTAGGGTAAGTTGAACTCGATTCAGGGTAAATATACCGAAAATGATTTATATTCATTTAATTGCTAAACTTCCATAAATATTTGGAGGCAATTTGATTTTGTGGATTATTTTTACTATATTTGCAAACAAAAAAGAAATATGGCTAATAAAGATTTAAATAAGTTGAAAGTTGTTCTTGCAGATAAAAAACGAACCAACAAATGGTTAGCAGAGCAACTTGGTAAAGATCAAACAACCATTTCTAAATGGTGTACTAATACTTCTCAACCAGATTTAGCAAGTTTGATGAAAATTTCAGAATTGCTTGAGGTTGATTTGACAGAATTGGTACGATTTGACAATAAGGTATAAAAGAATAATTAATGAATAAGATAAATTATAATACTGTTTTGGATTTGTTTTGTGGGTGTGGTGGCATCTCTTTAGGATTTGAAGAGGCTGGCTATCATGTCTTGTTAGGCATTGACATATGGAAAGATGCCTTGAAAACATATAAATTCAACCACAAGCAGAGCAAAATTCTATGTGCAGATATGGCATCATTGGACCCTTCAGAAGTAGAAAAGCTTTTAGATGGTCAGCAAGTTGATGTCATTATAGGAGGACCTCCTTGTCAAGGATTTTCTATAGCTGGTAAACGTATCGTTGACGATGAACGAAACCAATTGTATAAAGGCTTTGTGAGAATGGTGGAATATTTCAAACCACAGGCCTTTGTTATGGAGAACGTGCCAAATATTCTTTCTATGGGTGATGGTATTATTAAAGCGTCCATTATTGAGGACTTTCAATCGTTGGGCTATAACGTACAAACGAAAGTTTTGACTGCTTCTGACTATGGTGTGCCACAAAATCGCAGACGTGCGTTTTTTGTAGGTATGTTAAATGGTGCATTTGATTTTGAAATACCGGCTGTAGAACATAAAGTAACGACAAGTGAAGCGTTGTCTGATTTGCCTGAAGGAAGCTTGGAAGAAGGAGCAACCTACCCTATAGAAGCGAAATCAGAATATCAAAAACTTGAAAGACGCAATAGCTTAGGCGTTTATAACCATGAAATTACCATCCATAATGAGCAAACGAAACGAATAATTTCAATGGTTCCTGATGGTGGCAATTACAAAGATTTGCCTAAGGATTTGCAAGAGACAAGAAAAGTACATATCGCATGGACTCGGTTAAACAGTCTGCGCCCAAGTATAACGATAGACACGGGGCATAGACACCATTTCCATTATAAATGGAATAGAGTTCCTACAGTGAGAGAAAGTGCGAGAATACAGTCTTTCCCAGATAATTTCATCTTTTTGTGTAGTAAGACAAGTCAATATAAACAAGTAGGCAATGCTGTTCCACCATTAATGGCTCAAGCAATAGCTGAACATCTAAAAAAGAACTTATGGAAGAAAATAAAATAACATATTACCAGATACCTAATAAAGATTGGTATCGCATACACTTTGTGAGACCTCGGTTTAAGGGCAACATTGAGAATGTGCTACTCTATATGGCTAATGAGTGTTGCCGAATACCAAAGTGCTCATGTGAAGAATACAGCAAGAAATATTTTAATGCAATAAAGATGTTCCCAGGAAACATCGACGCAAAAAAGAAAACTCTTGACAACTGGCGAACAGAAATCCCTGCATTGTTTGGATTCTACACAGAAGACAAGCAGAATGATGTGACAGAGACATCTAAAATGGCTAAGTTTCTGCATGAAAATCAGGATTTGACACAATTTTTGCGTTTGTTCCTGTTCTCTTTTCAGTTTCCTGGTGGTCACATGAAATCAAATGATGTTAGAGACATAATTTCTCATCACATCAAGTTTAAACCAGCAAGAACAATTATTCAGGTTCTTATGGCTGGCAACGAAATTCTTAGCAATAGAAATGCCCAAAAAGAGATGTCTATCTCTGCCGAAGAAGCAACATATTGTATTTTCAATGACATTCGTGTAACAAGTGGTCAATTTTCTCCTAAAGAAATTGCAGAAACAATATTGGCTAATCGGAAAAACAAGGTAAGATATTATAATCCAGATGATCCAAGATGTCAATCATTGCGTGGTGAAGCACGAACTAAAGGCGATATGACAAGATACGCTGGCGACATATTAGATTATATGGAAATTGCCAATCTTCTGTCAAAGAATCACGGATATTTCACCTTAAAGAGCAACGAGTTCTCTATTTTAAAGACTTTTGCTGAAGATAAAAGTTGGTTTGACGGATACGATAAGTTCTATGGAAAGAAAGATATCGCGACTATAGAGTTGACAAGATTGGAGCCTTATTGGTTCGATTATGTAAACGATTCAATGAATCCTGAGTTGTTCAAGACTGACATTCGTTCTATTATTGAACGTGCAGGAGAAATAGATGTCGTTTTCGAGGATCGGATCAAGGAAGTTGTTTCTTCTAATGATAGAACAACAAAAGATATCGGAAACTTAGGAGAGGCTATAATTTGTGGTCATGAGAAAATGCGCTTAAAGATAAATGGATATGAGAAGTTCGTCCGTCTCGTACAAATTGTAGACAGCCCTGCTTACCACCCAGGTTTCGATATTGACAGCTATGAAGCAGATGGCACGGAAAATCATCGCTATATAGAAGTTAAAACCACTATCAGTAAGAAAAAGATTCAGATGTATGGATTCCATATGTCTTCAAACGAGTGGAATGTAGCAGGTACTATAAAAGAGCATTATTGCGTATATCGCCTTATGCTTAGTGAACAAGATAGAACACTCTTCGTTTTACGAAATCCTGTGGCATTATACAAATCAGATAAGATAGAAGCTGAATCTCGCAACGGAATGGAGATATCGTTCTCTTCAGAAATATTCAAACCAACAGAATTGTTGACATGGAAAGAATAAAAGTAGCATCACTTTTTTGTGGGTGTGGCGGAATGGATTTGGGTGTTGTCGGCGGTTTCTCGTTTCTTGGAAAAGAGTATGCAGAGAACCCCTTCGATATTGTCTATTCGGTAGACAATGATGAGTACTGCACCAAAATTTACAATGAGAACTTTAGCCACAAGTGCATTGTCAAGGATGTTAGAGAAATCAACATTGATGAAATGCCTCAGTTTGATATGTTAATAGGTGGGTTCCCATGCCAATCTTTCTCTATTTCTGCACAGAATCCTCCGCGTTTGGGCTATAAAGACGAAAGAGGTATGCTGTTCTTTGAGATGGTAAAAATCTTGAAAGCCCGGCAACCAAGATTTTTCATAGCAGAAAATGTAAAGGGAATCCTTTCTGCAAATAATGGTAAGGCTTTCCCAATGATAATTAAGGAGTTTGAGAATGCTGGCTATAAGGTTGTTCACAAATTGCTTAACGCTTCTGAGTATGGAGTGCCACAAAAGAGAGAACGTGTTATAATTGTTGGATTTCATAATGAAGAGGATTTTGTTAAATTCAAATATCCTCAGAAAGTCTATGCGTCTGAACGAAAAGTTCTTGGTGATGTTATAATGGAAGATGCCAACAAGGACGAGAAACTCTTCTTCAGTGAGAAGGCTGTTGCAGGAATGATGGCTGTTAGAGAGAAAATGAACAAGGGACGAGCTATGAATCTAAATGAGCCATGTAATACAGTAAGTGCTCATTTGGCTAAGGTTAGCTTGAACAGCACCGATCCTGTATTCATTGTGGATGGGCGGTACAGACGATTTTCTACAAGAGAGGCAGCTCGTATCCAATCGTTTCCTGACTCTTTTAGGCTTGATTCTGTTTCACAGGTTCGCCAATACAAGGCTATTGGAAATGCTGTTCCTCCAGTATTGATGTGGTATGTGGTAAGAGCTTTGCAAAAAGTAATGGCAGTACATGTATTAGATTTAAATGAAGTTAAGGTTGAATACCCGAACTGCATTGTAGACAATACTCGCTCTGCTACTTCATCGATACCGCAGTTGTCTATGGGTTTTGATACGTTTGATTCAAACAAAAACGTGCTTATAAGTTTGGTCAAGACTGACAACATGGAGCAGTATTTGGATCGCTCTGCTAAAGTATACTATACAGGTAAGAAATTTCCCTCAACTGTGGCATTGAATAAGCTATATTACTTTATGCCTTATTTTAAGAGAAAGGGAGTAAGAGATTTGTATATTATAAAAATAGCTCGGGTTGGTACAAAGAAAGAAGTTCATCCAGAATGTGCGGATGATGATTTCCGACTCGTGTTTGAGATACAATATGTAGGTCAACTTTTCAGTGATTACCAGCCTGTCCATCTGGATATTTGGCGAGCTTTCACGGATACAACTATAGAAGGGTTAATCAAATTAACAGAATCAAACAAGAAGGTGTGCTTTGCATAAGTACACCTTCTACATAATATAAATGGAGCTCATGAGTGAAACAGAAATTTATGATAGATTAAATGAACTTAGTTCTTATTTCTCATTTGGTCGAGTACTAGGATATATAGCGTTTTTTGAAACCATAGGAATTGAGTCTCAGCTAAAGCATGGACAGGATGCAAATAAAGATAGAATGTTGTCTTCTGAGTTAAATTTCTTAGCAGGTTTATGGATTCAGAATGTAGTGCTTGATAAAACATGGGACATAACACTTGATGATGATTTTACAAGAGAAGTATATAAATTGATGGATGATTTACATTCTTTGTATCTCCAAAAGAATGATTTATCTAATCAATTTGTTGAGGTGTTCTTCTATGAAGGAGATTTGGCTTATGACTGGCAATATGTTGATTTCGCCAGAAAAAAGTATAATATGCCACTCTTATATAATGTTCTGAAAAATGAATACCATTTTGATATAAATGTATTAACCAGTACATTAACAAAGTTGAAGTGCTGTATAGAGAAACAAATAAAAAGGCGTAGATCAGAAAAATGGAAACGCCATGAGTATATTTCACCCATGAATGCTTTTACAATTAAGCCCAATATTATTAAGAAGAAATTTAGTCCTGAAGAACAATCTGTTATTAAGGCTCTTTCTTTTGGATTGGAAGGTCAAATTGCAAAGAGAATTCGTAAAATTACAGATTTTAATAGTTATATTCAATATCCTATTATTGAATTGCCAAATAATAGGGGGTATTTTTGTGTAAATGAGAGTGCTATATCTGTTGCGATGAATGAAACGCCTTTTTATTGGTTACAAGATTCTCTTAGCTTTGGTAAGAAATTAGGAAGTATTCGTGGAGATATTGCAGAAAAACTGGTCTTAGAAATTGTACAACGTAGATTTCTAAAGAATGTTTATGCTCATATACCTATAACAAAGACGAAGTCTTCCAATATGATTACAGATATTGATGTGTTTTTCTCTTATAAGAATGCAGGGATTGTTTTTCAAGTAAAGAGTAAAAGATTAACGGAATTATCAAAACAAGGCGATGCTGCATCTATTGAGAATGATACAGAAAAAGCCATAATTGATGCCCATGAACAAGGATTGAAATGTGTAGAATGTATGTTAAATTCTACTGAGTATTATTCTTTAAGAAAACATGGCTTAGATTATGTGAAATCCTTAACTTTATATAATGTTTGCATTACGCTTGATGCTTTTCCTGGAATATCAACTCTCAGCTATTTGAAAACCTATCAGCAAATTTCACCAATAATAGCTATGTCGCTGTATGATTTAGATTCTATCTTTTACTTGTTTCAGCCAGAGCAGATTGTTGACTATTTCCATTTTCGGGAACTATGTATCAAAAATGCAATATATGGAATAAACGAGATTTATTATATTGGTGCTTATTTTGCAAAGGTAATGGGGTCTGGCATCAAACTTAACAATAATAAAATACCAAGAGAATATGCATTGTATGCAGATTATGTAATAAAAAAGAGTAAGATTGAAAAGTATGCAAATAAAGATGTGGATTGTGATTTGATAGAATTGCTAATTATGTTCCAACCCAAGGATCCGATAGAATGTAAATAAAGCTTTTAGAATTATATTAGTTGATATAGGGGAATGATTGTTGTACAAATGGTAATAATGATATAAACGTTAGGACGGAGAGTATAAACAAAACAGTATCAATTACTTTTATTGTAACTTGACACGGTTTAGTTTACACTCTCGTAAAATATGGGGATGCAAACCTTGACACAGTTTAAATTACACTACTTTTTTTGCTTTTTTCTCTAAAGCATGATTGTACATACTTATCATGAATTGGGATTCAATATCTAAATTGTTGTATAATACTTTTACAGGTGGAAAACGCTCCATAAAATCCATAATGAAAACACTCAAAACAGAATTCATTTGCATAATAGCTGTTTCTTCTAACCCAATTATAGAACCATCTTTATAAGCATCTCTATATTGTATTAAACCTAAGTAAGAAGGATGAGCCATATTGCATGCATATTTATATAAGCCCTTAAGATAATCAGTACTTAAATTGCAATAGTTACGCATTTGATCCCAACCTAAATGCGGAAAAAGTTTTCCATGCTCATCAAAGTATAATTGGAAATTTCCTTTGTTAAAAACCTCATCGTCTAGTAATCTTTGTTCTTTCTCTTTTAGTGATTTATAAAGGTTGGTCTCATGTATTTGTTTCTTGCAATCATCGATAATAACTTGTTCAGACTCTAATAAGTCCCTGTTTCTATTTAAAGCTTCTTTTGTAAACAACTTTTGTCTATTTTTTAATCCTGATACAATATAAGCATTTTGTAAGATTATTCTTTTCTCTTCAGTATCGGGCAAAACATAAATAACTTCAAAAGCACAAAGTTGCTCGTATGCCGTTCTAACGATTGTAAATAATACAGTATGGTCTATCAAATGATGGAGACTGTAAGTTCCATCAGTATGTGATGAACCTTCAAGAAGTTTAAGAAACATTTTAGCCTTAGTAAACATCATTTGGATAGAAGTGCTTATTTCTGCACGAAACTTGTCTTTAAAAACATGAGTGCCAATTTTTACAATTGCTGAAAAGTAGAACTTTACCATAAGTTCCAAATAGCTTATTCTGTCGTTTATACATGATGGCCTTAGCATCCTTTGGTAAGCAGGATTTGTAATTTCCCCAGTTTTGTAATTCTCTTCTGTCATTTTTTATGAAACTAATGTTTATTTTCTAATACTGATAGCCAATATTCTGCCATTATCATAGAAGAATGGGCCACTAAAATAGCTTCACGTTCTTTTATTTCTATTCTAGCAGAGCCAGCTCCATGAGCATCACTATTAATGTTCCTCATGCTGGAGATGGCACCAACCATTTTATGTAAACCTCCTAATAATTCATTGACACGCTTATCCCATTCTTTCTTTTGCCGCATATTGAGAAGGTCTGTTGCTTCTTGGTATATTTTCACCAAGTCACCATTACTTTTATATCGTTCTTTTGTTATTTTTTCAATAATATATATCAAAACCTCCTCTAAAAGTGTTCTTGACTTGGTTATTACGCTGTCATAGTCATGATTAGCGATATCGTCTTTTATGCGTTCAGGCAATTCTCGGATATATTGACTTGTTACAACTCTAACTTTAGGGGCTTCGAATGCAACTTCTTCGCCAATATTGGCAATGATAAAATGTTTATTCAATAGTCTGATTTCTTTACCAGCAATCAGTAAATGAGAGTTAATAGAAGATAAGGCACCAGATACGATATTTGAGTAAACTTCATTTATCTTATGTATACTTCCAATGGAATTAAGATTAGTAAATCTTGAACGCTGAAAGAGAAAACTCAACAAATCGGAAATTTTATTCTGTTTGTTTAAGAATTCCATTAAATCCTGCATATACATCCAGCGGCTTACATTGCCACTTTGCCATCTATATGTTCGTGGTAGACCGAACTGAGAACATAAGGTGCAAAGGTCTGGTCCAGACAAATATGGAAGAGAATACTCATCAAAGACATTCTGGTCTCCAATCAGTATGGCATAAATCTTTTTATTTAATAGTATAGAGAAATCCATAATTGTTTATCTTTAAATTTGTGATTATTATGTATCATCTAACAATCATAAACAATATTTGTGCCATTTGTTGGTGTTCTTTATAGAGTATACTTATGAAGAATAAATTATATTTTTCTGATGTTCATCTGACATTGTGTCATATATAGCCATGAAATCATATTATGATTTTTTGTTAAATATTAATTTAAAACAGTTTTCTGCTGCAATTTTGATAAAATCAATAATGCTGTTTCATGTAAAACATTAAAACGTTTTATCATATGACATGCATACATTAATTACTATACGACATCAAGTCAATAAATCTATACGACAGTACGTCAGTAAGTCATTCAATCATCAAATATGTAATTCTATGCTTACCGATAGGTTGGTTCAGATACTCGACTTTGGAGAGGTATCCCCCGATAGGCAAGTGCTTTCGAGAGTAACTCGAAAGGTTTTGAGTAACTCAAAACA
>ERZ1035025.1784-NODE-1784-length-10065-cov-24.268432_pt1 | contig 10065 bp, 7 predicted proteins | sample MGYA00520619_ERZ1035025 | MGnify/ENA primary metagenome ERZ1035025 (study PRJEB33766, sample SAMN09781742) | gut metagenome | biome: gut microbiome | host: Homo sapiens | place: Madagascar | study: EMG produced TPA metagenomics assembly of the PRJNA485056 data...
AAATTATAAATATTATAAGGAGGATTTTCTTATGAGTAAATATTATTCTATCAATGAACTTTCAAAAATGTTAGGTGTATCGGCTCAAATATTAAGAATTTGGGATAAAAGTGGTAAATTTCATCCACATCATACTTCTGGTAATAGATATAGAAAATATTTATATGAGTAATCAAAACAAGAAAACTTGTAAAAGAACTTATAGATGATGGTGGTGAAAAAGATGATAAAAACAATGCGAGTCATGCTGATTCCAAATAATAAGCAAAAGACCAAACTCTTTCGATATGCCAATACTGCCAGATTCGCTTATAACTGGGCGTTAGGCAGAGAAAAAGAAAACTATAAAAATGGTGGTAAGTTCCTATCTGATAGTGATCTGAGAAAAGAATTTACACAATTGAAGAAAACAGAGGAATATTCTTGGTTAAATGAAGTTTCAAATAATGTAACAAAACAAGCGATCAAAGATGCTTGTCATGCATATAAGAGATTTTTCAAAGGATATTCCAAGTTTCCGAAATTCAAAAGCCGAAAATTTTCCACACCATCTTTTTATCAGGATAATGTAAAGATCCAATTTTCAGATACGCATGTAAAAATTGAGGGTTTTGCTACGTCCAAAAAGAAGAATAAGCAGAAGATAAATTGGATCAGACTTTCGGAAAAGAATCGGATACCTGCGGATTGTAAATATAGTAATCCTCGTATAAAATATGATGGAATCAACTGGTGGATTACAGTGGGTATTGAATATGAAGATTGTGTTACGATTCCGTCCAATGATGGTATAGGGATCGATTTAGGAATTAAAGATCTAGCGATATGTTCTGATGGTAATAAATATGAGAACATTAATAAAACTAAAAAAGTTAGGAAACTAGAGAAACAAAAACGCAGATTACAGCGTAGCATCTCTCGTTCATACGAGAAAAATAAACAAGGAAAGGAATACTGTAAAACGAAGAATGTAATCAAAAAGGAAAAACTTTTATTAATATTAAATCACAGACTAACAAATATCCGTCATGATCATTTACATCATATAACATCAGAGATCGTAAAACGAGAACCAAGTTTTATCTGTATCGAAGATCTAAATGTAAAGGGAATGATGAAAAACAGACATTTATCCAAAGCAGTTCAACAACAGGGATTTTATGAATTTAGGCGGCAGATGGAATATAAATCTGAGTGGAACAATATTCAGGTGATCATTGCAGATCGATTTTTTCCAAGTTCTAAATTATGTAGTTGTTGTGGAAAGATCAAAAAAGATCTGAAGTTATCAGAACGTATTTACAAATGTGAATGTGGAAATGTCATTGACAGAGATCTTCAGGCAGCTTTGAACCTTAAAAAATATGGAGAGGATGTTCGGAAACAATCTGTAGCATAATATATTCAAGTGATTACGGATATGTACTGATACGTTAGTCAGGAATTAACGCCTATGGAGAGTACAAGAACTTGTGAGTAGTACATGAATTGATTCGTTACAAAAGCATACTCGTTGAAGTAGGAATGAAACATAAAGGTTTATAACTTTTTATAAGTTTTCAGTAACGGTGCTTGAATTGAAGTTGTATTTAATAAGACACGGAGAGACAAATTGGAATAAAGAACGAAGGATACAAGGAAGATCAGATATTGAATTGAATGAATATGGAAGAGAACTTGCATTTATGACAAGGGAAGGACTTCGTCATGTTCCATTTGATATAGGATATACGAGTCCGTTAAAACGTGCAAAGGAGACAGGGGAGATTATTTTAGGCGGAAGAAATGTCCCATTATATGAAGATGATCGCATTAAGGAGGCATGTTTTGGACCATTTGAGGGAGTTGCAGATGCGCAGTTAGAAGAAAGGCATGATCCTTTTCTTAAATTTTTTAGTGCACCAGAAGAATTTAAACCGATTGAAGGATGTGAGACACATCAGGATGTGATCAATAGATCATCGGACTTTTTTAATGATATGATCCTTCCAAATGAAAGAAAATATCAGCATGTTGCAGTTTTTTCCCATGGAGCATGGATACATAGCTTATTAACTTATATTTATAAAAGAGATATTAGTGAATTCTGGCATGCACCAAGACAGGAAAACTGTGGAGTCACAACGATAGAGATTACCAATGGTGTGTGCAAAGTATTAAAGGAATCAGAGATTTTCTACAATAAAGATGGAGAATAATTTATGACGAAAAAACAATTTTTGGAGGAATTAAGAGATTCGCTGGAGGGGATGGTATCACCGATGGTGGTACAGCAGAATCTGAATTATTATGAAAACTACATCAATGAACAGATCAGAGATGGAAGGACACTAGAGGATGTGTTAAATGAACTTGGGAGCCCGAGACTGATCGCAAAGTCAATTATTGATGCGGCAGGAGAAGATGATGGATATGTACAGTCAGAAGTTTTTGAAGAAGGGCAAGAAGATGATGTAACAGAAGATCATTTTGATGATCATATGCATGTATTTACAATGAGCTCTGCGAAGTTTAAGATAGGATGCCTTTTATCAGTTATAGTTTTGGTATTTATTTTGTATTTATTATTTCATATATTTAGTGCAATGATGGTTGTTTTAGGACCGGTGATCTTAATTGGCGTGATCATCGCTTTGATCATGCAGATCACAGGAAGATAAGAGGATAGAAAGGAAATAACATGGACATAAATCAGGAAGCATATGCAATTGAAGACGAAGTCATAGAATTTCGAAGGGCACTGCATCGCTGCCCAGAGACAGCGTTTCACGAGACAATGACGATGGAATATATCAGGGAGCATTTAGAAGAATGGGAGATTTCATATAAGATTTTTGATCCTTCAGGAATTATTGCAGTTGTTGGTAATGGAAAGAAAGACAGTATTGCATTAAGAGCAGATATGGATGCACTGGAAGTGGAAGAAGAGACAGGGCTTGATTTTGCATCATTGAATCATGGATGTATGCATGCATGCGGGCATGATGGACATACGGCGATCCTGATGGCGACAGCAAAGATCTTAAAGAAGCATGAGGCAGAATTAGACCGCAGAGTATATCTTGTGTTTCAGCCAGCTGAGGAAACAGCAGAAGGTGCCAAATTTATGTTAAATACAGGAATTCTGGATCGTGTAAAACGAATTTATGGCCTGCATATTTTCAATGGAATTGAATCAGGAAAGATCTCACTTGAAGCAGGACCAAGAATGGCAGCAACGAACTGGCTGGCGATTCATTTGTATGGAAAGTCTGGCCATGCAGGAAAACCTCATGAGGGAATCGATGCGGCAGTTGCAGCAGCTTCGATGGTGATGAATTTTCAAAGTATCATAAGCAGAAATTTAAATCCTTTAGATCCTGCAGTATTAACGATTGGTAAGATCGAGGCAGGAACAGCAAGAAATGTGATCGCGGGAGAAGCAAAGCTGGAAGGAACAGTAAGAACTTTCTCAAGACAATCTCAGGAGATAATTGAAAAAAGAGTCAAAGAGGTCGCAAAGGCGCATGAACAGATGTATGGTGTGGATGTTACGGTTGATTTTCAGCCATCCAGCCACGGAGCATTGATCAATGATCCTCAAGTTGTAGAAGATGTGATGGAGAAAGCAGGAGAGATCTTTGATCCATCAGAATTTACTCATGTTCCGGCAATGATGTTAGGAGAAGATTTTGCCAATTACTTGGATGAGATCAATGGATGTTTTGCGTTTATCGGAGGTGGAGACCACCCTGCAAATCATCATGGAAAGTTTGATTTTGACGAAAAAGCACTGATCAGTGGTGTCCGTCTCATGTTGACATTTGTAATTGTATAAGATATAGTTCATCAAAATTGGTTGTAGATGAGAACAACATATGATATAATCAGAAACCAAAAGAACACGCATATTTAATAGAAGAAAAGGTAGGGAAATATGAATTTAGTATACCACAGCACAAGAAACAGTGAAGAAACAGCAACCGCCTCTGAAGCTATTTTAAAAGGATTAACAAGCGATGGAGGATTATTTGTACCAGACAGTATTCCAAAATTAAATGTATCTTTGGAAGATCTGACAAAGATGTCCTATCAGGAGATCGCTTATGCAGTCATGAAAGAATTCCTTACAGATTTTACAGAAGAAGAATTAAAGACTTGCATCAATAATGCATATGACAGCAAATTTGATACAAAAGAGATTGCAGTAACAAAGAAAGTAGACGGAGCATATTATCTGGAATTATTCCATGGAGCCACGATCGCATTTAAAGATATGGCATTATCAATTCTGCCACATTTACTTGTAACTTCTGCAAAGAAGAATAATGTAAAGAATGAGATTGTGATCTTAACTGCAACATCTGGAGATACAGGAAAGGCAGCGTTAGCAGGATTTGCTGATGTACCAGGAACAAAGATCATCGTCTTTTATCCTAAGTCTGGAGTCAGCCCAATTCAGGAAAAACAGATGGTGACACAGAAAGGTGACAATACATATGTGATCGGAATCAAAGGAAACTTTGATGATGCCCAGACAGGGGTTAAGAAGATGTTCTCTAACAAAGAGTTAGCAAAAGTGATGAATGACAACGGATTCCAGTTCTCATCTGCAAACTCTATCAACATTGGACGTTTAGTGCCACAGGTTGTATACTATGTAAAAGCTTACGCGGATTTATTAAAACAGGGAGCCCTGAAAGCAGGAGAACCTATGAACGTGGTTGTACCAACAGGTAACTTTGGTAACATCTTAGCATCCTACTATGCAAAACAGATGGGTATCCCAATTGGTAAATTTGTCTGTGCATCTAATAAGAACAAAGTATTATTTGATTTCTTTGAGACAGGAAAATACGATCGTAACAGAGAATTTTATGTTACAACATCTCCATCTATGGACATCCTGATCTCAAGCAACTTAGAGCGTATGATCTACAGAATCGCAGGAAATGATTCAAAACAGTGTGCTGAGTTTATGGCTGCACTTACAAAAGACGGAGAATATGTGATCACAGATGCAATGAAAGCAGAATTATCTGAGTTCTTTGGAGCTTTCGGAAGCGAAGAAGAGACAGCAGTGAAGATCAAAGAAGTCTATGACAAAGAAGGATATGTTATGGATACACATACAGCAGTTGCAGCTGTTGCATATGATAAATACAAAGAAGCAACAGGAGATGACAAGACTCCAACGATCATCGCTTCTACAGCAAGCCCATACAAATTTACAAGAAGTGTTATGGATGCGATCGATCCAGCATACGATGCAGAAGATGATTTTGAATTAGTTGATGAACTTAATAAAGTATCAAAGACACCAGTTCCAAAAGCAATCGAAGAGATAAGAACAGCACCAGTGCTTCATGATACAGTCTGTGAGACAGCAGCAATGGAAGATGAAGTGAAGAAGATTCTTGGAATCTAATCATTAAAATAAATTGTATTAAAAATAAAAAGCAATTCACAAAAATGTGGGTTGCTTTTTTTGTACAAAAATGTTATGATAAACCAAGATAGGGAATAAATGGAAGAGAATACAATATCAGATAATTCTTAAGACAAATCAAAATGATAAAAGATCAATCGAACAATCCATTCACTATAAGATGATCAAGTGATGAATCCAGGGAAGTTTTGACAACTGAATAAGACCATTTTCTGGCACAGTCCGGGAGGACATATCCCGCCATGATCTGCATAAGATAAATCTGCTATGATACCAGGCAGATTGCAGGGAGCGAACAAGGATATGATAATGAGACTTCTGCATGGTCATGGAGGTGAGTGCAGCCTGTCATAAGAATGAGGGGAGCCGAGAGGTTATGAGACGTTTCGTCTGTTGGAGAATGAGGGAATGGGAAGACAATAACAAGGAGGGAAGTATTCATGAAGAAGACAAGACGACGTTTTATGGCATTTGGTTTGATAGCATTCTCATTGTCAGCTGCATTGATCACAAGATTTAAGGAACAATCTGTTTTTGCACAATTAAATTGTGAAAAAGCAACACCGATCAAGAGTGACTGGGCAGACGATAAACATATTTTTGCTTCATTTGATGATCAGAAAGCATTGAGTGTGGATGCATCATATGGATTTAAGATGCATACGACAGATCAGACAAAGACGATCATTACCAAGGGAAAGGATACGAAGAAACTTCCAGACATTGATATGCCGGCATTTTTAAAGAAGTATATATGGTTTAATACAGCAGAAAATACGGCGGGGAATATACAGATCAAGAAGACCAATATGGAGATCTATCAATGTGAGAAAGATGGGAGCAATGGAAGGTGGCAGAAACTGGACCTTGTTATGACGATCACCGGAATTGAAAAATATAAAGGCCAGAATGGTTATGTAGCGATCGGAAATGGAATCAATGGCTGTTCTTATATTGGGATTGAAGAAATGACAATGAAGAGTCAGTTCTATAAAGCAGGAACCAATACTCCGGTGACGATCAAAAGTAATATGACATTAAAAGACATTGATACACATCAGTATGTCGGGATCAAAGCAGACGATATTCATGGAGAATACGTTTCTAAGAATACAAAATTGAGTTATAAAAAAGACGGAAAGATGAGCATTTACTATGCGGATTTTTCGAATAATTATAATAGCGAAGATTTTACATGTGCAGGATTTACATTTGCTTCTGATTCTTTTGAATATACATTTGGAAGAATTCTTGAAGGAGGTCCGACAAAGCAGGAACAGTATGTGGGATACGGCCAGAATATGGTGAAGTTTGATCCGGTCGATCCAAGAAAAGAGATCATAACATCAAGTGGGGAGACAACAACACATTATGTTTGTAAAGATCTTTCAGAGACCTGGACATATGAAGTAAGCCAGGTGATCGCAGGAGAGATTCCAAAAGCCCACTATTTTAAAAAGTTTGTATTTGAGGATCAGCTGGAAGAGTGTCTTAAGATTCTTGATATCAAAGTATATGGAGATGATACAGATGTCAGCAATGAATTTAACATCTCACAACAAGGGAATCTTGTAAAGGCAGAATTAAAAGATCCCAATAATGCTGGATTTTATAAAAGAGGGATGTATACACTTAAGATCAAAGTAAAAATGAATGTCCCACAAGATGCAACAAAAGAAGAGTTAGAACAGTTAAGAAACACTTGGGACAAACACGGCCATTATAATGCAGAGAAAACAATGATCACAGAAAATAATACAGCCAAAACGATCATTGATGAAAAAAATACAATGACAAATGAAGTAAAAGTGGATATTGAACTTGCGAAAAAGGATGAAAACAAGCCAGGACTCTATATTAAAAAAGAGACAAAACAGTACGAGTATCAGGCAAAAGATGAAATCACTTATAAACTGACTGTAAAAAATAAAAATGAAAAGGCTGATACAGCATATTTTACGATTCAGGACAGATCTCTTGCACAATTGTCACAGGTATCATTAAAAGATATCAAAGTATCCGGAATTCCAGAAGACTGCTATGTATTACAAAAAGAGGGAAATGCTTTCACATTAAGATCCAAAGGAGATTATGCACTTCCATATGAAAACACCATTGAGATCACATATACAGTGGCAACAACGAAAGAAGCCAATGGACAGCTGATTGATAACGAAGCATCTGCATGGGCAGCAGGAGTTCCAGAAACAAAAGATCAGCAGCAGATTTACATCAATTCACCAAAAAATGACGTGATAAAAACGGCACCGGCCCAGTTTTATAAAAAAGGTGACAGGGTATCGTATAAGGCAGTTTTGACCAATCGAAATGAAGGAACATTTATGAGAAATGTTCAGATAGAAGATGAGATCAATACAGAAGGAATCAGAATTCTTCCAGAGACATTATCTATCAGGGCTGATGACAAGGACATCACATCACAGTGCCAGATTTCGGTTTCAAGTGATGGAAGAAGCTATTCCATAAAGACACTGATCGCCTTAAAAAATGGAGAGATTAAGGCACTTACTTCAGACTATGCAAAAGGAACGAAAAATTATGATAATCTTAAGATGGCAGAGAAAATAGAAGTCAGTTATCAGGCAGTGATTGAAGATGAAGGATTGGAAGGAAAGAGTGTAAAAAACATCATAAAAGTTCCAGCAACGTTAAACAGCAATCAGGATATGATCCGTGAAGATGAGACGATCCCGTCAGGAAGTGGAATGGCGGAAGAAGAGATCAAGATCAAAACACCAAAACTTCAGATCATCAAAGAATCCGATAAGAAGATTTACAGTGTAGGTGAAACTGGAAATTATAAACTGCATATCACACAGGGAAAAGAAGGTGTGCAGGCAAAAAATGTGACAGTCACAGATGAATTTGAGAAAGATGGAATGCAGATCCTTGATATACAGGTGCTGTATAATGGAGAGGATATTACAAATGATTGTAAGATCGACTCAAAGAAGAATCATTTTGTGATAGAGACAGGAAAAGATCTTGGGGAAGATGATACACTTGATATCAATTATAAAGTCTTGTTTGAAAAGAGAATTGATGGTGCTGTGAAAAATGTAGCAGTGGTGCGAAGTGAGAATACAAAAGAAGATCAGGATGAGAATACGGTAGTAGTACGGCCGCCGATGTTAAATATCGAAAAGACATCCGAGCATAAAGTTTATAAAGAAGGTCAGACAGGATCTTATAAAATCCGTGTCACACAAAAAAATGAAGGTATGACAGCACATAATGTTGTGATCGAAGACCAGTTTGAGAAAAAGGGAATGCAGATTGGTACGATCAGAGTAAAATACAATGGAGAAGATATCACAAATTATTGTGAGATCACAAAAGATGATACATTAACAAAATTTAAGATCATTACAGGAAAAGATTTAAGTGATAAAGATAAGATCGTAGTGACCTATGATGTTTCTTTTCTTGAGATGATCTCTGGCGATATCAAAAACACAGCATTAAGTTATAGTGAAGATGCCGACAAAGTAAGAGATGATCATGTGGTGACAATGGAAGAGGTAACACCGAAACTGTTGATTACAAAACGGACAGATAAAACACTTTATAAAACAGGTGATATGTGTGAGTATCAGGTTTATGTATCACAGATTGTAAAAGATGCGATTGCTAAGAATGTTGTGATCGAAGATCATATTGACAAAAAGGGTGTAGAGATTGAAAAAGACAGTATCCATGTATTTGCACCAGATGAATCAGATATTACTTCAGGATGCAGGATCGTTGTATCAGACAACAGTTATCGAATCGAAACAAAAAGAAATCTATTATATGATCAAACAATCAAAGTCATTTATCAGGTAAAATTAAAAGATAAAAAGCTGACAGGAAAAACGATAAAAAATACTGCAACAGCTAAATCTGATAATGCAAAACAGGTAACTGCGATCCGGCAGATCAAGGTAAAAGAGGAGAAGAAGATCATCAAAAAGATCAATACACCAACAGCAGCAAAAGATTTTAAAAATATAGATAATATAGATTCCGTTGCATCTCCAAAGACTGGTGATGATACAGATTTCAGATGGATTTTTGGGATCATGGCAGCAGTTTTAGGAGGAAGTATCATCTTATATAGAAAGAAAAAACATTGACCAGTATAAGGCTTTTAGGGTGGACGAAATCAGGTGAATAAGGTACAATGAAAGAAAAACGTTGGGAGTGAGTGTATATGGCAAAAGATTTTTTCGGACGTCTGGAAGAAACCATTTCAACTACAGGAAAGGCGGCTGCACAGAAAGCGAAAGAAGTTGCAGATTCTGCGAAGAGACACAATGATCTGCGAGTGGCGAAGAGAGATTTAAATGATCTGTATCGCCAGGTTGGAGAGAAGTATTTTGAAGACCATATGGATTATCCACAGGCAGAGTACATTGATCTGTTTAATCTCATCGAGAAACTTCGAGGTGATATTGAGATTCTTCAGCAAGAGATTGATGGGGATGACGAAGATGAATTTGATGAGGAAGAACAAGACATCGAAGAATAGTTAACAAATGAAATCGGCGAAGAAAGCTTGTAAAGATTTATCTTTACAGGCTTTTTTCTAGTGCGCCTAGCGGCGCACGTTTCTAACGGGTTAAAGTCCCGAATCC
>ERZ1035025.1785-NODE-1785-length-10061-cov-3.881171_pt1 | contig 10061 bp, 7 predicted proteins | sample MGYA00520619_ERZ1035025 | MGnify/ENA primary metagenome ERZ1035025 (study PRJEB33766, sample SAMN09781742) | gut metagenome | biome: gut microbiome | host: Homo sapiens | place: Madagascar | study: EMG produced TPA metagenomics assembly of the PRJNA485056 data...
CTTCTCGGACGTCCGCCCCGCATGCGGATCGCTCAGGAGGAGATCTTCGGGCCGGTGCTCGCGATCCTTCCCTACGACACCGTCGACGAGGCCGTCGAGCTTGCCAACGCCACCATCTACGGCCTCAACGCCATGGTCTGGGGGACGAGCCGCAAGGAGGCCGTCGCGGTCGCCCGCCGCATCCGCTCGGGCAACGTCTACGTCAACGACGGCCCGCGCGACGTCGCGGCCCCCTTCGGCGGCTACAGCGCGAGCGGCATCGGCCGCGAGGGCGGCGTGTACGACCTCATGGAGTTCACGCAGCTCAAGGCCGTGTTCGACCGCACCACCTTCTGAGTCATTGGAGGCGTCGGGAGGCTTCCCGACGCCCGGTCCCAAGATTCACTCCTGCGCCGGCGCTCCCGTCTCAAGGGCCCCCGGCGCCTCGTCAAAGAGCGTCCCGCCCGACATCATCGTCTCGCGGTCCCCGCCGAAGACGACGCCGAGCGCGCGGTAGAACTTCTGCCGGCGCATCCACTGGCGCTCAAACATCGCGAGGCCCGCATCGACGACGTCGACGAGGATCACAGAACGCTTGGCGGTCATGAGCCGCAGCACGCGCCCGACGTACTGCGTGAGCACCTGCTCACCCCGGATCGGCAGCCCCAGGACGAGCGTGTCCAAGGGCGCGTGATCAAAGCCCTCCCCCGCGATCTGCCCTGTGGCGAGGATGAGCCTGGGCGCGGATTCAGGAAGCGCCGCAAGCCTCTCCATCAGCGCCTCGCGCTCGCGGTCCCTGAGGCTCGAGGAGAGCACGAAGAGATTGGGCGTCTCGCCTTCGAGCGCGCGGGCGAGGAGCACCTGATGGTCCCGGCGCGACGTGAGAACGAGAATCCTGCGGCCCGCGCGAGCGAGCTCGCGGATGCGCTCGAGGAGCCTGCGGTTTCGCTCCGCATCCGCGGCGAGAAGGTTGAGGAGCTCAGCGTGCGAGGCGGCCTCCGTCTTCACGCCCGTCAGGGGTTCGGAGCGCAGCACGTCGAGGTAGATCGGATAAGCGGACGAGGGCTTCACGCGCGCGGCCACCGGCCCGATCAGCATCCGGATGCCGCGCTCGAGGCCGTCCTCGCGCCGCAGCGTCGCCGTGAGGCCGAGCATGAAGCGAGAGGGCGAGAGCGCGAGGACGTTCCCGAAGGTGCCGCTTCCGGCATGGTGGCACTCGTCGACGATGACCTGCCCGTAGCCCGAGAGGAACGCCCTCGCCTCGGCGTCGTCGAGGTTCCTGAGGCTCTGGTAGAGCGCCACGTCCACGCACCGGGTCTGCCGGCGCTTCGTGCCGCACCATTCGCCCACCTGGTCGTCGTCAAGCCCTAGGAAGCGCTTCGCCGCCTCGCGCCACTGCCCGCAGAGCGTCCGGTTGTTGAGCAGGATCAGCGTGCTCACCCGGCGCTCGGAGATGAGCCGCATCGCGAAGACGGTCTTCCCGAACCCCGTGGGCGCGATGACGATGCCGCGCTCCGAGCGCAGTACGGTCGCGAGGATCCGCTCCTGCTCGGGCCGGAGGGTTCCGTCGAACGCGACGGAGAGCTTCGCGCCCTCCGTGCGCGCGTCCTCGAACGCCGCCGGGATGCCGTTCTCCTCGAGCAGCCGCCGAACGGCGGGCAGCAGCCCCGCCGGCACCGAGACCGCGTCCGGAAAGACGCGCGCGTAGGAGAGGAACCGCGGCAGCGGAGCGCTCCCGGACCACACGGCCCGGCGCTGGGCCTGCGCCTTGAGAAAGGCGGAATTCACGAAACTCGCGAGCCGGATGAGCGCGAGGCGCAGGGCGTCGCCGAGCTCCTCGCGGCGGAAGTAGACCGCGTCGTCAAGCCGCACGTGAAGCGTCGTGACGCCTGGAGCAGGAGTGAGCGCCCGCTTCGGAAGGCAGTGCTCCCAGGGAAGCGTCTCTGCCTCGAGCTCGAAGGCGAGATCGTCCGCGGCGGCCGGGGCCTTCGCTGACCTTCCGCCGCTCCGCCCGGCGTTCGCAGGGACCGCCGGCACCGCCTCGTCCGTGCGCGTCAGGAAGGCCTCGGCCTCCTCCTCGGAGAGCCTCCGGACGGTCCTGAGAAACCGCCAGGGGCGCGGGATGACGTTGAGCTCGTCGTCGGTGAAGACCGACCGCCCCATCTGCCTCGGCCCGAACTGGGGCGGTAGCACGACGAGGTTCCCGTAGCCGCTCTCGGGCATCGCGTCCTGGCACGGGATGATCCGGTCGAAGCTCTCGAGCCCGAGGCCGCCGCCTTCGGCGATCGCGAGGGACAGGAGCCGGTCCGCCGCGGGCGGCAGCGGCCGGAATCGGACGGGCGAAGAAGAGCCAGAGGTGCATGCCTTCGCCCGAGCGCGAGATCTCCGGCACGACGGGAAGGTCATGCCGGCGGGCCGCGCGGATCACCGCCCGCGCGTCCTCGCGCCACTTCTCGTCATCGAAGTCGAGAACGACGAAGCGGCAGGTCGAGTCTTCAAGGAGCGGATAGGCGCCCGTGATGATTCTCCCGGAGAGGTGGTTTCGCACCGCCTCGTCCGTGAAGGCGTCATGACGACGGTTGGGACAGTCCTTGCAGTGCGTCTCCTTGACGCGGCAGAGCGTCCGGTCGAAGCGGTTGAGGCAGTGCGGCGAATAGCCCGCGCGCCCGTCCTTGCTCGTCCAGCGCGTCGCGTAGACGTCCGTCCGCCCCGTGAAGAGCTCCCGGAAGATGCGGATCTTCTCGGCGGTCGGGATGTCCGCCTCCGGGACGGTCGGCTCGGTCCAGCCGTCGGGGTCGGCCGCCGGTGCGGCAGGTGCGGCAGGCGATGCCGGCGCGGCGGGAACGATGGGCATCGCAGGCCGGACCAGTAAAGCCGGAGCGCGGGAAGACTCCGCGCAGGACACAGCGCTTCAGCCGCATCAGCCGCCTTCGTCGCCTTATCCGCCGGAGAAAGCCCCAGCCGTCCACGGATCTCCGCGAGCTCCCGGCGCACCTGCCGGAGCTCCTCGAGAATTGCTCCGAGCACTTCCTCCTGCGGTTCTCTTTCGCTCATCCGAACCACCTCCTTCGGTCCTCATTGATATCACAGCGACGAGCGCGGAGCGGCGGAAGACGCCTCTTTGATGCGGCCCGTCAGTCGCCCGTCCGCACGCAGAGCGACATCGCGACGCCCGTGAGCGCGCCAGCCACGGCGGGCGCCACCCAGGCGAGGCCCAAGGCGGAGCCCGGGAGCGCCGCGACGGCGTCCGAGAGTCCCGGCACGCGGACGCCGAAGGCTTCGACCCCCATCGTGACGGAGACGACGCCCGTGAAGAGGATCGTCATCGGATAGACGAGCTTCAGACGCGTGAACGCGCGCGAAGCGAGCGTGAGGAGCGCCAGCACGATGAGCGCGATCGCGATCGGGTAGATCGCGATGAGGAGCGGAATCGAGAGCTTGAGGATCAGCGTGAGTCCGGCGTTGCTCACGACCATGCTCACGATCGCGAAGAGCGCCGCCCAGCCGCGGTAGCCGAGAACCGGCAGGATCGTGGCGAAGTAGTTCGCGCAGCAGGCGATGAGCCCGACGCAGGTGTTGAAGCACGCGATGAAGAAGACAAGTCCGAGGAGCACCATCCCGACCGATCCGAAGAGCTCGCCCGCGGCGCCCGTGAGGATCTGCGCGCCGTTTTCGAAGCGGCCGAGCGCCATCGCCCCGGCGCCCACCTGCACGAGCGCGCCGTAGACGACGAAGAAGATCACCGAGGCGACGGCGCCCGCGAAGACGGTCTCGCGCACGACGCCGCTCTCGGTCGTGACGCCGAGCGCGCGGATGTTCATCGCGATGATGAGGCCGAAGTTGAGCGCGGCGAGCGTGTCCATCGTCTGGTAGCCGTCGACGAACCCGGAGAAGAAGGCGGAGAGAATCCCGGCGCCATAGCCGGCCGCCGGCGCGGCCGGGGCTCCCAGGGGGTGGAGGGCCGCTCCCGCCCAGAGGATCGCGATGAGGGCGAGCAGCGCCGGACAGAGCATCCGCCCGAGACGGTCCGTGAGCTTGCCCGGATCGAGCGCCACGAGCCAGGCGAGGCCGAAGAAGAGGATCGAATAGACGCACTGCGTGAGACCGAGAAGCGTGAAGCCGCCCGCAGAGGCCTCGAGGAGCCCGAGCCCCTCAAGGATCGGCCGCCCGACCATCTCGAAGGACGTGCTCGCCGTTCTCGGAATCGCAAGGCACGGTCCGATCGAGAGGTAGATGAGGAGCGTGAAGACGCGCGAGAAGCTCGGGTTGACGCGGTCCGCGAGGGTCCTGAGGCCGCCCGACTCCGCCACGGCCATGACGCCGAGGATCGGAAAGCCCACCGCCGTCACGAGAAAGCCCGCGAAGGCGGGAAGCGCCGCCGTTCCGGCCTGGCCGCCGAGCCAGGGCGGGAAGATGAGGTTCCCCGCGCCGAAAAACATGGCGAACAAGGTGAAGCCCACGAGCAGGCGTCGTGAGGTCGGCAGGGCGTTCATGTCGGAATCCTCTTCAGGGTGAAAGCCTGAGAGGGTATCTCGAAGATTGATGAACGTCAAATATCCATGAGGGTTCTACCTAAAGTCCGTCTCGGAAACGCATCAGATCAGCCGATCCGGCCGGATCGACCTTCATGAGCAGCGCGCATTCCCGACAGCCGGCTCCTGCGCATAAAATTGCTGACGCACCGGAAAATACAAAATCAAGGATCATCTCGCCTATCCTGTCCGCTACGGATTTGACGAGGAGTCCAAGGCCTGCACCACGTACTTCCGCGACTTCGACCACATGACGTGCGACCAGAACCCGAAGAAGATCCGAGAGGTCGCCAAGGACTGGCTGATGCTCTGCGGAGCGCTCTATCCGCACAACCGCGAGATCATCCCTGCGGCCTCCGCAGTGCAGGACGGCGAGGAGCTCGTCGAAATCTCCCCGACGCTCGCGCTCAAGTTCATCCTCAGAAACGTCATGACCGAAAGGCAGCTTTCAAAGAAGGCCCTTGCGAGCCTCCTCGGGACGAGCCGCAAGTCGGTCAAGAAGCTGCTCGACGTCTACGATGAGGACACCCGCTTCGACGACCTCTTCCGAGCGCTCGCGGTCTGCGGCGCGGATGAGGAAGTCAGCGCCTGACCAACCTGTCCGGAGCCTGCCGCAACGGAGGAAATGCCTTGAAGTACATCGCATTGATTGAGCCCGGCGACCGGGAGGCGGCGGAAGACTGGGTTGAGGCGATGCTTGAATGCGGGGAGCCTCTCCCGGCCGCCTCTTCCCTCGCCGATCTCCGCTCCGAGCATCCGGAGTGGCGGGACTAGCCTTGGGCGAGCATTGACATCTGACGAAGCCGAAAGGCGCCCGATCTCAGGCCTCCGCGAGCGGAGCGAGCCCGTGCTCCCGCAGCGCCGACCGCCGCAAGGCGGATCGGCGCATCGGATCCTCCTCAACCGCCTTGTTCCACATGACACGCAAGCCTCGCTCGCTGGCGTCCGAAATCCTGCGCAGGCTCGCCAACAGTCTTTCCGTGCTTGCCGCCAAACCGTTCGTGAAGCCCGATCCTCCCGCCAGCAGCTCCCTCCCCCTTCGCGGATGACCGACGGAATCTGCGCTCGGAGTGACGCCATCCGCAGGGATCTCGAGAAGAGCAGCGGGACGGTCAAGGCCGCGGCGCGCTCTCAGAGGCCCGGCCGCTGATCCCGGAACCGCTCCGCGAGGCTCGCGGAGCCGGATCAGAAGTTGTGCATCTGATCGCGCATCTTGCTGTCGAGCCTCACGTTGAGGTTGAACGCGTACCGGTCTGCGGGATGGTATGAGACCGTGACGAGCAGAGTCTTCCCGCGCGTGGTGACGTAGCGGCGGTAGATCCTCAGGCAGGGCGATCCGATGGGGGCCCCGAGGTTGCGCGCGGGCTCCTCGCTCAGCGTGGTCGCCTCGATCGTCTGGCGCACCTCGACGCACTTCTTGCCGTAGAGCTCCGAGATGAGCTCGATCATGAGCTTGCCGGGCTGCTTCGGGGCCTCGGTGACGAGCTCCTGCATGGAGCGGTCAACGTACTCGGACGTCCAGCCGATCGGGGGCTCGCCCTTCTTCGCGCCGGTTCGGATCATCGAGAAGCGGATGAAGATCTCCCCGGGCGGGCACTGGATGCGCTCGGCGAGGTCGCGGCTCACCACGACCTCGCGGATGTCCTGGATGCGGCGGGGATTGTGGACGGCCAGCCGCGAGAGGTCCGAGAGGGTGGAGAGCTCCTGATCAAAGCTCTGCGTGCGGCTTGTCGCCAGGACGCGCGTGCCGACGTGCGGCGTGCGCTCGATGAGCCCGATCCGCTCGAGCTTCTTCAGGGCCGCCCGGACGGTGTGCCGCGAGACCCCCTCCATCTCGACCAGCTGCATTTCCTTGGGCAGAAGCGTGCCGACGGGCCAGCGCCCCGTGTTGATGCCCTGAATGAGCTTCTCGGCGAGGATGTCCTGAAGGAGTTCCCGGGTTGTCATGGCGATCTTGGGAGGAGAGTCTTGGAGGTCTTTGCTCAACATGATACCGTCCGGAGAATTGCGGGGACTGAGCAGGGACGAAAGTGGAGACGAAAAGGCCGCGGGGAGGAGCGCTCCGCCGCGGCCGGAATTGTTTTCTGGTCGCTCCGGATCCGGTCCGCCCCAGGCGGCCCGGATCGGGCTGAGCCAGTCTTCGATCAGTAGAGGCCGATCGCCTTCCACCAGAGCATGCCGGACGCGAAGACGACGAGCACGCAGTAGGTGACGATGCAGAAGTTGATCTTGTAGAACCTCGGGCGCTCGAAGTAGCCCTGGCCGAAGTAGACCGGGCCCGGGCCGCCGGCGTACTCGGTGATGCCCCACATGAAGTTCGAGAAGATCGCGAAGCACACGGCGACCATGCCGGCCGGAGCGCCCGCGGCGATCGCGACGGAGGCGAAGGGAACGTACATGGCTGCGACGTGGCCCGATGCCGTGGCGAAGACGTAGTGGAGATAGATGTAGGCGAAGCCGAGGATGATGAAGGTCGTCATCCAGTCGAGACCGCCGAGGGACGTCGAGAAGCCCACGGCCATCCACTTGACGAAGCCGAGCTTGGTGAGGCCCGTGGCGAGCGAGATGATCGCGCCGAACCAGACCACCGTGTCCCAGGCCGCCTTGTCGTTGAGGACGTCCTTCCACTGGACGGCGCCGGAGGCGAAGAGGAAGGCGACGAGGCCGAGACCGATCGCGTTGGCATTGAAGCCCGTGATCAGGCACGTGCCCCAGCCGATCAGGGCGATGACGAAGCCGATCGCGACGAGGATCTCCTGACGGCTCATCGGGCCCATCTTGGAGAGCTGTTCGCGGCCCATGACCTTGGCCTCGGGCGTGCGCTTGAGGTCGGGGTTCATGAACTTGTACGTGAGCAGCGGCATCGTGATGAAGCACAGAAGCGCCGGAACGAGGGCCGCGAGGAACCACGAGCCCCACGTGAGCTCAACGCCGAGGCCGTCATGGGCGAGCTGCGCGCACAGGGGGTTGGCGGCCATGCCGGTGAGAAAGAGCGCGCCCGTGATCGGCGTGAACTGGAAGCACGTCATGATCAGGAAGTCGCCGATCTTGCGGCCGGCTTCGCCCGGCTGCGAGCCGAGGACCTGGTTGATCGACTTGGCCACAGGCAGGATGATGCCGCCCGAACGGGCCGTCACGGAGGGCATGGCCGGAGCCATGATGAGGTCGGCGATGCCGAGGGCGTACGCGATGCCGAGCGAGGAGCCGCCGAAAAGGGAGAGCGCGCGGTAGGCGATGCGCCGGCCGAGGCCGGACTGCACGAAGCCGAGCGAGAGCACGTAGGCCGAGAAGATCATCCAGACCGTGCCCGAGGAGAAGCCCTTGAGGACGTCGCCGAGCGGCAGCGTGCCGGTGAAGTAGGTGATCGCGAGCGCGATGAACATGAGGGCGCCGGAGGCGACCGGAGCGGCAAGGATGCCGGCGATCGTGGCGGCGAAGATGGCGAACATGTGCCAGGAGGCGGGGGTGAGGCCCTGCGGGACCGGCGAGAGCCAGAGCCCGGCGAGAATCACGAGCGGCACCGCCCAGCGGATGAGCTTGCCAGTGTTCATTTTGGTTTTCCCGTTGGTGGAGAGAATGCAACTTCGGGTCGCGGACCGAAGTCGGCTCGCGGCCCGAAGAGAGAGAAGCCGTCAGGCTTTCCGGAGGACCTCCGCCGGGGCGGAGGTCCGGCCGGAAGGGTTAGTCAGCCTTGCCCCACTTGGCGATCACGCGGTCGCAGAACTCGGGCGCGAGGCCGATGTAGGTGTGCGGGTTGAGCATGTGGTCGATCTCGTCCTCGGTGAAGGCGTCGGCGACGGCCGGGGTGCGCATCAGGACGTCCTTGAGCGGGATCTCCTTCTCGTAGGCCTCCATGCAGGACTTGTAGACGATCTCATGGGCGGTGAGGCGGCCGAGCTTGCGGGCGAGGTGCATCATCACGCACTCGGACATCATCAGACCCTTCTGGGCGAAGAGGTTGCGCTCCATGTGCTTCGGATAGACGATGAGGTTCTTGAGGATGTTCTTCGACTTCTCAAGGGCGCAGCCGAGCATGTGGCAGGCGCGGGGGATGGCCTCCCACTCGGAGAGGAAGCAGCCCCAGTCGCGCTCGTTCTCGCTCACCATCGTCTCGACGATCGACGGGGCGATGCTGCGCACGTTGCGGCAGAGGGCGAGGACGTTCTCGAGGACGGCCGGATTGCGCTTGTGCGGCATCGTGGACGAACCCACCTTGCCCATGAAGAACGGCTCCTCGAGCTCGAGGATCTCGGTGCGCTGCAGCGTGAGGATCTCGTGGTTGATGCGACCGAGGGTGCCGGCGCACAGGGCGAGGACGCTCGCGAACTCGGCCTGCGAGTCGCGGGCCACGTGCCAGGCGATCGTCGGAACGTTGAGGCCGAGGATCTCCATCATGCGCTTCTGGGTCTCGAGGCCCTTCTCGGGCTGCGAGGCGAGGGTGCCGACGGCGCCGGCCATCTCGCCGACGAAGACGCGCGGGGCCATCTCCTTCAAGCGAACGATGTCGCGGCCGAGCTCATCGGCCCAGACGGCGGCCTTGTAGCCGAAGGTGATGGGAATGGCGTGCACGACGTGGGTGCGGCCGGCCATCACGGTGTGGTTGTACTTCTTCGCGAGGTCGAGGCAGTACTGCAGGCAAAGCTCCATGTCGCGCAGGATCACCTTGTAGGCGTCGCGCTGCAGCAGGACGATGCCCGTGTCAACGATGTCCTGGCTCGTGGCGCCCCAGTGAACGAACTCGCCGGCGTTGTCCGGAAGGACCTTCTTGAAGGCCTTGAGGAGCGGGACGATCGTGATGGAGCTCTTGTAGAACTCGCCGATCGACGGGATGTCGAGGAGCTCGGCCTTGGCGTACTCGTTGATGAGGTTGGCCTTCTCGACGGGGATCACGCCGAGCTCGCCCTGGGCCTTAGCGAGGGCGGCCTCGGTGTCGAGCCACTTCTGGGCCCAGGACTTGTCGCTCCAGATTTCGCGCATCTCGTCGGTCGAGAACATGCACCCGTGGATCTGGCTGTCAATGGCGGTGGACGGCATGGTTCGCTTCTCCTCTTGAACTCAATGAAACCATCTGTTCGGATGTCCGTTTCTTCATGTTTTTCAACGTTCATCCGTCTGCATGGCAGGGATTTTTTGCCCCTCGCCCCGGCCGCGTCCCGAAACCACCCTTTTGTTTTGACCATCGTCAAGAACACCGCCCCCGGTAGGTGTTCATGCATCCATTAAAATCAACACATTGTGAATATGTATGGCATTTGTATAGGAAACAAATGACCAGACATATTTCGCTTTTCCTGCGCCGCAGGCGATCCGGGGGAGGCCCCCCTTTCCGGGGGGAACATATGTATGCGACAAAAGCCTCATTTGTATGCTCTTGCAACTTCTCCGGCCGCCGCTCCCCGACGTTTTCTCCCGCCGCTGTCCGCACCGGCTGCATCGTCCGCGACGCCGGGACGCGCGAAGGCCCCGCGCGGACCGCTGCGTCCCGGAAAAGGGACTCGCGCGGCCTCGGGCGAGGCCTCCAGGAGCCGGAAGGATTCGGCGAGCCCCCTG
>ERZ1035025.1789-NODE-1789-length-10034-cov-5.174667_pt1 | contig 10034 bp, 9 predicted proteins | sample MGYA00520619_ERZ1035025 | MGnify/ENA primary metagenome ERZ1035025 (study PRJEB33766, sample SAMN09781742) | gut metagenome | biome: gut microbiome | host: Homo sapiens | place: Madagascar | study: EMG produced TPA metagenomics assembly of the PRJNA485056 data...
GCTGTACACTGGCCTCCTCCTGCTGACGCTCATATCCTGTAACGCCGGAGCCATTTTTTTATTTGTTCTTTTTCCAGTCCAAGACTTTCGACAATCTCTCTGTGCGTTTTTCCCTCTTCTCGCATGGAAAGAATCTGCTTTTCGTATTGGTCGATTTTTGTATATTTTCTGGACATAGCAAAGCCTCCTCATGTAGTTTTATTATCCTACATGGGGAGGTCTTTTGTCTATTGTCTACTTTTTACGGACCAGTTCAGTTTTGTTTTTTCTCTGTCTACTCTAGGGGTAGCATATCAGTTTCCAGCATGGTGAGCGGCTTTTTACTACAAGTATGAGGAATCAAAGAAGTCTTTTAAGGTGATTCCCAAGCCCAGACAGATTCTTTCGATGGTTTCTAGAAAAGAATGGTCAAATTGGAGGAACGATCAATCCTGATGGGAACAGCCTTTATTCTCCTTGTCTATGCCATCGTCTATATCGGGAAGATATTGATAGAACACCTTTTTCTCAAGGACCCACCGGGCAAACAGCGCATATCCGGCAGGTGCCAGAAGGATCAGCGGCGGGCAGAATGCTGTCAGCAGGCCGAACGCAGCCAGCACCACCAAAAGCAGCAGACTTTTGTCAAAATGGAGCAATGCCATGGCACCGGACTGCAGCACCGTCTTTTTGACCGGGTCGTCGAATCTTGCCGCATAGGCTGCGTTGTAGATCATCCAGGCCAGCCCACAGGTACTCAGCACCGTAAAAATGATCCAGGGATTACCCGTCGCTGCCTGTTGCCCCTTGAGGTAATGGGTCATAAAGCAGTCAGCCAGCAGAATGCTCTCCGGCACTGCCAGAGCAAGAAAGCTCAAAGTTGCCTGTCGGAAGCTCCGGCGGTAGGCCCGGAAAAATTCCTCGCTGACCGTTCCCCGGTTCTCAATTAGGGACTTGTTCACTGCATAATAGAGGGCTGTGCTGGAAATGCCCAAGGTAAACAACGGCAGGCTTCCTATTAGCCACAGCAGGCTGAGAATCACCATATCCGCAACCCGGGTTAAGAAACGGAACAGAGGGGCATCCAGGTCGAAAAAGTCATTCATAGGGTATCACCTGGTTTACTTCTGGAGCACAAAGGCCTCATAGGGGCGCAGGGTCACAGCGCCGGTGGGAGCGGTGTCAGGATAATTGCCGATCAGGCGCCGGGCCCCCGCAAAATCAGCGGGAATTGTGAAGGCCGCGTCCTTGTCTGAGAAGTTGCAAGCGATCAGGTAGTTCTCGCCGGTCTCGGCCAGGGTACGCCGGTAGGCAAAGACCTGAGGATTCTCCTCGGCCAGAAGCTGGAAGGAGCCGTAAATCAGCCCCAAATGGCTCTTGCGCAGGGCGATCATCTGCTTGTAGTAGTTGAGCACCGAGTCCGGGTCTTTTTCCTCGGCGGCGGCGTTGATGGCGGTATAGTTGGGGTTGACCTCAATCCAGGGGGTGCCGGTGGTAAAACCGGCGTTCGGGGAGTCGTCCCACTGGACCGGGGTGCGGGCGTTGTCCCGGCTGCGGAGGGCCAGGCACTCCATCATTTCGTCTGCAGAAATCAAGCCTGCGCCGGTCAGCTCCTTGAAGGCGTTGAGACTTTCGATATCCCGGTACTGGCTGAGATCTTTGAAATAGGCGTTGGTCATTCCCAGTTCATCGCCCTCATAGATGTAGGGAGTACCCTGCAGGCTCAGCAGGCAGGTGGCCAGCATCTTGGCGGAGAGGGGCGAGTCATCGCCCCAGCGGGATGCAGCCCGGGGCTGATCGTGGTTGTCCCAGAACAGGCTATTCCAGGCTTTGCCGTCCAGGCCGGTCTGCCAGTGACTGAGAATTTTCTTGAGCTGCATAAAATCGTAGCGCTGAGTGGTCCACTTGCCCAGGGGTCCGTCCCCAATGCCGACGTGATCAAATGGGAAGACCATGTTCAGCTCCTTGCCGTCCAGCCCCGCATACTGGGGGGCGTTTTCCACCGTGGCACCGGGGGTCTCGCCCACCGTCATAATGTCGTATTTCGAGAGGACCCGCCGGTTCATCTCCTGCAAAAATTCATGGATGCGGGGCCCATTGACATAGTAGGGACCGCCATTGCCATACAGTCCGTGTTTCTCGCCATCCGGAAAGTGCTGGTCCTTGGAAATCATACTGATGACGTCCATCCGGAACCCGTCGATGCCCTTGTCAAACCACCAGGTCATCATGTTGAACACTTCGTCCCGGACTTTGGGGTTCTCCCAGTTCAGGTCGGGCTGCTTGGGGGAGAACAGGTGCAGGTAATACATATCGGTCTGGGGGTCGTATTTCCAGGCCGAGCCGCCGAAGCTGGCGCCCCAGTTGTTGGGCTCGTGGCCGTCTTTGCCCGGCTTCCAGATATAGTAGTCTCGGTAGGGGTTATCCACCGACTTGCGGCTCTCGATGAACCAGGGGTGCTCGTCCGAGGTGTGGTTGACCACCAGGTCCATCACAATGCGGATGCCCCGCTGATGGGCCTCGGCCAGCAGGGCGTCGAAGTCCTCCATGGTGCCAAACCGGGGGTTGATGGCCCGGTAGTTGGAGATGTCGTAGCCGTTGTCATCCATGGGGGAGTCCATGATGGGGCACAGCCACAGCACATTGACCCCCAGATCCTTCAGGTAATCCAGCCGGGAACGGATGCCGTTCAGGTCCCCGATGCCGTCCCCGTCCGAGTCCTGGAAGCTGCTGGGGTAGATTTGGTATACGATGCTTTCTTTCCACCATTTGCGGTCCATGGTAATGCCTCCTTATTCTTCTGCGGGGATGGTGACCCCGTCGTCGTAGCGGTCATAGCTGGCTCCGGGCCAGCCGATCATCCGGATGGTGGCGGGGTCGATGTCGGCCACCGTCTGGGCGGGGTCCGCCACCGGGATGCAGGCGCCTTTGCGGATGAACAGAGGTACCTCGTTGAGGGCCACCTTCACAAAGTGGGTGCCGGCGGGGAGGACTTCCTGTGTGATGCGGCCCTCAGGGCCGAACTTGACAAACAGCATCTCCTCGGGCAGATACACCATCCGTCCGGTGGCGTTCTGGGTGTAGACCGGGGCAATCATCACCTCATTGCCCAGCATCAGCTGGTCCTCGGTCTGAAGGGCGATCTCGTCTTCGGGGTAGACGAAGGCCAGGGGCTTGAACAGCATATCGCCGTTCAGCGCTGCCTTCATGTATTCGCTGTAGAGGTAGGGGATCAGCCGGTAGCGGGTCTCGATGACGCTGCGGAAGTCCTCGGGGCCCTCAAACTGGTAGAACTCCTGCCGGCGGGTGTCGCTGCCAGAGTGATTGCGCATCAGGGGGGTGAACACCCCCAGCGCCAGCCACCGCAGCAGCAGATCCCGGCTGGTGTCGGCATTGAAGCCACCCAGGTCGGCTCCCACATACAGGAAACCGCACATATTGAGGGAGGGCAGCATCTTGAGGTTCAGCAGCAGGTGGCTCCACCAGGAGTGGTTGTCGCCGGTCCAGACGCCGCCGTACCGGTGCATCCCGATGCAGGAAGACCGGGAGAACAGCAGAAACCGTTTGCCCGGGGCAATGCTGGCCAGCCCCTCCGAGGCGGCCCGGGTCATGTTGTAGCCGTAGAGGTTGTGGACCTGGTCGTGGCGGACCATTTTGCCGTCCACCTTGTGATAAAAGCGGGCGTAGTCTTCCGGCGCATTGGACAGGTTGAGCCAGCCGATGGCCTGGCCAAAATGATCGATGGTGCCGCCTTCATGGGGAACCGGCGGATGATCCAGCCGCTCGGCCAGCCCCTCCCGGGAGTAGAAGATGGCGGGCTCGTTCATGTCGTTCCAGAAGCCCTCGATGCCGCAGTCGGTCAGAGCCTTGTACTGGCTGCCGAACCAGGCCCGCGCCTCGGGGTTCAGCACGTCGGGGAAGTGGCTCCACCCCGGCCAGACGGTTCCCTCAAAATCGGTTCCGTCGGCCCGCTTGCAGAAGTAGCCCTTTTCCTTGCCCTCGTCGCAGACCGAATAGCCTGCTTCCTCCTTGACGCCGGCGTCGATGATGGGCACCAGCCGGACGCCCTGCTCTTTCATCTTGGATACAAAGCCGGAAAAATCGGGGAAATTCTCCGGGTTGACGGTGAAGTCCTTGTAGTGGTCCATGTAGTCGATGTCCATGTACACCATGTCCAGGGGAATGTGGGCCTGGCGGTGTTTGGCCACCACTTCTTCAAAGTCGGCCTGGGTCTTGTAGCCGTAGCGGCTCTGGCCAAAGCCAAAGGCAAATTTGGGCGGGATGTAGCTGCGGCCGATGATGGCCCGGAACTGCTTGACCACATCGCAGGCGCTGTCGCCGGTGATGACGTAAAGGGCCAGGTCGGCCCGCTCACAGGTGACTTTCAGCCAATCCCTGCGGGTGAAGCCGATGTCAAACCGAATCCGGGCGGGATAGTCGAAGAACAGCCCCAGATTCTGCTGGCCAGAGATCACGATGAAGTTGTGGGCGGCGTACATTCGCTGCTTGTTTTCGGTGTGGAGGCCGTCGTCCACATTGTCGCTGACGTAGACAAAACCCCGCTTGTTGATGCCGCGGTTGGCTTCGCCCAGGCCGTAGACCCGGTCGCCCTCCGCCAGGGGGCAGGCAAAGCAGAAGCCGGACTCGCTGGTTTTGACCGTTCCCACAGGGGGTTCGCCTTGGCTTGCAGGGATTGGTGCGACCACCGATTCGGTGTCAAAGGGAACACCATAGAGATACTTTTGAATCATACCGTTCTCCCAAATAAAAGCGATTGAATGGTTGTTTTGTCAGATAGAGCGCCCCGTCTCCGGAGCGCTCTGAAAGAATATAAATTAGCCCTATATAAATTAGCCCTTAACCGAGCCCACCACAATGCCGGAAACGAAGTACCGCTGCAGCAGGGGATAGATCAGCAGCAGCGGGATAACTGCAATAACGATCTTGGCTGCATTGAGGTTGGTGTTGCCCAGGGAGGCAGAATCCACCACGGCAGACAGATTGCCCTGCTTGACGTTGATCTGCAGACTCTGGATATAGGTCATCAGGGGATAATAGGCGGCTTTGGACATGTAGATCAGGCCGCTGTAGAAGTCGTTCCAGCTGCCCACAATGCTGAACAGGGATACGGTGGCCAGAACCGGCTTGGAAATGGGGATGAAGATCTTGGTCAGAACCTGGAGCGGGTTGGCGCCGTCAATGAAGGCGGCTTCCTCAAGCTCTTTGGGAACGGCAGCAAAGAAGTTCATCACCAGGATGACATTGAAGATGGGCACGGCTCCCGGCAAAACCAGGGCCCAGACGGTATTGAGCAGGCCGTAGGATTTGACAACCAGGAAGGTGGGGATCATGCCGCCGTTGAAAAGCATGGCAAAAATCATCAGGTTTGCATAGATGTTGCGGCCCCGGAACTGTGCGTTGGTTTTGGAGAGGGGATAAGCCATCAGTACGATCAGCACAAAGTTGATGATCAGGGCCAGCACAACCCGCTCCACCGAGATCAGGAAGGAGTGCCAGAACTGGGAGTCCTCCAGGATCTTCTTATAGGCTGCGGTGCTGAATCCCACCGGGATCAGCCCTACCATGTTGCCTTCCACTGCTGCAGAGGAGGAGAAGGAGATGGCAACAATGTTCAGCAGCGGCAGCAGACAGACTAGGCCCAGCAGAATAATAATGATGTAGATGATGACAGTGCGGAGTTTATCAACTTTCATTGCCAGACGGACCTCCTTAGAAAATTTTGCTGTCGGTGTACTTCTGAGCCAGCTTGTTGGCGCCGATCATCAGAACAAAGGCGATCACGGACTTCAAAAGGCCCACGGCGGTACCGAAGCTGTACTGCAGGCCCTGCAGGCCGACGCGGTACACATAGGTGTCCAGAATATCACCGGTGGCATAGACCGATGCGCTGTACAGGTTATAGACCTGGTCGAAACCGGCGTTCAGGATGTTGCCCAAATTCATGACGGCCATCAGGACGATGGTGGTGCGGATGCCGGGCAGGGTGACATGCCAGACCTTTTTCCACCAGGTGGCGCCATCGATGGAAGCAGCCTCGTAAAGGGTCGAGTCGATGGAAGTGATGGCTGCCAGATAGACGATGGAGCCATAACCGAACTCTTTCCAGGTGTCGGTCAGGATCAGCAGGGGCTGGAACAGGGAGTTGCTGCCCAGCCAGTTCAGCGAGGTGCCCAGCATTGCGTTGACGGAGCCGTCCAGGTTGAACAGATTCTTGACGACCAGAGCCAGCACAACCCAGGACAGGAAGTGAGGCAGGTAAACCACCGTCTGAACCGACTTTTTCAGGGTCCGGTTCTTGACCTCATTGAGCAGAATCGCAAAGGCGATGGACATGATGGTGGTCAAGACGATTTTGCCCAGGGCGATGATCAGGGTGTTGCGGAACAGCTCAAAGCTGTCTGGCATTTCGAACAGGTATTTGAAATGTTTGAGGCCCACAAAGTCAGAACCGAAAAAACCTTTGGCGGGTCTGTAGTCCTGAAAGGCCATGATGGCGCCGAACATCGGAACAAAGTTGAACAGAATCAGGAAGATGAAACCAGGGAGCATCATGCCGTGGTAATACAGTTGATAGGCCTGGTTTGCGTGGCTCTTTTTGACCTGATTTTTCATCCGTTTCCACCCCCTTTGTTACTGTGCAAAGTATTCCTGGACTTCCTGGGCGATTGCGTCGCCGCCCAGACGCTTCCATTCGCTGACAAAGGTATCGAAATAATCGATGGGCTGTGCGCCGGTCACGATTGCCACATAGGCCTCCAGCTCGGTCTTGTCCAGGGTTGCCTTTTTCTGCTCGCTGGTGGGGGTGGTGGGGGGATACTTGGGGGTGATCCATTCGGCGTTGCCGTTCTTTTGCAGCGCATCGATGGATGCGCCCAGGCCGATGATGCGGGACTCATAGAAGTGCCAACCGCCCAGGGTTTCCTCAGTGACGTTCTGGGGATCCTTCAGGTAGTCCAGAATGGCCTGGGAAGAGCCTCTGTTCTCGGCAATGGTGGTTTCCTCAGGGGTCATCTCGCCGTTGATGACGGCCATATGCTCGGTGTAGTAAATGGAGGGATTGTTGGAGGGCAGGACTTCCATGTAATAGGGACGGCCCTCGTTGTGTCCGCCGGCGTTGATGTAGGCGATGACCTCCGGCGCGGTTTCCGCGGTGGCGCGGGCCAGATCGTCATAGAGGATGTTCAGCATTTCCACTGCCACCTGGGGATACTTGCAGTCCTTGCTGACCACCAGGAACCGCTCGGCGGCGTTTTCGTGGTAGGCGTGGACGATGCCGTTGTCATCGGCCACCGTATAGGCGATGTACTCTGCCTCCGGCACCAGGGCCTTGACGCTGCTCAGACGCCAGTCGGGGATATGCCATGCGCCAAAGACGATGCCCAGCTCGTTGTTGATCATCATGGCGTTGATGTCATCGGTGGTGCGGGTGCCGAACTGGGGATCCAGGATGCCCTCCTCGTACCACTCGTTCATCTTGGCCCAGGCAGCTTTGACTTCGGGCGCCAGGGTGGACCAGCTCATGGTGCCGTCGGGGTTTTCGATCCATCGGTCGATGTAGCCGCCCATGGCGTTGGCGATGCACATGGCATCGCCGATATCATTGCCGGAAAAAGCCATACCCACGGTGCTGTTGCCGCCGCCTACATTGGCGTCCACAAAGGCCCTGGCCACAGCGGCGATGTCATCCAGCGTGATGCACAGGTCGCCGTCGGGGTCGGGGTTGATGCCCAGCTTGTCCAGCCAGTCCTTGCGCATCCAGCACAGGACAGGGACGCTGTTGTCGGGGTTCGTGCCGGGAATACCCATCAGCCGACCGTCAAAGGTCGCCATGCTCAGGCAGCGGCCGTCGTAGGAATCGTAGAGGCTCTTGATGTAGTCAGAGGCGTACTCCTCGTACACATCGGTCATGTCATAGGTCAGGCCGTTGTTCACCATCTCGACAAAGGTGTCGTAGCTGATGACGGTCATGATGTCGGGCAGTTCGCCTGAGGCGACGCAGGTGGCCAGCTGGTTGGTGAAAGCGTCACCGCCTGCTTCAAAGCTGTCCACCAGATCCACGTTGAGCTTGGATTCAATGTAACGGGTGTAGGCGTTGTCTTCAAAAGTCTGGCCTTCCGGGAACAGGGCAGCGGCAGAAGGCTCCGCAAAACGGCCCAGGGTGATGGTCAGGGTGTCCACATAGGCTCCGTTTTCGTCCTTAGCCACAGAAACGGCGGCAGATTCATCGCCGCCTCCGCAGGCGGTCAGTGCGGTGAGTGCGCAGGCAACGGTAGCAGCCTTCAAAAATGATCTGCGCGAAATCTTTCTCATGATAAAATCCTCCACGATGTTCAGTCAGATTTTCCGGAATTCGTTTTTTGTCTGCTCCATCCAGGATACAAAAAATAAATCCTCTTCCAGTTTGTATATGTCTCGTTCTGACAGGCTGCGCAGCGTGTCTTTTTGACGAGCTCATTGTACAATACCGAAGAGGATTTGAAAAGGGTTTCGCGCAACGTTTCCTACGAAACTGATAAATACCACAAGAATTATTTGTGGGTTTTGTGCAGATCTTGTGACCAGGGCGCGGCGTTGGGGGTTGATTCGCGCACCGAGTTGCGGCGGATCAGTTCAACAGGCTGAACGTAATTTTTACACTCCACCGGTTCCTGCCGAATCAGACGCACCAGCAGTTCCACGGCGGCCTCTGCTTTGGCCGGGACGTTCTGACGCACTGTCGTCAGAGGGGGATGCATGAGTTCTGCATAGATGCAGTCGTCAAACCCGGTGACGGAGACCTGCTCCGGCACCTGTATGCCGTGGTCCTGCAGATAATTCATCACTTCCGCCGCATCATAGTCAGAGGCCAGGGCCACAGCCCTGGCCTGGACAAAGCGATCCAAATAGTGGCCGTACATGACACGGCGCAGAGAAAGATCCTCAGGGAGAAGAATATGGCGCTCTTCTCCGCAGTCAATCCCGGCAGAGCGCATCTGATGCTGAAATCCTTTCCAGCGGTAATGGTCTGCGCCGGTATCACACTCGGCGGCAAAGATGGCCTGGGTGTACCCGTTGTCCAGCAGATACTTTGCAATCATGGCGCCGCCGCCGAAATCATCAGTCCCCACGTTGACGTAGTGGTACTCCGCTTCGGGATAGGTGTCAATCAGGACCATATATTTGTTGAGTTGCCTGCGCAGCTCCTTGTATTTCTTTTCGTCCAGTCCCAGGACGACAAGACCATCCACATTCCATCGGGAGGCAATCTCTGCCACCTGGTCCGTATTTTTGTCCTGGCCATTGATCAGCATGACATAATATCCGTTTCGATGGGCTGTCTCTTCTACACCAGACAGAAATTCTGCCACAAAGGTATCGCGCAGAGAAGGGATGCCGTGGACACAGCTGTAGCCCAGCACCAGTCCAATGATGCAGGACCCTTTGCGGGTCAGCTCACGGGAAGATGTATTCGGGACATAGCCCTCCTGGTTCAGAATTTCCGAAATTTTCCGGATCATTTCCTTGGAGACTTTTTTGGTGTTGCCGTGCAGCACATTGGACACGGTTGTCCGGCTTACACCAACTTGATCTGCAATATCCTGCAAACGCTTCATGGCTGTTCATACGCTCCCTGTTTGATCAGTTGAAACACAAACGGTTTTCAACGTAATCATAGCATATTCATACAGTAATTGCAATCCGAATGATCCTTTACTACCAGCACCAAGAGAAAATGTTGGAGCACCGGATACCGGAGTTAACCCGCAAGGCCCGCACCCATCGTCTCTGTACGCGCGGGGGAATGCTGGAAAGTTTTCTGGTCTGTCCTGGAGAACTGACCGATGATCAGGTGATGGAACTTCTGAAGATCTCGTTCCGCCAGCCGGAGGTTACGCTGGCCCTGGCAAAGATGATTCACGATTTGCAAGAAGCCCGGGACGTCCCAGACTCTTTAGGATAAAGACCTACTACGCTCAACTGGCCTCCCCGACGAGCAGTTGTTTGAATCGTGGAATACGATATTCCGCATTTCTTTGCCAACACACACAGATTCA
>ERZ1035025.1790-NODE-1790-length-10033-cov-4.243436_pt1 | contig 10033 bp, 11 predicted proteins | sample MGYA00520619_ERZ1035025 | MGnify/ENA primary metagenome ERZ1035025 (study PRJEB33766, sample SAMN09781742) | gut metagenome | biome: gut microbiome | host: Homo sapiens | place: Madagascar | study: EMG produced TPA metagenomics assembly of the PRJNA485056 data...
GCTCCGGGAACCATCATCGACACGCCTTCTTGTTAAATCGTCCCGACGGATTGACCCTTTTCAAACACACAGCACCCGCTAACTACGCGAGGTGAGAGTATGTATCGCATGGACAAACTAACCACCGGTGCTGCATACGGCGCTTCAGCCGGTAGCATCCTAAACGGCATGCTGAATGCCTACAGCCCCGAGCAGTGGAACGCTATCGGCGTGCTGGTGGGCATCATCATCGCTGTACTGACGTATCTGACGAATCTCTATTTCAAAATCCGCGAAGACAACCGCTGCAGCAGGAGCCGAGATGAACCCAACGTTGAGGAATAAGCTGGTGGGCGTCATTGTTGGCGGATCCGGAGCAATCTCAATTGCAGCTGTCATGCTGGGTAATGCTGATGGGCTGGAAGGGCGGCGTTATTACGCCTATCAGGATGTGGTCGGCGTCTGGACTGTTTGCGATGGCCACACCGGCGCTGACGTTCGCCGCGGTCACCGCTACACAGATAAAGAATGTGACGCTTTGCTGCAGTCTGATTTGCAACAAGTAGCTAACGCCATTGACCCGCTGATCAATGTTCACATCCCTGAGCCAACCCGCGCCGCGCTTTACTCTTTCACCTACAACGTAGGAGCTGGAGCGTTTAGCAGATCGACGCTGCTGAAAAAATTAAATTCCGGCGACGTTCCGGGTGCATGCAAAGAACTGCAGCGCTGGACGTATACCGGTGGCAAACAGTGGAAGGGGCTTATCACCCGGCGCGAGATTGAGCGCGAAGTCTGCGAGTGGGGCCAGAAATGAGTCGAATAACAGCCATCATCTGCGCTGTCGTTAATGACAACGCTTGAAGAAATGAGCCCCCGAGTGGAAATTTATAGCATCGACGAAGCTTTTTGCGACCTGACAGGTGTTCGCAACTGCCGGGACCTGACGGAGTTCGGCAAAGAGATCCGCGCTACGGTTCTCAAGCGTACGCACCTGACTGTCGGGGTCGGTATCGCGCAGACTAAAACCCTCGCTAAGCTAGCAAATCACGCCGCTAAGAAATGGCAGAGGCAGACGGGCGGAGTTGTTGATTTGTCCAATATCGATCGCCAACGTCGGTTGTTGGCTATTGTGCCTGTGGAGGATGTATGGGGCGTCGGCAGGCGCATCAGTAAGAAGCTGAACGCCATGGGCATCAAAACGGCTCTGGACCTCTCAGAACAAAGCACATTGATTATCCGTAAACACTTTAACGTAGTACTCGAGCGAACGGTCCGGGAGTTGCGCGGCGAGCCTTGTCTTGATCTGGAGGAGTTTGCGCCGGCAAAGCAGGAAATCGTCTGCAGCCGGTCATTTGGCGAACGTGTCACCGAGTACGAACAGATGCGCCAGGCCATTTGCAGCTATGCGGCGCGTGGCGCCGAAAAGCTTCGTGGTGAGCACCAGTATTGCCGCTTTATCTCTGCGTTCGTGAAAACCTCTCCCTTTGCGCTTAATGAGCCGTATTACGGTAACAGCGCGTCAGTGAAGCTTCTTACCCCCACCCAGGATTCCCGCGACATCATCAACGCCGCGGTAAAGTGCCTGGACAAAATCTGGAAAGACGGACACCGGTACCAGAAAGCCGGAGTAATGCTGGGTGACTTCTTCAGCCAGGGCGTAGCCCAGCTAAACTTGTTCGACGAAAACGCACCGCGGGCAGGTAGCGATAGGTTGATGGAAGTGCTTGATCACCTGAATGCTAAAGATGGAAAAGGCACGCTCTACTTTGCCGGGCAGGGTATACAGCAACAGTGGCAGATGAAACGACAGATGCTTTCCCCGCGGTACACCACAAGGTTTTCAGATCTACTCAGGGTGCGATAAAATATATCGCAAGCTTATCCCACTATGTGCTTAGAACAGACCTTATTGTTGAATAACATTGGCGGAATAGGTAAAGCTGAGCCTGCAAAATTGTATCCGTGGAGGAGGTCTTAAGCCCTTCTTTTAGACAGGAAAAGGTAGTAGAGCAAATATCTGCAATGGCCCATTTAACAGAAAATGAGGCTGGCTGGTTACTATATGGCTCTCAGGTTCCTTATTTCTAGAGGGGCAATGGACTTAATTGACGGTCCGTCAGGGTTTTACAGAAGATTCCAAAGCGTCCCTTTTGATCTGAGAATGGAGGTTGCTAATCCTGTATCACATTAAAGATTATTTTGCAGGTATTAACATTTAAATGGTTGGGTGTATTATTTTATTACATCGAAAATCTTTACTTGTCGTCAAAAAAGATAGCTTCTAGCAGGAGGTTGCTGTCAACGCCCTGCTATTTTTTCATTGGTTATGCTCTGAGCTGTTTTATAGAATAGAAGGTTTTGTTATTTCTCTCTTTGCAAACTCAGAAGCTATAAGATAAAGGAACTGCTGAGGCTGGCCAGTTATAAAATCCTGAACTCTTGGACCGAATGCTGTATCCGTAATCGTAGGAAGATGGTGAGGGCGATAACGAGTAATTGAGCCTAAGTAATAAGAAAGAGCATAAATTGAAAGTAACTGAGGGAGGATTTGATTAGATTCAGTGCTGGGTCTAATATAAACATAGTGCCTGCGATAAGGTGGGATTGTTGAAACTGTTGCCCAGAGATTATGTCTTATTGAGTCAAAGAGAGTCTGAAGATAGTTAGCATATTTTTTTGTACTGCAGATGATTGGGGTTACTTGCTGAAAACAAATTAGTTTTCTATTCAAACTATCTGACTCTTCACAACTAACTTGTGTATAGTTTCCGACTAGATCAGTATCACGGAGAAAGTTTGTCGTTGTTACACCAATACGTGAAAGGTCATCTGATACAAAATATATATTCAACCAAAGCTCCCCACTTTGTTTATTTACATAAGGGCGTATTTCATAAACAGAAACAAAACGTTCTTTTTTGTTTGCTGCAGAGGACCAAAGTCTATGGCCGGGTAAAATTTGAGGTAAAAGAATCGGTATGTCGTATTTCTGGGTTGCAGTAAGTCCTAATCCCGTCAAAGCAAATTTAAATTCTGAAAAGTTTTGCAATATACCATTTGAATTTGGGCTAGGGAATCCATTCAAATAAGCATCGTGAAGTTCTTTTCCACCAGTTCCAAGTTTTTCTGTCAAACCATGTTGCGCTTTATCAAAGGTTACTTGCGTTCCTCTTGTCAAACAAAATGCCTTAACAAGATTCATGAAACAATAATACAGAGATAACGGTCTGGCAGAAACACGTTGTGCGTCGATAGCTGATTCATAAAAGTCTCTAGCTTGATGAATACATGCCAATGCTTCACTTCGAGATGCGGTAGGGCAATTATTCTTTATGGCCTGATCTATAATTGCCCAAGGATCAAGTGAAAACAAAAGTGGTAAAATACTTGAGTTGCCCTTTGACCCAGTATTTACTGGCCAGAAACTATATGGAATCAGCTTTTTATTAACTTTCAGTCTTTCCCCAATCCGTGCTTGTGCAAGTTTCATACATTCTCCGTTAAGTTTAGTTAAATGAGTTGTCCATCTCGTTCTGACTACTCGGTGGATAATTAATAATCTATTTTCCAAAAAAAAACAAAATGTTCCTCTTTGAATGAACAACTTGGTGACTGGCATGTTAGTCGCTGATTAATGCTCCGTGCTTAAAGTTTACTTTCAAAGGCTGTGGAAATACTTATGAGTAGTCGCTTCTCGCTCATAACGAACATTGTGTGTCTCTTTGTTTCTTTATCGAACTATCGCGATTAGCTCCGGCCCCTGATTCTTCACATTTCCCACGGCGCGCGTCACAGCGTGCCAGATAAACTTGTCGGCGGGCACCGCCCAGTCGGCTGCTATCACTTCCGCTTCCTTCCCGCCTATATCCTGGCGCATCCATTCGCGTGCTGCTTCCGGCGACAAAACAAGTGGCCGACGGTCATGAATATCTACTAGGCCTTTGTCAGCTGCTGACGTCACTATCAAAAAACCTTCAGATTCATCGCCGCGCTCAAATGGTGTACTACCGATCGCCGCCATGAATATCGGCTGGCCATCTGCACGGTGGATAAAGTAGGGCTGTTTTTTGTCGCCTTCCTTTTTCCATTCGAACCATCCATCGGCGAAGCAGATCGCCCGGCCATATTGCCAGAGAGGTTTGAACATTCTGCTGGTGGCCGCCGTCTCGACGCGCGCGTTAATCAGTGGGGCTTTATCCCACCACCTTGGTGCGTAACCCCAAAATACCGGATCGAGATACAACTGCTCGTCGCGTTCGCTTAACAGCAGGACTTTGGTACCGGGGCGACGTTGTAGCGTCCAAACGGTTCGGGATCATACGCGATATCACGATCGGCTTCGTCGGCCAGGTAAGCCAAGTATTCTGCACGGGTTTGGGCTTGTGCAAAACGTCCACACATAAAAACCTCCAGTCAGTCAGACTGAAAGTATAGGGCAGGGAGAAAAAGAGGTACGCACTGAGTCAAGTTAGGGGCAAATTTAGGGGCAAAAATGCGGAATAGGGGCAAAAAAAGGCATTAAAAATGTAGTTGTGGGTAGCTTCGGGGAGGAACCGCTATGCTATAACTATTTGAATGGATTGATAAAACAAGTGATATCAATGAGTTGGAAAAATCAGCGTAGCTTATTCAGGTTGTATTGCTCTTTTTTGTTAATCTCTTGATTCTCTTGCATTGAGTACTACCTTCGGAGCCAGCAGGGGCAAAAATTGTATGCCGCGTATGGTACGGATTCCGGCGGCGAATGCCAGCACGTTTTACTGCTGCGTGAAATCTGGCGCCGATACGTGATAAAGGGTAGCTAAGTAACAGATACACCTCTGCCACTTTATCTCCGCTTACAGCACCTCAACCAATTCAAATTCTTCTGCGACCAGTTCCATATCTTCAGAAAAATGGCCTTCGCGGAAGAAAAATCGCTGATGCTCTGTCTGCCAGTATTCAAGGCTTAAATCACCTTCACCCTCTTTACGAGCGAATTCCTCATTAACATCGCAAAAACGTACCAGTCGCATGGAAACCAGCCGGATCACACAGACCGGGACATTCTGACCATCAAGGATTATGTTGTAGCTTCCTATCCGTGGAGCAGACACATCCTGCAAGTACGAGGCAAAAGATCCGCAGGTGGCCGTTTTGAGTCCTTTTTTAATCAGATTCGCAAGCTCGTTTGCCAGTGCCGGGCTGTCACCCATTTGCCAGGCCTGTGCGCCCGGGTATTTCATTTTTAATTCCTCAACCGTCACCATTCAACTTCCCTCATAACTTTTATCAAAAGAAACATACCAGCGGTTTTAGCATAAACATCGTCGATACCAGAAGCGTACTCTGCTTTCCTGACACCTTTTTTCACTGGTGGGCAGGAAAACAAAGCGTTGCGCTTATTGCTTGAGTAAATATATCCTTGTGGGGTTATCTGTGTGGTGAATCCGTTGCCGGTAGCCAGGCGCGTGACGTTGTATAACAAAGAAAAGTCACCGGGATAGAACCGACACCACGCTTTTTCTGTAACTTTTATCCCATTGGAAGGGGTTAACGTGTTCAAGCTTAATTCATCGCTACTGGTGGCGTTGCTACTGTCAGGCTGTAGCGCCGATCTGGTTCTCAGCCCACCTCAGAAACCTGAATACAAGTCGATGCCTGAAATAACGCAGTCTGTGACGCCATCACAACAGCGCGCAATCATGGCAGGCGAGCGGCCTGACTGGTCAGAAAGAACGCCGGTCAAGACAATAAAGCAGTACTAATAAGCACGTATCAACCAGGGCTGCCGTTCGGCGGCCTTTTTATTTTCCCCTTTGAGAACGTAAAAAGATGGAGCCTGGCTTGAGGGAAAATTTCTGACGCCTGACATGGTATTTCTTTCTTTATCAACCATGCTTAAGACGAAGACAATTCAATCACTTCAGCATCACCGAAGCGGCAACGTCACTCGAGTCGAGAACCCTGAATGCGCCATGCACCTATCTCCTTAGCTGCAGCCACGGCAATTTTTATGCTGGGCGTTTTTATCATCAATTTACAGGTTTGGTATTCTGCACGCGCTGACAGCCTTGCAGGGGCGCACTATGTCGTGCGGAACATGAACGTCATTCTTAAAGAAGCTCGTCATGCGACCCAGATAGCAATGCAGCTTGCTGAGAATGAGTGTGATGCTGAAGGGCAGTATCGGCTCGGTACTGAAGCGGCATTACAACCCCATCTGAGAACGATCGTTATTCTGAAACAAGATGCGGTCTGGTGCTCCTCTTTACCGGGAAATCGCGTGTTGCTGGTTAACGGCTCAGCGCTGCCTCAGGCATCATTGCTACTAGTTCCATCGAAAAGTACGGTCAACGGCCTGCCGGTTCTCTTATACCAGACAAACCATGCCGGAAGCCGAATCATGGTGAGCATCAGTGACAGCCATATCCGGGATGCGCTGAATATGCCATTACGTGGCGTGGCGTATTCACTGCAAGTCGGCAATCGTCGTTTAGGCCAATCCGGCGATGTGTTAACGGCACCCCATGCAAACAAAGATGTACTGACGGTAAAAGACGCTGATTATCCCTTCGCGATTCAATTTAACGCTCCGCCTCTTTTTAGCCTGACGAGATTATTCGACCAGGCCGGTGGGGTGCTGTTATTTCTGCTGCTCATTTCCTCTCTTCCTGCTTATCTTCTGCAACGCTATCTCTCTAAGGATATATCGCCTGAAGATTCGCTACGCACCGCCATCTACAGAAATGAAATTATTCCCTATTACCAACCCGTCGTGAGCGGAAAAGAGGGCACCTTGCGCGGTGTCGAGGTGCTGGCCAGATGGAAGCATCCGCAATCCGGGTTTATTTCTCCCGCGTCGTTTATTCCTCTTGCTGAAAAATCAGGGCTAATTATTCCATTAACCCAAAGCTTAATGCGTCAGGTTGCAATGCAGATGAATTCAATTTCTTCGCTGCTGCCGGAAGGATTCCATGTAGGAATTAACTTCAGTGCGTCTCATATCGTGGCCTCTACCTTTTTTGAAGAGTGCCTGAATTACAAGCGCAGCTTTGTGCAACAGGATCTGAACCTCGTCGTTGAGGTGACCGAGCGCGAGCCCCTCCACGTAGATGAACATCTCGTTAAGACCCTGAATGAGCTGCATAACAATGGATTTGCAATCGCGCTGGATGATTTTGGAACGGGCTATTCTGGCCTGTCCTACCTGCAGGACCTGCACATTGATTACATTAAAATCGACCAAAGCTTTGTTGCCAGAGTGAATGCCAATGAGGATTCCACCCTGATCCTGGATTCGGTACTGGAACTGGCAAAAAAACTATCAATCCGTATTGTGGCGGAAGGGGTTGAAACCCAGCAACAGCTTGATTATCTCATCCGCAATAACATCACGTTTTTACAGGGCTACTTCTTCTACAAACCCGTTCCCTTTAAGGAGTTGATAAAAATCCTTTTGTCGAAGCCAAAGGTTAAAGTGAGGGTGGAGTGACGTTTTCCCAGTTGTCTGCATTTCCCGCCTGATATATGCGTAAGTAGCGTATAATGCGGCGTCGAAAACTGCTTAACAATCCTCTGGCCGGTACTATGACCCTCAATCGCTTTTGTTATTTACTCCTGATCTTTGCTGCAATCGGCAGCCTTTTTGCCTCTAACCCTTTGGCTATGTGGTTTCTGCTGATCAATGTGCTGACGATGGCTATGTATGGCGCCGATAAACAGGCAGCGCGTAAGGGTATGCGCAGGGTACCGGAAGCCACGCTGCTGGTATTTGGCGTAACCGGCGGCTGGCCTGGCGCGATTGTGGGCCAGCAACTCTTTCGCCATAAAACGCAAAAGCAGCCCTTTAAAACCTACTTTTTCTTAAGCATTGTCGTTAGCATTGCCGTGATGGCGGCGGTTTACCATTTCTCGCCTGTTTCTTCTTTATGAGCGTATTGACATCAAGTTAACTTGAGCTTTTAAGATGTCAGCACCACGTTGATAAAGGAGTAACATCTTAAAATGAAAGACATTGATGTAGGTTTCACTCATGTCGCGTTTATGGTCAGGGACCTGGAAAAGAGTATTGCCTTCTATCGTCGCTATGCCGGTATGGAGGTCATTCATTTACGTGAACCCGACATGCCTGATGTCAGAAAAGTCGCATGGCTTAGCGACCATACCCGTCCTTTTGCACTGGTTCTTGTACAGGCCGATACCGTGACCGATACGCCGCTGGGCAGTTTCGGGCATCTGGGAATTGCCTGTGCGACCCGCGAAGAAATTGACAGAAAAACCGCGATGGCCACCGCTGAAGGTGTGCTAAGGAAAGCGCCTGAGAATGTAGGCGATCCCGTCGGATACTATGTCTTTTTTGCCGATCCCGATGGAAATACGTTAGAGCTGTCATTCGGACAGCGCGTCGGTCTGGAAGCGATCCGAACGGCCAGTCGGAATAAATAAAGCGAAGATACGTTAGCAACAGGAAACAGACCGCGTTGCGCGTCGTTAATTGATCCTCCATCACTGCCAATAGTAGTAGGATTATTCTTAAGTTGTTGCTGTTTTTTGCACAATCTGAATAATACGTGCAACACCACGGACGATAACATCCCATGAAAATAGTATCTATTATGCTGGCAGTGCTGGCGCTTTTTTCTGCACCTGCCTGGTCCGCTTTTCAGGAGCGGGAATATAATACCTGGTATATGAAAAATGCGGTGCTTTATGATATGACGCAGACCTCGGAAGGTTATCCCGTCATGGTGAGCGTATCCCAGCCTGGGAGGAAATCCGCTAATTTGCTGGTGTCATATATTACGGAAGGGCGCTGTGGTGAGAATAAGCTGACACTCAATGTGAATGGTACAGTGCTTCCCGCCAAATATCATTGTGTTCAGATAGGGAAAAACAGAATTGAACATTTTTCAGTTGTGGATGCGGACAGCGTCAATGGCATGGTGACGCATTTAAAATCTGATTTCACTATTCTCCTGCAAAACGATATCAAAATTTGGGCGGCAAATATCAAAACGCCAAAATACGGGCTGGCACCGAGATTCTGACGATGGAATGTCTGTCTCACGACAGGTATTATTTCTATCATGGTAATCATTTATGAAATAATAGTGTCATGGTGTTATTAATCAAAATATGGAGTAAGTGGCCCTGTTTTTTTACGTATTGAAATGGACTGTATGCTAAACGGTACGAAACCGCACAAATAATCCTTACTGACATTATGGATAAAGCTCGCTACCAGACTTACGCTTGCTAACGGCGTTTTAGTTGTTCAGCACATCTTTATTGGTAAGGAGCAGAAAATGTCACATCCTAATAGTCTGGATTTGCTAAGCCGTAAAGAAGGAATGTGTTTGTTAGAGCAAAGCATGGGTTTTGTCTGGCAGGCAGCACTTCGGGCTGTCGCAGTGTTAGGCGTTGCAGATCGTCTGGTTGAAGGAAAAAAATCCGTTACGCAACTGGCGGAGGAGCTTAATGTCGATGGCGACTATCTTCATCGGATCATGCGCGTATTATCCTCTCGTGGAGTGTTCAACGAACTGTCCGAAGCTGAATACAGCCTTAGCCATTCAGCACAGTTCCTGTGTTCTGAGCATGAATTTTCATTGCGTGCGGCGGTGCTCATGCTGACAGACCCAACATTCTGGCAGCCAGCGGCTAAAATGGATGAGATATTGCAAGGCAAACCTGTTTTTAATGATTTGTTTGGCAAGCCTTTTTACGACTACTGGCAGCATGATGACACGATGACTGACAGCAACATTTTTCATGCGGGTATGGCCTCTATGTCATCCGTAGAGAATGAAGTCATCGCCGATAGCTATTCGTTTCCTCAAAATGCTATCGTTGCCGATATTGCCGGTGGGCTGGGTAATTTATTGCTAGCTGTTTTACGCCGAAATCCGACCTTAACAGGGATCCTGTTCGATCAAAAAGACGTGCTTGAGCGGAATCGACTGTACCTGTTAAATGACAATCGTCGATGGAAGGCAGTTGAGGGTGACTTTTTTGGAGGCTGTCCTGTAGCGGATATTTACCTGCTTAAATATATTTTGATGGACTGGCC